>Ga0307516_10006703_pt1 | contig 13458 bp, 15 predicted proteins | sample 19_EM_MG_FD_203310 | JGI IMG/M metagenome (GOLD analysis project Ga0307516, IMG submission 203310) | Populus trichocarpa ectomycorrhiza microbial communities from riparian zone in the Pacific Northwest, United States - 19_EM | ecosystem: Host-associated > Plants > Roots > Unclassified | place... | reverse complement strand
CAACCCAATTTCTGTGGTCAACAATGACTTCCCCGGGATTTGCCGGCACCACAAACCCTCTTGTCTGGTTCGCTCGAGCTTAGTCTAGGTGACGTGAGTTTCTTTTCGGATTCGGAGAGGCCTCAAGAGCATTACACTCTGAAGGGACTTGTTGAACCAGAGCAACGCGAGGTATGACGAAAGTGATTAAATTTGGCAGCTCCTTTGATAAGTCCGTGGTACCTCAATGCCCTTGGCCTTCCTGCGACATGGTATGAATGGGAAAATCGGACTTCCAAGAGGCCAGATCAGCCTATCCGGACGAAAAATGCCCTCTGGAAAGGCCGGATCCCAGTTTTGGACAAAAAACCCCTTTGGAGAGGCCAAATCCCAGATTCCGGACAGAATTTCAAAATTTGCTGGAGGTCGTGGTCGATTCGGACAGTTTGGGTCGTTTCCTTGCGGACAGGGTTCCCGAATTTGGGATACGATTTTTTGGGGAGATGTCAGGGGTCCTGTTAAAGTGCACTGATCTCTGCCACGTGTATGATGGGTGAATTTGATGGGCAGAGCGTGTCATCCTGTGGTGAGTTTTCGAACCCCGCTCGCGTGGCAGGATGATGCGGAACAACGGCCAGGAACGAGACTTCAACCCTTGTACCCTTGGATAGTTTATGGCTATAAAAGCTATCAAGACAAGGTGGGCCTCATGGCATCACATCCCATGACAGCGAAGCTGCTACCGGCGCAACGCGCAAGAACTGACACCGCATCCAAGACGGCACTCGTACCTACGGAAAGTCACCCAGTATGATCCGACACTACTACTTCTATAAAATGACCGGTACGAATACGGTTCCTCTAATTCCTACCAATGGCAGCTGCACCCGAGGATAAATCCCAACAGCAAACGAAATTGTACATTCCTGACACAATGAGTAGATGGCCATGGCGCCGCATGGTCAATCCTCACGAGAAGGAAGTCGAGGCGGAGAGCATGGCCTGGCTTAGGAAGTTTCCACCCCCCATCGCTAACTCCCGATGGGAGGACACCATCGAGAACTGCCGTTCCGGTAAGTGAACCCTATCTGGCTTGGTCCATTTTCCTTGTTTATAAAAGCGTTGTAGGTCTTGTAGCAGCCATGGTGGCTCCGACAATATCTAAAGGTTCGTCGAGGAGCTTGCCGGTGGGTGCGAGAATACAAATCTCAGTTTCTTATTTTCCAGCACAATTGCGCATCGGCAGCGATATGTTGTATCTTTACATGGCCATTGACGACCAGACAGACGCCGAATCTGTGCCCGTCGTTCGGGAGCTGGTAGACATCATGATCGACGCACTGAACAACCCAGACAAACCACGACCCGAAGGCGAGGCTGTACTCGGTCGTATGGTCAAAGAGTGGGTCACAGTATTCTACACGAGTGCGCTTGCGACTGGCAGCTAATTATCGTCCTCTATCTGCAGGTTCTGCGAACGCGCATTCAAGTTTGCCACTCCGAGCGCGGCGAGGCACTTTGTCGAATCGTTCACGCTATATTTGGAAACCAATGTAGACCATGCCAGGGACCGCGAGAATGACATTGTTCCACCACTTCAAGGATATCTCGAAATGCGCAGGCCCAACGTCGGCGGCAGATCGCTGTTTTTCATCGGTGAAATGAGGGTCAACCTCCCAGACGAAGCGTACTACCATCCCGTCATCAGAAGATTGCAGGATCTCGCCTGCGACCTGCTCACTCTCGACAATGTAAGTAATCATAGTATTCTGCCAGTGAGAAGAGGACACGACCTTAACTTTCTTGCTTCATTCAGGACATGGTATCGTACAATATTGAACAGGCGGTCGGCGAGGTTCGTCGGAATATTCTAACGGTCCTTATGCGGCAGTTCGGCCTGGATCTCCAAGAGGCGATGAATCGAGCATATGAATACCACCGCGACATCCAACGTAAATTTATTAGACTTCTAGACGAAGTCCCGTCTTTCGGTCTTGAGGTTGATAAAGCAATTTCCGATTATATCTTCCATATGGGCTGCTGGGTGCAAGGCAACGCGTGCTGGGGCTTTGAAGGTGGGCGGTATTTCGGGAACAAGGGTCTTGACGTTCAGCGGGATGGATGGGTTGAGTTGTTCCCCAAGGTAACGGCATATCCAGAGTTGGATCGCGAGTTTGGTTATTCTTCTTGATGTGTATGATTCTACCCTTGGGGATACTTGTACCACAACACCAGACCATATTTTACAAACGTAAAGAGGAAGTACCTGACGATTCTATCGCGCACAATCCCCCCTTGCCGTAACAAAAATTCGCAAACCTCAGCGCGTTCGAAAAAATGATGAAGACATGAGACACCTCGCCACGGTGTTTCTAACCTATACGCTACCGACCTACTAGCAGTACGCTTCAAAATAAGAAACATCAAGGGATAGTGTACACGTGTCCAAACTAAGTGTACTCGAGTCCAACTTGCACCGAGCAAGGCGAACACGAAAGAACCGAGAAGAGTGAATAATACGCATCTAGTAGGTAGTAAATTTTGAAAAAAAAGTGACGCATAATGTGCTTGTGGTTTGATCGAAATGAGTCTCGTTGGAGAAGGGGATCGAGGATCGGGAGGGCGGGTAGGAGGCAAGAGATGGTATGTAAGGTGTGCACGTATGTCATAGAGACCATGTAAAAGAACCTGAAGTGTCGAGTTGGCGAAATCGAATTCCCACAAAAAAAAGGAGTCGGAACCTAGACCACGAAAACACGTCCCCCCAAATATCCTCTCCAATAACCTCTGAATCCTCATATCGACTCGCGCTCCATTGCCTCCTCAAACTTCTTCATCGCACAACCCCACCTTCGTAAAAAGAAAAAAGGTAGCACACCATCTCTCGATATCTGCCCGGACGATAGCTAGCCTTCTTGGAAGGCAGCAAAATCCGTCATCATCATCATCATCATCATCATCATCGTCATCATACTGAACCCGAATATAGCAAGCGCGAGAAGAAACGGGGAACGAACCTTCTGATACAACGCCTTCCTCGACGCCTGCTCACTCACTTGAATCACCGATCCTTCCAACATACATACTAATATCTGAAAAACCACCCGTCAGCCAAACTCCAAAGCTCATTCTCATTCTACAAATGACAACTCTCACCGACCAACACCACAAGCTGCCACACGATCGTCTCCACCGACTCCGTCAACCGATGCTTCTTCCCAGGAGGGTGCTATGATGCGTCCTTTCCTTCCTTTCCTTCTTTTTCTTCCTTGTCCGCACCCACGGCATCTGTAGCGGATGGGGTAGGAGGAGGAGCGCCAACCATGTCAATGTCCATCTCTTCCGTAGGATGTCGTGTCGACCCGGGCGAGTCTGTTCCTCCCGGACGATACTCCTCTGCCTTTGCAAAGTCCTCCTTTGCCAGCACTGGTTTACGAGCGGCGTGACGTGTAGACCGGTGACCGTTCCCTCTATGAAGCGAGCCTCGATAGAGGGACCGGGAAAGCTGAGTTTGAATTGACGTGCTATGCAATTTCATCAGAAATGAGATAAAGATAGCACTCGGATCAACGGCTTGCCTTATATAGTAAGTCCCAATTGGGACATTGGTGAGCTCGACGACAGCGCGAATGCAACGCGAACGTCTTCCTTCAATCCTTGTCCTCCATGGAAGCTGGCAGTCTCCATCTCGAAGAGACTCTTCGGGACATAAGAAAGCTACCTCCGGATTCTCTTGATGCAAGATTTACGACAACTATCCCTGAGGAACGAATACCGACAACATACATCCAGCAACGAGTCAATGCTGCCGACAGAGCAACGGTCCAACGGGCTTGCCTCCTGGCCTGGGCAGTTACTGGTAGAACTCAGGTGCCTCGAGAGTCACAACTACGGGTACTTCTGGCAATCTATCACGGGATTGACTGTCTATTCTACGCGGGAACAGGATCTGGGAAGACTGCCTATTGCACTACTTCTGCTATTCGACGATCCGGAAAATGGCTATGTCTCTTTGACAATCTCACCGTTGAAGCGATTGCAGGTTACTCAAGTTAGTGGTTCTCCATCCTTTATCACGAAATTACAAATAGTTCTCTCCTTATGTTCTCTTTAGGCCGAAGACTTCAACGGACGATATCATATCCCGACGGTCGCAATCAATGCGTCAACCGGTGCTTAAAGCTTGAAAAAGCCTTGGTAATGTGTTGGAGGTTCACGAGACATAGCGAGAACTTGTTGTTATGGAAAGTACAAATTGGACACGGACGAGCAAGAGAAAGCGGGACGCGTAGCGGCGCGGACCACTTACATCCCGATTGGGACATACTATATTAGGGAAATACGATCATTCCGGACCTATCTTTAGCTCACTTCCCATCAAATTGCATAGCACGTCAATACAAACCCAGCTTCACCAGGCCCTCTATCGAGGTCTGCCTCATAGAGGGCATGGTCACCAGGCTACGTGACGTGGTCGTTGAAGACGGTGCGCGTGATGTGTTTCGGAACTTTCCCTTCCGGTCCCATGATTCTGGTCTTCAAGCTTCAAGTGCCGCGTTCAGCCAGTAGTGAGAAATTTGGGCTCACCCTTGGCAAAGGCGGTTTTGAGCACCTTAACTTCGGCCTGTATGCCCGGGTCGAACGAAGCCTTGAGGAACCACAAATACGAAGAAAACATAAGATGGTGGGCAGAGAGGGAATGGAGAGAGCGTACGAGGTCGACCATCTTCCTCTTCTTCCCAAGTCCCTCCCTCGACAATAGTCACGTATCGCTTTGCGCTTCTCGCCCACATTTGCGTCCAGGCCCTGTGTGGGTGGTTGTCTCGCACCCTGGATTTAGGCTCGACGTCGGACGAGGAGCGGAAGGGGATGGTGAAGGGGAGCTCTCTCGTTCCGTCGCCTCGGTCCTTGTCTTTGTCTTTATCTCCACATTCGTACTTGTCCTTGTCCCCCTTGCCAGGAACCGACACCGACGAGGGCGCAACGAGGGTGTGAAAACGGTTCTTGGACGACTTGGGCTTCTTTGGCATCTTGTCCTTGAGGAGCGCATTGATGTGACTGTTTTGTTTGCGCAAAGAACGTGCACTCATAAATGGGCAACTCCTAGTTGTCAATGAAGGAGTCCTCGTAGTACTTTATAGGTGGTTTCGTCGTTGTCGTCGTCTGACCCACTGGCCTGGCTGCGTCACTGTCCCCCATCGTCGTCATCCTCCTCGTCGTGGGTGTTCCGTTGTCTCGCTGTCATCATCTACCGTCACCTTCACGACATCATCAACATCCCTTCTTCTTTCTCGTCATTCCCGGATGCTCTCCTCGATTCATTTTTTGCAGGTTTTCCATCATCGCTCACCGCATCTCAATCTCATCGTCATCGACGTCTTCCCTCAGGTCAACACGTCTTCCGATCCATTCCATGACCCGCTACCCAATGCTACTGCCGAGGAACGGCGTAAGTGGACTTTTGAGGAGTTGCATGCTCAACTACTTGTGCTCAGCTCTGTACCTTATATTAGGTGGATCAATCGATCACCACCCGCCTTCTCCTCGAGCACCCGCTGATGACACAATTCCCGCAGGACATCAGCCATACCACGTACCACCACCGCCAAATCCCAGCCGCACAAAACCAGCTCCCCGCCTCCCACCATCCAGACATCAACCTCCGCGGTCCAGACAACTGTGCAGCCGATACAGGCGGACACCTCATTTTCAAGGCTAGGGTGCGAGATAACCAAAAATCCAAGACGGGGGAGAAGCGCAAGCGGTGCGTGACGATCGTAGAGCGAGGGAAGAAGCTGAAGATGGTCGACCTCGTACGTTACCTCCCTTTCCCTGTCTGTCCTTCATCTTATGTCTTCTTTTTTGATTCCTTGCCTCAAGGCTTCGTTCGACGTGCGGCGCATATGAGCATAGCGGGGCAAACGATCCTCGTCTTCAACATGAACAGAGTCGACAGCACCGGTCGTTCGTGAAATGGTGGATATCATGATAGACGTTTTGCATAACCCCTACAAGTCACGTCCCGCTGACGCACCCAGATAATCGGCACCTCCATCGTCTTCCGCTTGTGCACATCCTCTACCACCTTCTTCGTCCTTTCCTGCGCCGTCATCTTCCCGCGCGCTGCAGAACTGCCTAGGATCAACAATCCCTTCACTGTTGAGTCAGGATTGTAGATCTACCCCTACCATTCTGTCGTTCAACATGCTGCATCAACGAACCCATTCTGCCCTCTGTCGTCATTATCTCGTCAAGCATTAACGACCCCTCTACCCCTCCATTGCGGTATTGACGACCTGCATCCCTCCCTTCCATCGCCCCTCGTCTCTTCACCTCCACAGCATCAGACGTCAATTAGTGAATCCCGCCATTTTTTCTCGCGCAGCGGGTCCCACCGCCTCGACCTCTCATCACACCGACGATCCCTCTGCCTCACGTTAAGGTTCAGAATTTCCAGGTAGGAAGGTTGGATTCAGACTTGGTACTCGCACTCGCCCTCTTGTCGAGCGTCGAAGACCTCCCTGCAGCTCCTCAACATCCGGGATCGCATCCTCTCTCGCAGCGAGCTCCGTCTGATGCCCAATGGTAGCCATTGCCATAGGCCTCCCCGCCTGATGGCGGAGGAGGCTTGCCCGTGCCGACACGACATCCTACAGAAGAAATGGACGTTGATATTGTTGGTCCTCCTCCTCCTACCCCATCCGCTGCTGCTGCTGTGGGTGCTGACGACTCTTTTACACGGTCTCCGTGACACAGGTGCACACATCACATATTGTCTCTTTCCTCCTACTCGCCCCTCCCGATCCCTTTCTTCTCAAACGACGCGTACTTGGTCATTTGGATCAAACCACAAGCACGCATAATCATGCGTTACTTTTTTACTACCTGATATGATAGACAGGCGATGCGTTTTTGTGTCAGAAGATTACCGCCTATTTCCGATGTGGCTACATAGTACAGGTGATACAAGACCAGTTACACAAAGGTAAAGAGGAACTACCTCACGAAGAATAACCAAACTCGCGATCCAACTCTGGATATGTCTTTACCTTGGGGAACTCGACCCATCCATCCCGCTGAACGTCAAGACCCTTGTTCCCGAAATACCGCCCACCTTCAAAGCCCCAGCATGCGTTTCCTTGCACCCAGCAGCCCAAATGGAAAACATAATCGGAAACTGCTTTATCAACCTCAAGACCAAAAGACGGGACTTCGTCGAGAAGTCTAATAAATTTGCGTTGGATGTCGCGGTGACATTCATATGTCCGATCCATTGCCCCTTGGGGACCGAGGTCGAACTGCCGCATAAGAACGGTTACAATATTCCGATGAATCTCGCCGACCGCCTGTTCGATATTATATGATTCCATATCCTGAATGAAGCAGGGGAGTCATGGTCGTGGGGCTGGTCACCGCTAGAATAGTATTCTACTTACATTGTCGAGACCGATCAGGTCGATAGCATAGTTCTGCATTTCTCTGATGACAGGATGGTAGTACGCCTCGTCTGAGATGTTTAATCCCAGTTCCCCGAGGAAAAAAATCGACCTGCCGCCGACGTTGGGCCTGCGCGTTTCAAGAAATTCTTCAAATGTTGCAACAGTGTCATTCTCGCGGTCTCGGGCATGGTCTACGTTGGATTCCAAGTATTCCGTGAACGATTCGACAAAGTGCCTCGCCGCGCTCGGGGTGGCAATCTTGAATGCGCGTTCGCAGAACCTGCAGATAAAAATTGATGGTAAGCTGCCAGTCGCAAGCATGCATGGAATATGACCAAAATATGACAGACTCTTTCATCATGCGACCGAGTATGGCCTCGCCTTCGGGTCGGGGCTTATCCGGGTTGTTCAACGCGTCAATCATGATGTCTACCAGCTCCCGAACGACAGACACAGATTCGACGTCTGTTTGGTCGTCAATTAGGAAGTAAAGATAGATCAGATCGCTGCCGATGCGTAATTGTTCTGGAATGTAAGAAGATGAGTTTTCGTATTCTCGCACCCACCGGAAAGCTCCTCGACGAACCTCTCGATGCGGTCGGAGCCGCCAGGGCTGCTAGAAGTGCTACAACAATTCTATGAACAAGGAAAACGGAACAAGCCCCATAGGAGTCACGCACCGGAACGGGAATTTTCGATGGTGACCTCCCATCGAGAGTTAGAGATTGGGGCTGGAAAGGTCCTGAGCCAGGCCTTGGACTCTACGTCGACTTCCTTCTCGTGAACATTGACCAGGCGGCGATATGGCCATCTACTCATGGTGTGAGGAATGTACCATTTCTTTTGCTGTTGAGAGTTATCCTCGAGTGGAGTGACCATGGGTAGGAATTGGAGGAGGCGTATCCGTACTAGCAGTCATTTTATCGTAGGATCGCCGATCATCGATCATCCTGGGTGACTTGATGTAAAAGGCTTCTGAGTTTCATAACTAAGTTCATCAATGAACAAGCGAGGTCATCAAAAGTGATGTGAGATCTTAAACCTCACCTTTTTCTGATAGTCATCAATTTCGGTGCCCAAACATGGTCCGCGTCCGCTCGTCGCGGCACCTTGAGCAAGCACGGGGTCCTAACACTCGGGGGAGTATCAGGGTGTGGACAGGCCCGTATGGACGTCTAAAAGTGGCACCCGCGCAGAGAAGTGGTGTGGACGCACTGGTACGGGAGTCAAAAGCCGCAACGTGGCGTGGATGGACTCATCCACCACAAAAACGGTATAGGCTGATGAAAACCGCGGATTATATCGACGTCAGGAAATTTAAAAGTAGGGCGGGCAGAAGAGGAAGGTGGAGCATCAGTGTTCCTTGGCCCACGCACATGGTGCATATCCCCCTCCTCCGTACGTCACCCTCTCCGCCTATTTTTATCCTCTAACAGTTGTGCCCCAGACCAACTTACCTTCGACCTGACTCCTGCCCTCGACGCACACTGCGCACTGTCTCCTTTCCCTCGTGTAGGGCGAGGGACGAGCTGTGGTACCTAACGCACTTTCATCAGCAAAAAGGTCGACCGCTTACATTGCCGGAATCTACCATGTATGGATATATTTGTGTGCAAATATGCTGTTTTGGGGGGATATATGGTCACGTTTTGACCCATACATGGCAGAGGTCCCATAAGTACCCATAACAGGCAATGTAAGTGACCTCCCTTTTTGCTGATGTTCTTCCTACGCGGTGGTTGATTTTCTGGAAGGATCGGTAATTCAAGTGAGTGGGCAGGGGTTGAGGAACATCTGTATTAGAAGGTTCGTTCGCTCCTGCATTCCCAGAAAGCTAGCTATCGTCCGGATGGTACCGCTTTTTACGAGAGTGGGGCTGGAACTGTAGAGGATATTTGAGCACCACCTCCCTCTCCGCCCCACTGTCCCATCACCACCACCACGATACTCACCATGGGACCAGTGAATCACGGGAGCAGGGAAGGAGGCAACAACTTGAGCCTCGGACAACGGAAGCAACAACGAGGCGGCCACACCTCGACGCCACCTCCCTCATCTCACCCACAGGGCGGTCGTCATCGTCCACCATTTTCGCGGCAGTTCTACCTGGTAAGCTGTTTATCTTGTACCCGATGCAATTGATCTAACCTCAACCCACCCACTGCCGACCCTCACCTGTCTGCCAGATGGTGCGGGACGGCAAGGCAGTGGCTTGAGCTGAACAGGGCAAGTAGTGGGGTGCGAGCAGTGGCACATGGAGGATGTGTGGAGGTAGCCACCCCCTACCATTGTACCCCCGGAACGTGTCGATATCCCCACAGACCCTACCCGACACTTTATCTGTATACGGTACGGTGTGCGGCCCTAGATCATGAAGCCAACAAGGACGAAGCAGGGGGACGACGAGAGGACCGGCAAGCGAGATGCTACGACGGTGACGACGAGGAAACGACCTCGAATACACTCTCATCGCTAGGCAGACCCACCCCAGACCCAGACCCACCCCCACCTCAAAATCATCCGGAATCCTGAATCGTTCCTATTTATTTTGAATGGCGCGCCCCACCCCGATACTTTCCCATGTGATCATCCAAAAAAAAGCCGCCCAGTTTAGAAAGCCTATCATGCCCTTCGACATTTCCACCCGCCCTTCAAATTTCGCGCCCGCATTGTCCGTGACCTTCGTCTCAGTCTACTCACTCCTACGTCATGCGCGATGGCAGGTGGACGCGACGTGCTGGCGGCTGAACGGGGGTTCCATTTTTCTTCTCCAAACCCTAGTGCTTGTATTGTCTGTCGGTAGAACAATATAAAATTTTGAACCGCACATGTGGAGTCCCGGCTAGTGTGCTCCAGAGTACACAACACAAGTTGACATCGGTGACGTGGGACTCGGAATTGATCGGACAGGGATACACAGAAGAGAACCTGTACTATGACGCTATGCACACAGCACAGGGTTCCAAATTTGACCTCTGCCAATGTTATTTTTAAATAGTTTGCGAAATAATATTTTCTGAAAAAATATTTGCAAAGACTTTTGCAGCTGCAAAAGTCAAAGAAATGTGAAATTTGATATTTTGCACAGGCCAAAGTGGGTCCCTGATGTTTCACCTTTGCAAAATGTCAAATTTTGCATGTCTTTGACTTTCACAGCTGCAAAAGTCTTTGTGAATATTTTTTCCAGAAAATATTATTTCGTGAACTATTTAGAAATAACATTGGCAGAGGCCAAATTTTGGACCCTGTGCTGTGGCAGCGCTGCTTAGCATCGGCTAGCACAGGGTTTACTGAAGCTGAGCACAGTGCAGTGCGATGCACCGCCCCCAACATTCCTTTTTTAGATTCCTCTGTTGTCGTTCCTTGATCTCGTACATTATATAGCTGGCCTAGGTTCGTTCTATTACTTCATCCGTTTGCCTCTCGAGCTCACCGTGGCCAAACGAAATTCACTCCTTTGTTTGTTTTCGTCACGATCATTTCATCACCTTCAGCTGTAGGACGGAAATTGATGTCGATGGAGGGCAAGGGGCTAGGATCCATCAACGACGACGTATTGAGTCATATTTTCTCGTTCTTATTGCCTTCAGAAATACTATGCATGAGGAAGGCAGGTAATTTCCGCGCAGAAATCCTGTTCACCCCTACTGATGAGACCATACACGCTCCACATCAGGTCAATAGACGTCTGAACGCACTCACAAAGTGGCGCGCGATTTGGATAAATGCATGCTCTACATACATCTTAAAGAACGGTTACCCTTTTTCAGGTCGATCGTTTGACTCGATGTCAAACTCAGACCTTGAATACAAGACTTGTCGCGCGTTCCACCTCGCGGCATGGTGGATCTCCGGTCTGTCGGCGTCTCGACACACGTTTCATGTTGACGCTACTTCCAGAACCCCCGTGTATGAAGTACGCTTTATGCCAGGCCATGCTGGCGAGTGGATCTTGACTCTGTCCAAAGGCATCTGGGATATCATGACGGTATGGGGTCTACATCAGGATGGCGGAAAGCTTTGCGAATGGTCACCCCGCGGCGCGCTCTTCAAGGGGATGTCTCTAAACTCGGATTCTAGTTCTAATGGCACCGTGGCAATATCCGTGTTCAGAGACGGGTTTGTACCACACTCAACGGACGGTGTCTATCATTGGCTTAAGTCAATCGTTTTTTTGACAGCGAGCATCACTTGGAAATACTGTCCTTGGGAACAGATGACGCCGGTGCATACCGATTTCGATCCGTATTCTCGATGGAATCACAATTGAAGCCGACCAAATTGCACGGCGATCTTTTAGCTATCAGCGACGATTTATACAGGACTGAGGTCTGGAACTGGAGGCTTGGAACTTCGGCTGTCCTCAAACACGGGCACGAAGATGATAGACGGTCGCAAGTTGAGTCTCCCTGGCCGCTCATTCTCTCGTAACTATTTAACGTTCCCATGTAGAACAACCGATGTACCCAAGTTGTTTTCGCGACTCGGAGTATTCTTGTCGTGAGATCACGCGGCATCTACCTCTTCCCAGACCCAGTATTGCAAGATGCTCCAGCAACCTACCAACCCATCAGAGAGCATTCTTTTGGGTGGATTGACGGTATTTCCGTGACTCAGCGCTCCTCGGGAAACCTCTCCATCCTGCTTCGCGGAGAAAGTGAGGATCGATGGGTATATAATCATCTCAACCTCTTTACACTTGAACATAATCCAAAAGACGACGTGTTGCCATATGTCTTCCCTCCAATACTCGTCTCACAGGTACCCGCCCTTCGAGGATCCCTCCGGTGCCTCAGAGTAGTCCTAGGCAAATGTGGCACAGCTGTATGGATTCAGCCGCAAGATCGTGCGCAAGCAGGGCTTGCCTCATCTCATGATCATCATGACCACCCGCAGCAGGCAATCCGCTCCGTGCGCGGACACGAAAGCGTTGTTGTTGCCGCTTTTCCAGGTCCATTGGCCCCCCCAGGGGATGAAGTGGATGACAGCGGTGTAATGCGAACGCGAAGTCGGACGCTGTGGAGTAATAGCTCGAATAACTGGTCTTCCCTAGATTATAACGAGGAGGAAGGAAGGATTGTGCTGAGCTCGAGGTTTGGAAAAGTTATGGTTCTACAGTTGTAAGTCGAAGCAACTTTGGAGATGTTGGACTTGACACAGGACTTTACATCGCGTTCCGTGATGTTCGGGACGCGATCACATTACGTAAATAACCACACTATTAATACATAAGTATATTCCCTCAGCACACAGTACGTTCCTCAGTCGTTCCATAGGTGACCGGTGACCATCGTCTGAGGTATATGCCACATGAACGGTTCACACGGTTTGTACACACAACCCTGGCAGCATATCCGTGTCATGGGTATGGGTTTGGCGAGGGTTAGTACTGTACTTTACCGACCAAGTCTTCGGTCACGCGTCACAGAACCCATTGAAGTGAAGAGATTGTTCACCTGACCTTCCCACACTTGAAGCCAAATTTGCCTGGTTGATCAGGTCCATCAACCAGGCAAATTTAGCTTGTCACCTGTAAAATCGCGACACCAGCATTAAATCTGTGTATAATCCTGAACCCCCAGCCTTATTTCTTCTAAGTCCCTCAGCCATTTACCGCTACTCGGACCACCAGCTATCCATCACAGCCATCAACACCACTTATTGTCGTCATCAACACCATGTCACCTGTCCACAATGCTCGTCATCATTGACAGCGCTCAGCGGCATCCTTCCCATGCATCTCACCCCTATCAACAGCGCTCGGCTATGTCCCCCTCACCTACCAACACCCATCAACATCCTTCCCATGCATGACACCATTATCAATAGGGCTCAGCGATTCTCCCCTGCCCACCAATGTCCTCCACAACCATCAACACCCTTCCCATGTGCCTCACCACTGCTCAGCGACATCTTCCTCATCCACGATGGCCTTCATCCTGCATACTACACCATTACCAATAGGGCTCAGCGACATCTCCCCCGCCCACCAACATCCTCCACGACCATCAACACCCTTCCCACGTGCCTCACCACTGCT
>Ga0307516_10006702_pt1 | contig 13461 bp, 11 predicted proteins | sample 19_EM_MG_FD_203310 | JGI IMG/M metagenome (GOLD analysis project Ga0307516, IMG submission 203310) | Populus trichocarpa ectomycorrhiza microbial communities from riparian zone in the Pacific Northwest, United States - 19_EM | ecosystem: Host-associated > Plants > Roots > Unclassified | place... | reverse complement strand
GTTGTGGTGGCTGTTGCGGGTGATGCCGCCGCGGCCACGGCGCATCGAATTTCCGCCGACCCGGCTCCTGTTCGACATCGCGCCGAAGGAAGAAACGCCATCGCGCACGCCATGGTGGCTGACCGCGCTACGCCTCGCCGCGGCCGCGCTGGTGATTTTCGCGGCAGCAGGCCCGATCTGGAATCCGCGGAGCGGCCTTGGCGGCAGCAATGCGCCCCTGATGATCCTGCTCGACGATGGCTGGAGCGCAGCATCGAGCTGGGACTCCCGCGTCAAGGCCGCGGACGAACTGATCGCCAATGCCGATAACGATCGTCGCGGCGTCGCCCTCGTGGCGCTGTCGGAGCCTGCGCGCGACATCACGCTTTTGCCGGCCGGAGCGGCCCGGGTGGCGTTGCGGCAGCTTGCGCCTAAACCCTTCGCGGTCGAGCGGGTCGAAACCCTGCCCGCGATCGAACGCTTCCTGAAGGTAACCGGCGATTGCGAGATCGCGTGGCTGTCGGATGGCGCCGATACCGGGCGCGGGCCGGAATTCGTCGATGGGCTCGGCAAGATCGTCGGCGATCGCACCCTGACCTTGTTTGAGGGCGGCACACCGCCGCCGCTTGCACTCGCGGCGGCCGAAAACGCGGCGGCCAAAATGACCGTGAAGGTGCTGCGCACCGGAGGCAACGCCGCCGACGGTATCGTGCGCGCGCTCGACACCAAGGGTGCGCCGATCGGCGAGGCACGCTACAATTTCGCGATCGGGGATCACGAGACGGATGCGAGTTTCGATCTTCCCGTCGAATTGCGCAACGACATTACCCGGCTCGAAATTTCCGGAGAACGCTCCGCCGGCGCCGTGCAGTTGCTCGACAAGCGCTGGCGCCGCCGCGCCATCGGCATCGTCTCGGGATCGACGAGCGACACCGCGCAGCCGCTCCTGGCGCCGACCTTCTACCTGAGTCGCGCGCTTGGACCGTTCGCCGATGTCAGGCTCGGCGACCGCGGCGCGCCGCAACAGGCCATCTCTCAATTCCTCGACCAGAAACTGCCGATGATCGTGATGGCGGATGTCGGTACGCTGTCGCCCGAAATCCGTGACCGCCTCAATGCCTGGATCGAGCAAGGCGGCGTGCTCGTCCGTTTTGCCGGGCCGCGCCTGGCCCAGGGCGACGACGACCTCGTGCCGGTGAAACTACGTCGTGGCGGCCGTACGCTCGGCGGCAGCCTGACCTGGGAAAAGCCGCAGCATCTGGCCTCCTTCACCGCCGATGGCCCGTTCGCCGGCATGACCGTGCCGAAGGATGTCACCATCAGCCGGCAAGTGCTTGCCGAGCCCGACGCGGTGCTGGCGACCAAGAGCTGGGCCTCGCTGGAGGACGGAACGCCGCTGGTCACCGGCGAGCGCCGCGGCAAGGGCGTGGTCAGCCTGTTCCACGTCTCGGCCGACATGCGCTGGTCCGATCTGCCGATGTCGGGCACCTTCGTCGAGATGCTGCGACGGGTCGTCGACATGTCCGGCTACACCTCGAAGCCCGGCGCGGGCGTCGCAAGCGAAGCCAAGTCGGAGACCGTGGCACCGCTGCATACGCTCGACGGCTTTGGCGCGTTGGGCCCGCCGCCCGCCACCGCCAAGCCTCTGCCGTCGGATTTCAGGGACCGCGCCACATTGGACCATCCGCCCGGATTCTACGGGCCCGCCGAAGGACCTCTCGCCGTGAACACACTGGCTGCCGCGGACCGTCTGGCGCCGCTCGACACGGCTGCATTGCGCGCGCGCCGCGCCAGCTACACCAATGCCGAACCGCGCGATCTCCGCGGCATCCTGCTGTCGACCGCGCTCGCTCTGTTCCTGGTCGACGCGATCGTGGTCGCCCTGCTCGGCGGCGGGCTGGCCGCGCTGGTGCGACGGCGCGCGGCCGCCGCCGCCCTGGCGTTCGCTGTCGTCGTTTCCGGATTGGCGGCCCTGCCGCATCCCGCCCGCGCGGACTCCGCCGACGAGTTCGCGATGGGGGCGGTGTCCCAGACCCGCCTTGCCTATGTCGTCACCGGCAATGTCGACGTCGATTCCATCGTCAAGTCCGGCCTCTCCGGGCTGACGCTGTTCCTCGCGCAACGCACGGCGCTCGAGGCAGGCGATCCTGTTGGCGTCGACCCCGCGCACGACGAACTGGCGTTCTTCCCGCTGATCTACTGGCCGATCGTGCCCGGTGCGGCGAAGCCGCCGCAGGATGCGATCAATCGCATCGACGCCTATATGAAGCAGGGCGGCACCGTGCTGTTCGATACCCGCGACGCGATCGAGGCTCCGCCGGGCGACAATGGCGCGTCGCAGACCCCGAGCATGCAGACCTTGCGCGACATTCTTGCCTCGCTCGACGTGCCGGAACTCGAGCCGGTGCCGCGCGAGCATGTCCTGACCAAGACTTTCTATCTGTTGCGCGATTTTCCGGGGCGGTTCACCTCGGGCCAGACCTGGGTCGAGGCGCTGCCGCGCGAGGACGACGACGAAGCCGCGTCGCGGCCAGCCAAGGGCGGTGACGGCGTCTCGCCGATCATTATCACCTCGAACGATCTGGCCGGCGCCTGGGCCATCCGCCCCGACGGCCAGGCCATGCTGCCGCTCACGCCGGGAGAGCCAAAGCAGCGCGAATATGCGTTCCGCGCCGGCGTCAACATCGTCATGTATACGCTGACCGGCAACTACAAGGCCGACCAGGTGCATGCGCCCGCGCTGATCGAGCGGTTGGGACAATAGGGACCGAGCATGCAATACGGCATCGCCTTCACCCCGCTGATCCCCCTGCTCGTGCTGTGGGTCGCGCTCGCCGCGATCGCAGTGATCGCGGTGCTGCTCGTGCTGGGCCGGCCGCGCGGCGCGGCGGTACGCATCGCCGCGCTCGCGCTGCTCGCGCTGGCGCTCGCCAACCCCTCCTTCACCCGCGAGGACCGTGAGCCGCTCTCCTCCGTCGTCGCCGTCATCGTCGACAAGAGCCCGAGCCAGAATTTCGGCGACCGCACCAAGCAGACCGCGGCAGCCCAAGAAGCGCTTGTCGACAGCCTGAAGAAGATCAAGGGCCTCGAGGTGCGCGTGGTCGATGCCGGCCAGGCGGACGGCGAGACCGACGGTACGAAATTGTTCGGCGCGCTGTCCTCGGTGCTGTCGGACGTACCAGTCGATCGCGTCGCCGGCGCCTTCCTAATCACCGACGGGCGCGTGCATGACATTCCGGCCAATGCCGGGGCGATCGGTTTCCAGGCTCCGGTCCATGCGCTGATCACAGGCGTCAAGAACGAGCGCGACCGGCGTATCGCCATCTCCGCCGCACCGCGATTTGGCATCGTCGGGCAGACCCAGACCGTCACCTACCGCCTCGACGACCAGGGCGTCACCGGCGAGCGCGCCAAAATCGTGATCCGCCGCGACGGCGAGGTCATCGGCGAACGAAGCATGCAGAGCGGCCAGACCTCGAGCGTCGATATCGACATCAAGCATGCCGGCCCGAACATCGTCGAGATCGAGGCCTCTCCGCTCGAGGGCGAACTGACGCTGGTCAACAACCGCGCGGTGGTCGCAATCGACGGCGTGCGCGACAAGTTGCGGGTGCTGCTGGTCTCGGGCGAGCCGCATTCCGGCGAGCGCACCTGGCGCAACCTCCTGAAGTCCGATGCCAGCGTCGATCTGGTCCATTTCACGATTCTTCGGCCGCCGGAGAAGCAGGACGGCACGCCGATCAACGAACTGTCGCTGATTGCGTTTCCGACCCGCGAACTGTTCCAGCAGAAGATCAACGAGTTCCAGCTGATCATCTTCGACCGCTACGCCCGCCAGGGTGTGCTGCCGATCGCCTATTTCGACAATATCGCGCGCTATGTCCGCGCCGGCGGCGCGGTGCTGGTGTCGGCGGGGCCGGATTACGCCTCGACCACCAGCATCTGGCGCACGCCGCTCGATTCGGTGCTGCCGGCCGAGCCGGTCGGCGTCACCGAGAAGCCGTTTTACGCGCATCTCTCCGACACCGGCAAACGCCACCCGGTGACGCGCGGACTGGAAGGCTCGGCCAGCGAACCACCGCATTGGAGCCGGTTCTTCCGCACCGTCGACACCCGCAACGCGAACGGGGCGCCGGTCATGACAGGAGCCGACGGCAAGCCGCTGCTGCTGCTGTCACGCTACGGCGAGGGCCGCGTCGCGCTGCTGCTGACCGATCACATCTGGCTGTGGGCGCGCGGCTACGAGGGCGGCGGGCCGCATCTCGACCTGCTGCGGCGCATGTCGCACTGGCTGATGCAGCAGCCGGATCTCGACGAAGAGGCGCTGCGGCTGCAGGTGCAGGGTAAAGACCTGATGGTGACCCGCCAGACCATGGCCGACAACGTCGCGCCGGTCACCGTGACCTCACCGTCGGGCACGACGCGCGAGCTGACCCTGAGCGCCGGCGAGCCGGGCGAGTGGCACGCAACACTTCCGGCCAATGAACTCGGGCTCTGGCAGGCCACCGACGGCACGCTGAAAGCCCTGATCAATGTCGGCCCGACCAATCCGAAGGAATTTTCGGAAGTCACCTCCACGACCGAACTGCTGAAGCCTTTGACGCAGGCGACCGGTGGCGACGCCCAGCGGGTGGTCGACGGCTCGCGCATCGATCTGCCGCGCATCGCGCCGGTGCGCTCGTCGAGCGTCTTCCACGGCGACGGCTGGATGGGTGTGAGACTGCGCGATGCCAGCGTCGTCAGGGGTGTCGGCGTGCTGCCGATCTTCGCCGGGCTGATCGGGCTGCTGCTGCTGCTCGGTGCATTTGCCGCGACCTGGGTCCGCGAGGGGCGCTGACCGGGCAACCCGGCGGCCGCGTCTGCGTGATGCGGAAATCACACCGTGTCGACATTCGCGCGCCCGAAAGACGCCGCGATTGACACCGTCAGCCGTTCCCTGCGATGTTACATTATAACATCGGTGACCTTCATACGGCTCCGGTGAGGAGAGCCGTATCGGCATGAGGTGGTTCCGGAGACACCCAAACAGGGCTCGCGGCTGGCGCTGGTCGCGCTCGCCATCCAGTTTGCGCTGTCGTTCGGGCATTTCCACGGGCTCGCCGCACAGGCCGAACCTGCATCTGTCTCCGCCCCGACCGCGGCCATCGACATCGGCAACGCCACGGTCGACGATCAGGCGACGTCACAACAATCCCCCGCGGACCAGGACCACGACCAGCAGCCGGTCGACAATTGCGCGATCTGCGCCGTCATGGCCCTCGCGGGCACGGCGATGGTCTCGCCGCCACCGGTCCTGTCGCTGCCGCAGGCCTTCGAATTTCTCTACCTCGCGACCGACGCCGAATTCCTTCACTTGAAATTCGTCGGCGTCCACTTCCAGCCGCACGCTCCTCCTGACAACGATCAATCGATAAATCCGCGCGCATGAGCGCCGCAACGTTCGCGGCCGATTGCGGACGTTCAATCGGTCCGTCGCATCGCGACGGCAGGCGATGTTCCGAATCCGCGAAGAGGTTCGGCCGCCCGATCTGGATCAGGATATGTCAGCAGCATCGAAATCCCCGGCGGCCGCCTGCGGCGCGGCCACGATCGTTCTTTGCGCCGTCGGCGGCGTTGCATCGGCACAGGACGGCGCCAAGGAAAATGGCGTCATGGCGCTGCCGACGATCGAGGTCACGGCACCGCGGCATGCGCAGGCGCCGCGACGGCCAAAGACACGGATTGCAGAACCGAAGCGGCGCGACGCGCCGGAACCAGTTCAACGTCGTCGCCTACCAGACATCGGGCGACGGCCTCGACTATCAGCTGTCCTATTTCAACCGCACCAGCCTGTTGCACTTCACGCCTGACCCGATCGGCGATCTGGTCTTCAACGGCGTGGCGTCGGACGTCTACCGTCAGAGCGTGGTCAACGGCATTCAGGAAGATACGGCCTGGCGAGTCGGCCATGCTCATACGCTGCACTTTGGGTTTTCCGTGAGCGTAGAACGCTCGTTGGTCGACAACATCTCCACCGTGTTGCCCATCGATCCTGCGAGCGGCAATCCGATGGATGCGCCATTTTCCATCTTCGATTCCGGCGCCAGGACCGGCTGGCTGCTCGGCACCTATCTGCAGGACGAGTGGAAAATCACCAACGATCTGACCTTGAACGCAGGGCTGCGCTTCGACCAGATGGTCCAATACGTCGATGCCAACCAGTTCAGCCCGCGCGTCAGCCTGACCTGGAAGCCGTCCGACGGCACCACGTTCCATGCCGGCTACGCGCGAAGCTTCACGCCGCCGCAGCAGGTGATCGCGGCCCCAACCAATCTCGCGCTGGTCCAGGGCACGTCGCAGCAGCCCGAGGTGTCGACGAACAGTCCGGTCTTACCGGAGCGATCGCATGTGTTTGATGCCGGCGTCGTGCAGGCGATCTATCCCATACCCGGTCTCGAAATGGGCGTTGACGCCTACTACAAGACCGCGCGCGACCTGCTCGATGACGGCCAGTTCGGCGCGGCCTATGTGCTGAAGGGGTTCAACTACGAGCGTGGCGAGAACGTCGGCTTCGAACTCAAATCGACCTATACCAGCGGCAATTTTCGCGCTGACGGCAACGTCGCCTGGGCAAGACAGGTCGCGTCCAACATCGTATCGAACCAGTTCCTGTTCACTCAGGACGAGCTGAACTACATCGCATCCCACTCTATCTATACCGACCATGCCCAGATCCTGACCGCGTCGGCCGGCACGTCCTATTTGTGGAACGGCACACGCTTCAGCGCGTCGATCATCTATGGCACCGGCCTTCGCTCCGGCTTTGCCAACACCGATCACCTGCCCTCGTACACCCAGGTCAATCTCGGGCTGTCGCACGATTTCAACATCGTGCCACCGAACAAGCCGACCACGCTGCGCTTCGACGTCGTCAACCTGTTCGACAAGACCTACGAGATCAGGGACGGCTCGGGCATCGGCGTGTTCGCGCCGCAATTCGGACCGCGCCGCGGCTTCTTTGTCGGGATCTCGCAGAAGCTGTGAACTCAAGGATGCCTGCAGCGCAGCGGTCGGCGCCATCGAACGACGGAACCCGTTGTCGCACGGGTTCCCCGATCAGGATTTTGTTTCGCAACATTGCTCTCCAGGAGAGCAAAACAAATCAAGATACGAAAATCATGCTTGCTGACACGCCGTCTCCACACCGGCCTTGGACGGGTCATCGCCGAGCCCCGTTGATCGGCTCCTATCCTTTCCGGGCTGACTGATCTCTGAAAGGAACGAAGAATGACAGGCCGGTTTCTCCCTATCACTGCGCTGTCCGCCATGGGCGTGCTTGGTCTCGCGACTCTCGGCACGCCCGCTTTCGCAGCCAAGGTAATGACCGTACCCAAGATGACGCCGCCGCCGACGGTCGCCGTAGCCAAACCAGTTCCGGTTCCGATCGCGCCCGCTCCGACCGCAGCCCCGCGCCCAGTCGCGGCAAAGGTCACAACCCCGGCTCCCACTCCAAAGGCCCCGGCGCCGGTCACGGCGAAGACCCCCTGAGCAGGCTCGCCAACAAATCGCACAGCAGCAGGCCGCCGGAGCTCCCTCATCATCGATCCAGATCGGCGACGGCGGCCTGCCGTGACGACATCAACGCAGGTGCAAATCATGCCTCGCCGCGCCTGCCGAGCGACTGGAGCGATATCCATCAGGATCCGCGCTCCAGCTGCAGCTTCAAACCGGGTCGGGGCTTTTCTCGCCGTGTGCGTCGTGATGCTGTGGACCCAGCCGGCCGCGTCCCAGGACGCCCCGGGCCAGTTCGATCCGGCACGCCTGACAGTGTCCGAAACCCTGAATTTCCTCAGCACCGCGACATCCAACGCGATGTCAGCCAAGCCCGGCCAGAAATCCAAGAATGCCTACATCGCGGAAACCAGCTTCGCGTACACTTTCACCGACTGGTACCAACTCACGCTCGCACTTCCGACTTCGTTGAGCGGTGTCACCGGCATCGTTCCCGGCAATCGCGGCGAAACGCTTTCATGGAACGGCGTGACCGTTCGCAATCTCTTCATCACACCTGGAGCCGACAAGCGTGACGTCTTTTACGGCCTGAGCGTTCAGTTCGCCTACACGCCGCAAAATGCCGCCCTCCCTGCGCTCGCCAACACCAACACACAGTTCTCGGCCGGATTGACGCCGATCATCGGCTTTCACCACGACGGCTACGAGCTCATCCTGAGCCCGACCATGGCGTTCGGATTCGGCTCCGGAGCGATGACGGCGCTTGCGCCGGCCGCGCGCTTGACGCGCAAGATCACCGAAACGTTTGACGTCGGGGTCGAGTACGCCAGCACCCTCGGCCAGATCGGATCGATTGCGCCGTCGAGCCAGCAGGCCCACATCGTCTATGGCATCACCGATTTCAAGGTCGGTGCCTTCGACGTCAACCTGGGAGCAGGCTACGGGCTGACGACGTCATCCCACGGACTCGCCATGAAGTTCGGAGTCAGTCACGGGTTTTAGCGCGCCCTGCTCCAGTCCGGACCGATCGCGCCGGACACGCCCTCGAAAGCGCCATCGACCAGTTCGGCAACGAGAAGGCGCCGGTCGTCGACCGGACCGGGCATGGTTGCCCGGCCCTTCGGCACCGGCTTGAAGCCGACGCGGCTATAATAGGCCTCATCGCCGACCAGAAGCACGAGACGGTGGCCGCCGGCCCTGGCGTCGGTCAGCGCGCGGTCAAGCAGCCTGCGACCAATGCCGTGTTTGCGGAACGGCGGCTCAACCGTCAGCGGCCCCAGCAGCAGCGCCGCGGTGTCACCGACACAGACCGGCAGCTGCCGCACCGATCCCACCAGCAGCGTGCCGATATGCGCGGTGAAGGACAGATCGAGCAGATGATCGACATGCTCGCGCAGCCGGTAGGCGCTGAGTACAAAACGGCCGGGGCCGAAGGTGCGCTCATGCAGCCGCTCAATGGCCTGCGCGTCGTTGACGGTTTCGGGCGAAATTGTGATGGATAAATCGGTCATGATTTCGCGAGATAGCATCTGGCGCCTGCGCGGTCCATGACTTCGAAGCGACCTTTATTCCCTGTTGACGGGAGGCTGCGAGAGATAGGCGAGCAGCTTCATTTCCCTGCGCCCTCGCGTGACCGTATCGAGCACGAGGCCGGACGACACCGACAGCATGGCCACGATCATCAATCCCGTCGACAGCAATGCGGTGGGCAGTCGCGGCACGATACCCTGCTCGAGATAGGTGACGAAGACGGGAACCGCGAGACCGACAGCAAGCGCTGCCAGCAACACGCCGATGGCAGAGAAGAAGCGCAACGGCTTTTCCGAGCGGTAGAGTTTCAGGATGGTGCCGAGGATACGGAAACCGTCGCGCCAGGTGTTGAGCTTGCTGAACGACCCCTCCGGCCGCGCGTAATAGGGCGTCTCGATCTCCGCGACCGGCAGCGCCAGTTCGAGCGTATGAACGGTCAACTCGGTCTCGATCTCGAAACCGTCCGACAACACCGGAAAGGATTTGACGAAGCGTCGCGAGAACACGCGATAGCCGGACAGCATGTCCTTGAAGGCCTGGCCGAACACCGAGGACAGAAAGCGCGTCAGCATCCAGTTGCCGGTGCGATGACCCCTGCGATAGGCCGCCTCAACCTGGTCGACGCGGAGGCCTACGACCATGTCGAGATGCTCGTTGACCAGCATCTCGATCATGCGCGGCGCGCTCGGCGCGTCATAAGTCGCATCGCCATCGACCAGGACGTAAATATCGGCATCGACATCGGCGAACATGCGCCGGACCACATGGCCCTTGCCCTGGCGGCGCTCGCTGCGAACGATCGCGCCGGCCTCACGCGCCAGGATTGCGGTGCGATCGGTCGAATTGTTGTCGTAGACATAGATCGCGGCCGAGGGCAGGGATTTGCGGAAATCCCGCACGACAGTCGCAACCGCGGCCTCCTCGTTGAAGCAGGGCACCAGCACGGCAATACGCATCGACGAAGGGATCATTGCAACAACGCCTGTCCGCGGAACCCCGTACTCATTTCACCACCCGCATCCATCAAGCCGCCCGTGCGACGGCCGCGCCGTCCAGCGCGAGGACTCCTAACACAAGTGATCGCTACCGCCACGTGGCGGCACGCGCCCTGCCCTCGAGCACCTCCGCGATCCGCAACCGCGTGCCCTGGGTGGTCGCCTCGGGCAGCGCCGTGACGGCGAAAAAGCCGCAGCCAATGATCTCGCGGTTCGGCTCGGGAAGCCTGTCCTGCGTGAACCGGCGGACGACATAGACGGCGACGTGATCCCGGCGGGAGACATGGCCATTGAAGAAGAGTCCATGCAGGACGGGCTCCTCGGCGAGTTCGATCTGCCCCTCTTCGACGAGTTCGCGCCGCAGCGCCTCCATGAAGGTTTCCCCGACCTCGACGCCCCCGCCCGGCAGATGCCACCCCGCCACATAGCTGTGCTTGACCAGAAACACGCGATTCTCATGGTCCAGCACCACGGCGCGGACACCCAAGGTCATGCCACGCGCGAACCACCAGTAGAGATGAAAGACCCGCCGCAACACCGGCTCAAACCGCACTCGCAGGCCCTGCATGCTCATCGCAATCGAATTCCCGTACTTGGCCGGTTTGATCCTTGCGCCGCCCCGATCCGCTTGCCAATAGATGGCGGGCTTTCTGGAGAGACGATCATGGCGCCGATACGGCAGGGCATCGCGGGCAGTTCGACGGAGCGGCGGTGATGGCAGCTTTCGTCCTCGCCCATCTGTCGGATCCGCACTTGCCGCCCCTGCCCCAGCCGCGGCTGATCGAGCTCGCGGGCAAGCGCGTGCTCGGCTATCTCCACTGGACGCGCAACCGGCACAAATATCATCGCCGCGAGGTGCTGGACGTGTTGGTCTCGGACCTGCAGGCGCAGTCCCCCGATCACATCGCGGTCACCGGCGATCTCGTCAATCTCGCGCTGGAGGCGGAATTTGCCCCTGCCCGCGCCTGGCTGGAAAGCCTCGGCCCCCCCAAACGGATCACCGCGATTCCCGGCAATCACGATGCCTACGTCCGCGCCACACGGCATCGCTTCGCGGAAACCTGGTCGAGATATCTTCAGGGCGACGAGCGCGCCAATGGCGGGAGCGTCTTCCCCTCGCTGCGCCGGCGCGGCCCGCTCGCGCTGATCAGCCTCTCCTCGGCGGTGCCGACGCCACCCTTCATGGCGACGGGAACGCTGGGCACCGCGCAGCTTGAGGCGCTCGATCGCCTGCTGGCGGGCTTGTCGGGCCAGGAGACGTTTCGCGTTCTTCTGGTGCACCACCCGCTGCGATCGGAGTCGCGGATCAAGCGGCTGACCGATGCGGCGGCCCTGATGGATTGTCTCAAGCGCCACGGCGTCGAGCTGGTGCTGCACGGCCATGACCACATTCATTCGACCATCCTGATCGACGGTCCGAGCGGCCCGATTCCCGTGGTCGGCGTGCCGTCGGCCTCGGCGGTCGCACACGGCCGTTATCCGGCGGCGGCCTATAATCTGTTTGCGATCCGGCGCGACGGCGGCGCCTGGCGCTGCGATCTGATCGTCCGCAGCGTCAACGAGGCCCTGCGGGTGCGCGAAATCCGGCAGACGCGGTTGATATAGATCCTCATTCGAGCATGGTGTCCGCGCAAACGCCTTGGCGTTTGTCGCGAGGGAAAACCGGCTCCTGCTCTTCAGGATCATGCCCTACAGGTTGCGCAACGCCGCCAGCAGCGCGAAGCCGAACAGCGCGACGGCGCCGGCGACGAAGCCGATCGTGAAGATCAGGAAGCTCCCGAAGCGCCGCTTCCCGACCATAATGGTTGCCGACGTCACGACCATCGCGCGCTCGCGCTCAACCATGCGGCGGGCGACATAGTCGGTCACCGCCCGGACGATCACAGCGACCTCATGCGATTCGGCGAGCACGATGCGGCCGAAGCGGGTGTCCTGCACGAAGCGATAGATCCGCTTGTCGCGGCCCATCACCACATGGGCCACGACGTCGATCCACAGCCGCGGCGTTTCCCCCTGGCTGAGACCGCGATCGAACAGGTCGACCTGATCGGGGATCTGCGCAAACAAGGGATCGAGCGCATCGCTGAGGATCTCGAGACGCGCGACCTCGGCATCGCGCAGATCGACGACGACGCCGGTGCGGTCGGCCGCCTCGATCCGCGCCTGCCGCAGCGCATCGCGCAACCGGATCGGACGGGGGTCGGTTGCGGCGTTGCCGCCATCGTGCGCCTCTGACATCTGGACCGCCTTTTACCCTCTGCACGTCGGGGTTGAGCCCGCCTTTTCGAGGGGTAACCTAGCAGCAACCAAGGGCCCCGCAAAGGCCGTTTGTTCTCAACGGGTTAAGTCCGCAGCTTTGGCGCGCTCCCGGCGCTTGCGCGGCCAAATGCTGGCGCGACGGAGAACCAATGGTCAACGGCCCCACCCGGACATCCGGATGGGGCCGCTGGTTCGCTTCCTTGGACGTTTCTTCTTAGCTTTTTGAGAGCGGGTCAGGCCGCCGAGACCCGCGAGGGTTCTTCCACGATCGAGAAGCGCACGCCGGCCTTGTGACGGTTCTCTTCCGAGACCACGCGCCAGGCATCCTCGGCTTCCTTGCGGGTCTTGAACGGACCCTGCACCTGGGCCGAGCCTTCCACGAGCTTGTGGAAGTTCATCGATCCGAACTCGCCGCCAATCACCCAGAAATTGCTGCCTTTGGTCATGATAGTCTCCTGTTGTTGACCGGCTGTTACTCAGCCGCCTGAGAGCCGGGTGCTGGTTACAAATCGGACCAGACCCAGGCTGATCAATTCCATCGTTAGCCGAACTGGTTCATCGTGTTGTGGGCGCCGCCCGCCTTCAGAGCGGCTTCACCGGCGAAATATTCCTTGTGATCGTCACCGATATCGGAGCCGGCCATGTTCTGATGCTTTGCAGAGGCGATGCCTTGCCGGATCTCCTGGCGCTGAACATGCTTCACATAGCCCAGCATGCCCTGCTCGCCGAAATACTCCCTCGCGAGATTGTCAGTGGACAGAGCTGCCGTGTGATAGGTCGGCAACGTGATCAGATGGTGGAAGATACCGGCACGCTTTGCTGAATCGGCCTGGAAGGTGCGGATGCGCTCGTCGGCTTCGATGCCCAGCGGCGTATCGTCGTATTCCGGCTTCATCAGTTCGGCCCGATTGTATCTGCTGACATCCTTGCCGGCTTCCTTCATCGCGTCGTAGACCTGCCAACGGAAGTTGAGCGTCCAGTTGAACGAGGGCGAATTGTTGTAGGCCAGCTTCGCATTCGGAACGACCTCGCGAATGCGGTCGACCATCTTGGCGATCTGCTCGATATGTGGCTTCTCGGTCTCGATCCACAACAGGTCGGCGCCGTTCTGCAGCGAGGTGATACAGTCGAGCACGCAACGATCTTCGCCGGTGCCGGCGCGGAACTGATAAAGGTTGCTGGCAAGCCGCTTCGGACGCATCATCTT
>Ga0307516_10006701_pt1 | contig 13461 bp, 15 predicted proteins | sample 19_EM_MG_FD_203310 | JGI IMG/M metagenome (GOLD analysis project Ga0307516, IMG submission 203310) | Populus trichocarpa ectomycorrhiza microbial communities from riparian zone in the Pacific Northwest, United States - 19_EM | ecosystem: Host-associated > Plants > Roots > Unclassified | place... | reverse complement strand
TGTAAGCGGAAGATGCAGCTTGCCATTTCGACGAATGTGCCGTTGCATGATGCACAGTGAGGGTCTGGTACCTGCACGCGCGGGTGATCATCAGGGGACTGTCGGGTAGAGTCGTCAATGGAGTGGATGTACCATGAGTGGACGCATCTCAGCTCCGCACTAGGGGACCTGGGTGAACGCTGTGGGGGGAATGAGATCTGGAGGGAGACTGACTTCATGGCAATACCACATGGGCTCTCTGTTCGGCGCCATATTTGCGTGTAAGTGTAGATGGTGGGGGTATGAAAACAAGTGTCTGTATCCGGTTCCACTGCACGGCCAATCCGATTGGGGCCAACCCTGTTCCGTCACTCACGTCACGTGCACCACATCCCCTTCCCTTTCTACCTCCAGCTCAACAAAGTCAAAGGCGAGTGTTTTTTTTCGTTTTTTTTTTTTTTTTCGTTTCTTCCGAGGATGTACAAATTGTTCCCTATTAATCGATGTCATACATGAGATCTACACTACAGAATCGCTCTGATTCCCCTTCACAATGCCCTCGCATACCCCGTGTTTCTAGCCACTGACCCCACTTTCCTCCCTCTCCCCAGGTTTAGACCCGTTTCGATAGCTTTGAGCTTAGTGTGCAAGTACAGTCAAATACCGTGTATCCCAGTCGGATTAGCGGGCTTTGCCGCCCGAATACGTCGAATGTCGATGGATCCTTCGAACATGTTCCACTGGGTTCGTCGACCCACTCGGTGTTTTGAGGACCCCGACTCATGCTGACTCCCCCCCCTGCCATGGACTCAAAAGTCCCAGAGAGAGTGGATATCAACGTCAACAGTGGTGTGGTGGTTGGGCACTATAACCCCATGCGCGATCATAACATATCTGGTCTTACTCGATCTGGCGTGCCGCCTCAAACCTCTCAGGAGGGTATTTCGATGGATTAGTGTTCCCTTCACGAACTTTCTCGCGCTGGAAGACCTCCTCGACCCCATTGGAAAAACCATTCAACCACCGGTGTGGAAGCGGCGCGCGTTCGTCGTGTTGCCTGCCGCGCAAGCGCTGTCCTGGGTCGCCATATTTTTCTACACGCTCTTAGTGCCCGATTCAACGTGGCTGATCCGTTCTGGGGTTTCCGCCGTCATTTGGGTGCGCGTACAACGTGTAGTAAACGTGACCCACTTCCTGATTATTATTGCCAATTACAGAGTGGTATTGCCCTCGGTCTTGCAGCGCGCTCCCCCTCCTCCCCCCCGTACCTCCTACTCCTATTCTGCCTTGAGGCTATCATTGCAGCAGCTGGCGACCTATACCTTTCCGTCTCCGGGATCCCGGAGCGGATCGGGTACACACTGCTCACCGTGTTTTGGGCAACCATTCCGTTTTTATTACTTTGTCTTCTAGGAACGTTGCCCCTGCAACCGGTTCTCCCCGCCGTCAACGTCGCGCGAGTCTATGAAGTGAGGGATCCCATCTAACATGCACGTACTGTTCTGATATAGGTGTGGGCGTGCAGCCATCCTCATATGAGGATACTAATCCTGAAGACGCGGCGAACCTCTGGCAATGGATGAGCTTCTCATACGTTGAACCCATCTTCAAGTCAGCTGGGGCCCACACCCTGGATGAGGAAGATGTTTGGACCCTGTCACCGTTCTTTAAGCACAAGAATATCTTCCGCAAGTACTTGGAGTATTTCGAACTGTACGTTCCTGCATCGTGAAACCACTCATCAAACTCACATCGCCTAGTCATCCCACGCGTTCACTCTTACGATTTCTTATCGTATCTAACTCTCTGGATCTAATGTATCGTATCCAAAACCTCCCCTCGAAACGCTGACTGACACCGCCATAGATTGGACCTCTCACTCGAACTCTGGGGCGCGGTCATAGGTATGTGGTTCTTCACCTGCAATCGTGTCACCCTCTTGATTCTCTTCAGGCTTCGTACCTCCATTCGCACTTCAACGCATTCTCTCCGCGATCGAAGACCCTTCTTCGAGCGCCAAAGATACCGCATACTTTTATGCCTTCATCACATTCCTCGCCAACCTATCCTTCGCGCAGAAGGACATGTTCCAAACGTGGCATACCCGAAGGTGCTACGAGCGCACTCGCGGTCAACTCTTCTGTTTGCTGCACTACAAGGCACTGAAGCGACGTGATATTTCTGGAAAGCCCCCTATTTCCACCGACGAGGAGGAGGAGGAGAACGAAGAGACGAACGCTGACCTGGGAAAAGTTGTCAACCTCATGCAGTACGTGACGCCAGGTTTCCGCCCGCCAAGTTCTTAAAGTTCCCAGGGGTGATGCGTACGCGGTTGCTCAGCGGTTCTGGGAATTCTCGGGAATATTCGCAGCCCCGGTACGGCTAGGAATTGCCCTCGTGTTTCTGTATAGGTTCGATTTCATGACCTTATGAAGTCGCCGTTCTTCTGAAACTCCCCTCGATAGGGTCTTGGGCTGGAGCTCTTTGGCCGCTGTTGCGGTCATACTTGTCGTCTACATCTTGAACTACCCGTTGGCCGTGTACAATATTTGGGTGGGCTGGGTTTCGCCCATCCTCTGCTTCTGCATTCTGACCGCAGCCTCGTCGTGTTCAGATCACTCGTGCCTCATGGAAAGCCAAGGACAAGAGATCGAGCATCGTCCATGAGCTTTTCCAGAACCTCCGGCTATTGAAGTGCTATGGATGGGGTAAGCCTAACCTCCCGCTACTCTTCTTCGGCCAAGTGTGCTCAACGGAGATCACAGAAAGGTTCTGGGAGACTAAAGTCGCGGACGCACGAGAGCACGAGCTCAAGTGGCGAGTGCGGGAGAACGTCGTTGCAACTCTCGTAGGTTTCATCTGGTCGGTGCTTTTCTACAGATGTCAGATATGATAGATCTGACGAGTATCAGGACCTGGATACCTTCTGCCACAGCGCTCTCGGCCTTCCTTTGCTATACCCTGGTGGCTGGGGAGAAGTTGTCCGTTTCTAAGGCGTTCACCTCGATATCCCTCTTTTCTTACCTGCAAGGACCGATGACTGCACTCCCAGGGCAAGTGTTCGCTCTCTTACACGGTATGCGCCCACTCACTGGACCCTCCTCCTGATGGACCCTGGCCACTGACCGGAGATAAAACCTAGCCTATGTCTCGATGCAAAGGATTGAGTCTTTCCTCAAGGAAGATGAGGTCCCTGATTGGGCTTCGTCATTGAAGAGAAAAACCCCCGAAGGGAAACCCCTACCCCCAACACCGCCACAGCCTTCGCAACCTGGGCGCGGAAGTTCAGGGCCTGAAACGAAGATCGGGTTCGAGAAGGGAATCTTCACCTGGAACATACCCCAAGGTGTACCCCAAAGGGGACGTCAGCACACGCCTTTCAAACTTGGTCCACTGAGCCTCAGCTTCCCGGCGGGGAAGTTGAGCCTCGTCAGTGGTACTACCGGTTCCGGAAAGACCGCGTTGTTGCTCTCACTTCTCGGAGGTAGGTTTTCTGGGAACCCTTATGATTTTGGTGCTTTCTCGAGACATTTCCCGTTTTAGAGATGGCTTGCCTGGAAGGCAAAGTATTATTGAACAAGAGTGGTGGAAAGGTTGCATATTGCGCTCAAACGCCATGTAGGTCAGTCGTGGTATCGCGTATTACACAGACTCACTGGGCCCTAGGGCTTGAAAATGCCACGATCCGAGACAACATCACCTTCGGTTGCCGCTTCGGCCATTCCAACGACGGGTTCGATGAGGCACGGTACGATGCAGTTTTGGAATCGTGCGCCTTGAAAAGGGATCTTGCCATATTCGAAGCTGGGGACCTCACGGGTAAGCGCTTGAGACGCACGAAGTGTGGGTTCGAGTGCTAACCAGCCTGGGCTTAGAAATTGGGGAGAGGGGTATTACTCTTTCTGGAGGGCAAAGGGCGAGGATCGCGCTGGCGAGGGCATTGTATTCTCACGCATCCGTAAGTCGAATTTTCCTGTACTCGGTTGGTCTGTAGCCGAAGCTTTTCAGTGCATTCTCCTGGACGACCCGCTCGCAGCTGTCGACATGCACACAGCACAGCGTCTCGTAAACGCACTCTCTGGTCCACTCTGCAAAGACCGCACCATCATTTTAGTCACCCACCATATCAGCTTGTGTCTTCCCATCTCTTCCTTCCTGGTCGTGCTTTTCCAGGGCAGTGTGAGAAGGCTTGGAACGATAGAGGAATTGCGGAAGAGTGGGTACTTGAAAGAACTTATCGAACGGGATGACTTGGCTCCTGAAGCTTACCAACCCGCCCACGAATTCCCTGGGGCCTCATCGAAACAGAAAGCTACCCCAGACGATGAGCCTAATACCCTTGCAAGAACCCCGCCCGAGCGTGAGGGATCTCCCCCCATCATCAATCAAGAACAGAGCAGGAAGAAGGGCAAGCTGGTCGACGCTGAGAAGAGAGCCGAGGGCAGGGTCTCGTATAGGACATATTGGACGTACATACGTGCAGCGGGCGTATGGACGTGGATGGTGACAGTTTTCTTGATGATATTCATACGCCTTGTCACCGTCGCCAACCAGGTTCGTGGTGTTGGCTTCAGCCGCGTCCGGTACTAATTCGGCCGCCTAGGTGTTCATCGCTGCGTGGAGCGGAGCGTATAGCCCTGAAAAAGACCGACTGTGGGGTGGGGTGCAGAATGCTCGGCAGCTCGTCCTGGGGGTGTACCCTTCTGTCGCCGTCCCAAAGTTCGAGCTACCTTGGAAGAGTTTCCCCCCACCCGAAGTCAGTGTTCGTCCCTGGGTCATCACGTTCTCAATAATTTGCTCCACCGGCGCTGTCTCATTACTCGCATTCACCGCACTTGGCTACTATGCTAGCTTGCAAGCCTCGAGGTCACTATTCCTGAGAATGCTTAAACGGCTCGTGAGAGCACCATCGAGGTTTTTGGATATCACACCCATCGGAAGGATTCTCAATCGGTTCACAGCAGGTCCGTTGCCATTGTCTCTTACACTTGTTCACAATCTGACCGGGGCTTAGACATCGCGACCGTGGATGGGGCACTTCAGGACTCCGCGCGAGGTGCGATTGGTGGAACGCTCAACTTCGTTATCTCGTCTTTGGTCATCATCTGGGTCGTGCCAAGTTTCACACCAGTGGCACTGATCCTCGCCTGGTTTTACATCAGGATCGGCCTGCCTTACATCAGGGCTTCGAGGGATCTCAGGCGGTTGGAATCAATATCTCTGTCTCCGGCCTTCTCAGGGTTCGACGAGTTGCTTAATGGGTTGCCGCACATCCGGGCGTTCGCGATGGAGGAAAGATACCAAGCGTCGTTTTACGAGAAGGTCGACAAGTTCCAGACCTTCGATCACGTTTATGTACGTCGCGAGAATCTCAAAGTTCAGGTGTGATGCTAACCACAGCTGGCAGTGGCTTTGTTCAGGGTGGTTAAGATGGAGATATGACTGTACGTTCCTCCTTCACCAAATTTACGTTTCTTGACCCAGCGTTTGAAAGGTCTCGGATCCATCGTGGTATTCTTCGCCACAACATTTGCTTTGTCAGCAGGCGTTTCAAACGGTCTCGCCGCCATCGTGATCGTTCAGTCCGAGATCTTCGCCGAGGCCTCACGGCAACTAGTTCGCGTGCTTGCCCAGGTTGAACTGGATTTCAACTCCGTTGAACGTATCGTCGAGTACCTCGACGTGCCACAAGAGGGACCGCTCGTTACTAGCCGGAGACCCCCTGCATACTGGCCTTCGACAGAGGGGGAAGTCCGCGTGGAGAACCTTGTCGTGAGGTATTCGGAGAACCTACCACCCGCATTGGACCACGTCAGCTTTACTGTCCGGCCAAGGGAGAGAATCGGGGTGGTACGTACCCCACCGCTACAGCCCTATTGTTGGTTCTAACGTAAAGGCCTCAGGTGGGACGCACAGGATCTGGTCGGTTGCCCTCTTCGTATAGTTGGTTGGTTATCCTCACTCTACTTTCGCTTCAGGGAAGTCAACTCTTGCGTTGTCGCTGCTACGAATGGTGGAAGCAGCTGAAGGAAAGATACTGTATGTACCTGCACCGTTAAGTATAGGCGCTGAACTGATGAGGGACCATTCAGGATCGACGGAATCGACATCTCGACTATCGGGTTGGAGGATCTGCGCAACAGGATTGTGAGCGAGCACCTTGGCCTCTCGTGGTCTTTCCGACTCACCTCCGTTCGATAGACCATGATCAGCCAGGATGTAGCCCTGTTCTCTGGAACCGTCAGGAGCAACCTTGATCCCTTTGAACAGCACGCCGACGTCGAGTGTCTGGATGTCCTGAAGAGATGTCACCTCACTGACCTCCTCGAACAAAGGCACAGTGATACCCCTAATATCTTGGATATGCCCATCGACAAAGGGGGCTCGTTGAGCGCCGGCGAAAGGCAGTTGGTAGCCATGGCAAGGGCAATCCTCAGACGAACCAGCGTCATCATCTTGGATGAAGCGACCTCCCAGATTGACGCTGAACTGGATGACCAGGTAATTGTGTACGCAAGGTCAAGGTTCAAGACTGATGACCCGTTCTTCTAGCTCCAACGCACGATCCGTGAGGAACTTCGGGGTACAATTGTGCTCACTATTGCGCATCGGCTCAACACTGTGCTCGACTACGACCGGGTGTTGGTCCTGGGGGAAGGGAAGGTCATGGAATTTGATACCCCTGTCGCCTTGTTGAAGAAACAGGGGGGCGCGTTTAGGGCCATGTGCCGGGCTAGCTCTGACTGGCCACAGATGAAGGAGAGGGTGAAGGTGACGATCTAGAAAGCGCAATTTATTATCTCGCGCGTGTCGATGGTATTATAATTAATGCACAGTATTTATTTCCCTGCCTCAGTTGGAAAGCTACAGAGGGTCGTCCAAAAACAAAGGGTATGGTGAAAACCTCGCAATACACTTTGGTTCCAAACTCGGACCGTCCGGTTCGTAATAACCCCAGCCTCCCTCCACCCATGGCCACATCGGCAAATAGCACATTTCTCTCAGTTCATCGCACCGAGGGCTACACCTCACCCACATCGACCAGTCCAACCATTCCATCAACTTCCGAACCTCGGCTCTCCATTCTCCCACCAACCCAGAAATCTTTCGGAGATCTGTCTCCTCTTCGATCGCGAACGCGTCGATCCAAATCTCGGAGATGACACGGCAGATCTCGTGCTGGACGTCCTCAATCGATGCCTTGATGAGGCGCTCCGACGGCGTCATGGACATATCCAATCTCAACCCAATCCACTTTGTGAGTGTAGCGGAACAGTGGTGGGCGACCGGTCCCATCCAGCTCCTTTGACCTGTTGTGTCACCGTCGTACGCTCCGAACAACATGTAAGGTGTGAGCAATATCAAGACCTGTTCCCGCACGCGAGTCGCCACCTCGGCTGCGTTGCCCCCGTTTTGCAGCAGGTTGTCTATGAGTTCCAACCGCGGGGCGTAACGATCCTGAATTGTTCGGACCATGCTGCCCCAATCGACCCCACTCCCGGTAGCGCCCCAATCGGAGTACGCCAAGTCGATGGTCGACCGTATCAAGTCGAGGTCCGAGTTCGAAATCCCCTTGGCTCGGTACTGTTCTCTCCTCTGGATCCTCCTTTGTTCAACAAGGCTCTTCACTTTAGGATCGAAGAATGTGATGAACCGGGAGAAATCGAGGCGGAAACGCATCTCGCCACCTCGGTGGTTCTGCCATGATCCGGAATGAATGACTTCGTAACCCATCGAAGCGTACGAACGCAGGCTACCACGCCAGCCCGGCGGTAGGATGGGATCGAGGTATACGGGGCGACCAGGAATAAGTCTGCTGGGCGGCGAGTGTGGGATTATCCTCAGGGTGGACACCAGCTCTACGCTTTTTTCGAAGTCGCAGGCCATCACCTCACTGCAGCAGTCGTCACTTCATAAACACGATAAGCTTTGAGGTTGTAGACCCACAAATCCATTTGCATCCTTAGGGAAGAAGGTAAACTGACTGGTCATATCCGCACGGGCCTGTATTAATGAGACGCACCGTACGTAACCGTCGATTCCCCATTTCTTCCCCCATTCACAAATCGCTCTAATTCGCGGGTACTCGTCCAGAATCCTCCCCTCGTCGAATTCGTTCCAAATGAGCAAGTCGACGACATCCATTGACCCGCTTGCCAACTTGGAGGCGCTGCTGCCGTCAAAGTAGACCAGCCGCAGGTCACGGGTGGTGGTGTAGGTGTGCATATATCCCGTCCTGTTAGAAAAAATGTAGGAGAACTCTGAGTCGAGAGCCAGCCACTCGGGGGATGAGGGCGGCTCTGGCCAGCGACGTCCATGGTACAGAGTGGTACCTATTGGGAGTGTGGCGGGGATAAGTGCGTGACCTTAGCACAGCTGGTTCAGTTCTCAGTGCAATCATCATCTTAACCAAGTTGCTCACCGTTCCGACGTCGCGTGTTGCCCCAAGTTTGCAGTAAAGATCCCACGGATTCAAAAATCAAGCTCGAGGTCGATTCCTTGTCCACAGGTGTGTCCCAGCATCGGTCGGAGGCTCCGTTTGTCAAGTCATTGTTGTCTGAGAGTGCGTTTCGTCCGGCAGAAGGATCGTCCACGCGATCGCTCCCGAGGTAGGACTGAATAGGGATTTGGCCTGTGACCACAGTAGCCAGCAGCACCAGCAGCCAGCCCGAGAGCGACAGGGACAGACCACAGAACATGCTCAAGGTGGATTGCGTTTGGGTCCGGGCCAAGGGCCGTTGCTCCTTACATAAGAATGTTTGGTAGTCATGATGGAATATGGAAGAACCCGAATACAACGGTAATCTGAATCCCCACCGACAGGGGCGACCTCAAGGGAACAGAGGAATGCGAAGCTTTCGAGATAGCGCCTAGGCCCTTCTGATGATCATTCATAACTTCACTCACTTTCGTACTGAGGACCCTCTCTTGTCAGCGACATTCCCTGTGTAAGGAACCCTCGCACCCAAACCTCTCCAGCCGATGTCATCACAGCTGGATTCAAGTTGCCTTGGTGCGGATTCGTGACTATAAATCTCCAACAACAGCGCACTTTCTGAATCCTGTGCGCGTTGCATATGGTCCACCCCACCTCGTTCCTGACAACCCCGTTGCCCCTTGAATTGGTCTGGGCGATGGGACAGGGAAGCCCAATAGATAAGATAAAGTGGCGAGGCGCCAAGTTCCGCTGAATCAGCAGCTCCCTCACCCCCAGATGGATATTCAGCCACTGGGAAAAGTGAACACCCCCACCCAGCTGTTACCTTGGTTGTGAGCGGTGGTTCCTGTCTTGACCACGCCGCCTCCCCGGTATTTCCTCCCACTTTCTGATGCCAATAATTAGCCAAGATCAACCTACTATGGTTGCAGTGTTCATCGTTACTCTAAGGTACAAACAAAGCTTCCGCGACAGGTGGTGGGCCGACACCCATGTGGGCACACAGAAGAGACTCAATCGACTCCGGTTCGCACTAGCCGTTTCTGTGACCAAGGCCGAGGCTAGTGGAGATACATTCTCCGGGTGATAGTCACGAGGGTAAGGCGGTGCCATTATCCACCGGCGCTGTTGGCAACTGAATCGCTGCGAAACGACGGGAGGGGCATGTGGATGAAATGCCAAGCCAGAGAGATGGGGAGTACAACATACATAGTCATTGGTCGGCCCTATCGGCCCAGCCCGAACACACAAAACGATCATAACGATTAAACCACCCGATTGACAGCAGAGAATGAATGGACCTAGAACTCGCCAACCCCAGGACCGAAGTGCTCACCCTCGGCGAGGGTCTTGAGTCGTGGGCCCGCGGCATCGAGACCCTCGAACGGCAAGTTGTTACCACTCCAACTGATTTCGAAACCCTGCCGTTGCAGGGCGAAGAATATGACCAAGGCGGAGACCGCAATGGCACAAGAGAAGGCGGAGGTGGTGATGCTGAAATGAAGTAATTTAGACACGACCCAGGTGAGTGTTCGAATCAGGTACTCACTAGTTATACTTCGACCACCAAGCAATGAACCTCCTCTTGATGTAGTAGTTGAACATGAAAGCAAGAGGAACGCCAGCCCAAGCGTGAGACAGATTGTAAGGGGCCCAAAGAAGGCCCCCATAGAAGAACACGGGAGCGTGGAAGTACTGGAAGAATTTCGACCTCTTGCGGAGGTAGTAGAAAGGGATAGGCATGAAGGCCCCGATGAGGAAAAACCACAAGAGGGAATTGTAGATGGAACCGGGACCGTACATCTTCTTGGGACCGAGAGTACCCCACAGAACGGAAGCGGTGAAGAACGTGTTGACGCCGGGGCAGGTAAACCTATCTTTCTGGGTAGGCGTGCAGACGTCGGGGATCTGGGTCATCTGGTAGTTGAGAATGGCGGTGCAGACGAAGGTCGACACGAAGGTGGCGACCATCTGACAGTTGAAGGTGACCCATGGTGGAATGTGGATGTAGTGCGCGAGTTTGAGATCCTGGGCGAAATGGAGGGTGTGGGAGGTCGTGACGTATCCGTAGGACTTGAAGTAGTTCATTGCGGTGGCGTTACCGGGGAACCATAGACCTCCGAACAACTCGGCGATAACGTTCAAGGTAACTTCGACGTTCGTGATGGACATGACAACACCACAGGGGATACAGAAGACGAGGGCAAGGAAGACCCCATACAACACGACGGCCGGAGTGGTGTGGGTGGGATAAGCACCGACACCAGCAGCACCCAAAGCGATCGAGACGACGAGGACGGCGAAATAAACGTACTCGGGAACCTCCTTGTAGCTCCTCATGAGACGGGTGTGGACATCCTTGGAGTCAGCGAAGGCGGACTTGCTGTTGATCAAGTTCTTGAAACCGGCAACGATCTCGCGGCGGTTGTAGAGGTAGGTATGGGTGATAGTTGAGGTGTAGACAGCGAAGAACATGCCGTAGAGGAAAGCGTTTCCGGCGGAGAGGTACAAGGGGGAGTAAGCCTTGTAGGCAGCCTCATCGAAGAGACCGTCCGCGTCGACTGTCTTCAAGACCTGATAACGAGCGCCAGTGTTGTCGAACACCCGGTTGGAATTGATTGGAATGTAGGCGGTGTTCCAAGTGTTGGTGTACCAGATGGCGAGGATGATGGGGAAGGTGACGAGGGTCCCGAAGAAGGAGTTGAAGGTGCTGTAGAACGGGTTGATGAGTGGGTCGCCCGCCACGACGCACTGGTTCCAATCCCAGGTGGGGAGGGGATTCAGTCCCAAACCCCCGTAGGTACCGGTGACAGCAGCCAAGTGGACGTTCTCGGGGGCGATCCAAGTGGTCCAGTTGAAGTAGGACATGGCAGCGACGAGGTAGTTGGGGAACCAAAAGTAGATGAACATGGCGACGAAGCAGTATGTGAACCACCTCATCCTGGACACGGTCCATCCATTTGCAGAAGCGTTTGTTCCAGAATGGAAAGCCCTGTTCAGCGCGATGGTGGCGAGGTTATTAGGCCAGATAGCGCGCGAGGGGTACACGAGGAAACGACGGGTAAGGCCTGCCAGACCGTAACCAATGAAGTTGGTCGATAAGGCAACAAGGATTTGGTAGCCGAAGCTGCCGGCCCACGCTTGGTTGAAGTAGAGGGGGAGGTACTGCACCCAGACAATGTAAGCGGTGTAGGGGGCAGCGAACCCGACATTGGCCATGATGGTAATAACCATGTGCTCTTTCATGTTGAATTTGCCAGGATTGAGGGTCCAGGTGTAGCCGAAAGTGGTGAATCTCTTGTCGGGGAGGGCAACCTCGAGCAGCTTGCCAGCGGGGAAAGCTCTGGGAAGGTATTTGTGAGATAGCTGACGCACATGAGGGCAGATTCGAACTTACAGCAACTGAGCAACGTTGGAGCCAACGCTGATACCGGGGTATCGAATGCTGAAGAACTGGTTGATGAAACCTCCAGCGGCAACGAAGATGATGCCAACAAACCAAGCACGGAAAGTGCTCGCAGGAATGCTGGGATCGTCGTGGTTGTCGACGACAGCACGAACTTCGGCGTAGGGCGAGTTCTAGCACAAGTCACAAAAGGTTCGCGACAATTCAACACGGTACACGTACAATGATGATCAAGGCAGCTTCGACCTTGAGCTCCTCGTAAACCCTCCGATACTCGACCGGGTCGTCTCTCAGAGTTTCGTCATACTTGTAGCGGGTTGCGGCATCGAGAACACGAGGAGGAAAGTTAGGATCTTTTCCGTGCTATCGGCGCAGCCGCCCGTCAGTGCTGCCAAATGTTGCCACTCTGGGGATAGGCGTACCTCGAGCAAGATGTGGTCGATCACTTCCTCGATCTCCTCTGGGGTCATAGTCTTGGCATGCTCCGCCGCTTCAATGATGTCCGGGCCAATGGCCTGGATGTCACTGGCAAATACATCCTATATCGCGTGCGACCGTAATCAGGTTATGTCGTCACGAGAGGGCGAGGGGCACACGTACGACGTCGTGTAAGTCATTCTTCTCGTTACTGTCGGGGCTGGACCTCTTCTCGAGGTTCAGGCGGGAGGATTTCTCCATGGTGGGTTACAAACCGGTGCAAGCGTGGTATGCTCGGAAGAGCGGAAGGGGGGTCTCCAGGGGGTCCGGATTGATCTAAGCATGGGATTTATGCATTCCTTCCAGTCCACTGGCAATCTCATTACCCGAGGGGGTAAAGCTCGGATTGATAGTTAGCGCGGGGTAATCGTGTGGACGCGAGCGGGTCACAACAAACCTCCCAATTGAAGTCCGCAGCCAAGACTTTAGATCCATATGGACCGATAGTATTGGCAAAGAGATGGCATGAACACGACAATCGAGGAGATTGGCGCAAATGTCCGCAGGCGACGCATCTGTTGGCAAGACCGGATTTAGAGGTAGACACTAAAGGCTTTCCGTTCAACTGTATGAAGAACACGAAGGAAAAGGAACTCGGAGACAGGGGAGACAGAGAAGCCAGTACATTACCTTGATTGTAATCGGTAACCGGTAAGGACGTGCTCCCCCCCATTTTCTAAAACTGCCCCATCATCAGAGTTGGCATCAACATTTAGATAAGTACCTCGCAATCCGGCCGACCACGAGACTCGAGCCCACCCAACCGATTGCCCAAGCTTTCTTGTCCTGGACTAGGTTCAGGAGGGTTCTCGCGCGTATCTGCCTTGAGTCCCCGGATTCGTGGCCAGCCATACGTTTGGTGGTTGGCAGAATCTCCACCTTCAGCCCGTATCGGGACCCCGTAATCTACCATGAATCTTCGGGTCAAATCACTCCAAGCTGTACCCCTGTGAGTTCCTTGCCAACGCCTCGCCGCCGAATGGATAATCGATGCAGCTTCTTGCCACCTTCTATCTGGGGTTTCCTCGGGAGAATCTTAACGAGGCCGAGTATCCTGCAACCGCAGTCAACTTTGGATCTCGCTGGTAGTGTCTCGTGGAAATGAACGGGATATTGCCTTCCGGGGAAATGACGACCACCCGACCTCCGAGGGTGTCGCAGT
>Ga0307516_10006700_pt1 | contig 13461 bp, 17 predicted proteins | sample 19_EM_MG_FD_203310 | JGI IMG/M metagenome (GOLD analysis project Ga0307516, IMG submission 203310) | Populus trichocarpa ectomycorrhiza microbial communities from riparian zone in the Pacific Northwest, United States - 19_EM | ecosystem: Host-associated > Plants > Roots > Unclassified | place... | reverse complement strand
TTCGCTCCAAAGTCCAAGTTCGCTGCCGACCACGTTCCGGATTTGACTGGGAAAGTCGTTATCGTCACCGGGGGAAACACTGGGATTGGCAAGGAAACAGTCAAGGTATTTCACGCGACCTAACTGTTACCGGATTGAATGAAGTTGTTGACCTGAACGGGCGTAGGCGTTACTGAGCAAGAATGCCAAAGTGTACCTTGCCGCCAGGAACGAAGACAGGGCCAAGGCGGCTATCGAGGACCTCAAGGAGACGACTGGAAAAGAGGCCATCTTCCTGAAACTGGATCTCTCTTCGTTGGGGAGTATCAAGGCTGCGGCTGAAGAGTTCCTCGGGTGGGTTCCCAGTGACTTCCAACGAGCACCGTCTGATTCGCGCTTCCGCCAGAAAGGAGCCAGAACTTCACATTTTATTCAACAATGCGTGCGTTTCTCTCCTTCTCTGCAAGGCCTAAGTCCAACCTACATTCCGATACAGTGGCATCATGGGGGGACCGATTGAACAGGTTACCGTTGACGGGTATGACATGACCTGGGGCACCAACACACTTGGTAATAATTTTCCCGCCGTCAATGTGACGACGTCCATTTTTAACTCCTTCTGCAACTAGGCCCTTTCTACTTTACACAACTGCTTCTCCCTGCGCTTTTCGAGGCATCAACTCCAGAAAACAAGTCTCGAGTGGTCAACATCAGTTCCGCTTCCCACATGCATGGCGTGGCATTATCTGGCCCGGGCCTCGACTTTGCGACTTTCAAGGACTCTCCGCACAGGCGCAAGTACGACATGAATCAACTGTATGGCCAGAGTAAATTGGTACATCCCGAGATCATGAACGTTGTGATTTTTTAGGCTAATTTTTTTCTGCCTGCCAGGGGAATATTGTATTCACCCAGGAATTGGCCCGACGGCATGGTGATAAAATCGTGACAACGGCAGTCCATCCTGGTTGGTTCACAAGGGGGATCTATCTACCACGGTCGACTTACTGTCTTCTTTCGAACAGGTATGATCAGAAGTGAAATGGGGCGTAGCCTCACCAACCTCGAGAGTGGGCCTTTCGGCTGCTTCCCAGACTCGACGACATTGTTGACCAGCTTGTTAGGTTCGTCTAGTAAATTCATGATGCGCATATTTGCATACCCGACCCCGCAAGGTGCGCTCACCCCGCTGTGGGCTGGGACATCACCTGACACCGCCGATCTGAATGGAGCGGTAAGCTTATCCTCTTTACCTGCGCCGGACGAGACTCACCACGCGACGTAGTATCTCGGCCCATGGGCGCGGGTCATCAAACCTCGCAGCAACGACCCGGAGCTTGGCAGAGAGCTCTGGGTTTGGTTCGAAGAGCAGGTTGCGGATCTCTGATCACCCTTGACTCTGGCATCCTCCGTACTCGGCCAAATCCGTACCATTCCTCTCAAACTTTGCCCGTTGCTTGTTATTTATGTTCCGATTGAACGAAATGGCAAAAGGAATGGTCGCACCAAGAATGTAACCGCTGTAGTAGATGAGCCAGGGAATAAAACATCCACTTTCCGTGGCAAGTCCTGGGGTTGCGCTCGTTCACTTTCCACCAATCGCGGAATCATCTATTGTGCTTGTGTCTGCGTCCGACTTTCGGGTGCAAGGAGACCGAAGACCCGCGGAAAACGTTCTTGCACGGAAATTGGGTCTCAAATTGGCAGTAGCTTGATCGTGAAGGTCTTGCATAGGGCACCTGCCTGTCGCCCCCAAGTTCTCACCAGCCAACAGCTGTTACAGCGGGCAGACGTCGGTCAAAAATGAATGACCCTCCGTGTCTCCCCATCGAATACCTCGAAGAAGGCTGAACCCACTCACCCTTTCCGATAGATATCATGTCTGAGGAAGCCTCATACCGTCGAGGCGGTACTCGATGGCTCTCATCTTGAACCTCGGGTCGGGTCCACGATAGAGCCCAGCCGGCACGAGATGGATGAAGGTGAGTTTTCCCACACTCCCGAGTCCACGGGATCGGAAACTTACCGCTGTATCCAACCTAGGTAAGCGTGGTTTAAAGCTGCCCGGTCGGGGGTCCCCGCCTCCCTTGGCTTCCCCGCCAGGACACATGATTCACAGGCCGCACACAAAAGTTGTTTCCCTCAAGCTCAGCGAGAATGTCAAACCTGTCTCTGCTGCACGACCTTACGGTCCATCGTCGGATCCTTGAAACATTGTGGGCGCGACAGCCATTTTTGAGGGAAGGGTCGGTCCGATGTAGGCTAAACACGGCGGCCTGAGCCTTTAGTACCTGATGATTCGAAACCTTGGCAAGCTTCGAGACTCGCTGAAGAACTTGACCGTATGGAGATATTGGATATCAGCAAATAGCGAGGGTTACATACTGATCTGAATGTGATGGGAGGCCGGATGTCGTGAGTCTGTGGGGGTGTTTGTGTTGGCTCGACGGCGCTGGTTTACGATCTCCCAAAAATGTATGTGTGGCCGGATTACCTAACACTCCCGGTAGCCTTGGGGCCGGTTCTTCGATCGATCACTGCCGTCTCCAACATATGTCGGACGACCTCTGGGTTTCGCTGAAACCCAATTGTGGGTGCGGCGTTTCTGCACATTTGATGGGCTAAGTAACCCAAGGCCCAGGTGCCAGTGTAACCTCCACTCGAGCATGTTGTAACAACCAACCCCTAATTTTATGGAACTAGGGAGTCGAGTCCCGTTCCACGTTTCATCGTCGTTCCACAGTAGTAGTTTACAAACGCTTGGGCTATACGGTACGTGCTACGCCTACTTCATCCGCTCGATGTGTTTACTTCCAGCACCTGTATTAAATAGGTCTCAGAGGTCGAAATCCATCGCAAAGGTCGTTACTCACAAAATCTGGTATTCATGGATGATGTGCTCGTGAGCACCGAAAGGTATGTTCGCGCCACCCTATCGAGACTTCAATCCCACATGTCCCGAGGAAAAGGGGTCAAGGATCCACTCACAAGGTGCCTGCCGGTCTTACCGGGGACATCTATCCCATTGATCTTCCCCAATGCGTGAAACAATTTCTCCCCATTGGATTCATATCCTCCCTGCACGGGACGACGACCGGACGGGATGTCACCGTTTCTCGTCTGGACCCACTCCATCTCGGGAGTGATAGGGAGAATATTGTACTCTCCGAGGTGTTCGACTTCTTGGCCGCCATATGGGACACGGCACATAGGCGTAGCAGAAGGACATATCTTGCAAGGATGGAGGGAGACGTCGTGGAGGATGGCAGAGCCGATGAAGACGTCGCTCTTACCGTCTGTGTCCGTGCAAACAGACGGTCCGGTCTTATCAGGAGGAGGGAGCTTGGCGTTCGGATCTAGCTGGATACGAAATCCACCAGGGGGGCGACGACGAGGGGGCGGCTGATCCTGTGGACGATCTTTAACCTCGTTGCGATCGCCGGTCTTTTCACCACCGGGTTCGCCACCTTGGTTGTCGGGTTGTTGCATGGTCGTAGTGGAAGATGTGGGCGAAGTAAGGCAAGTCCCAGATAATCAAATACTTTCCCCACCGAGCCTTAACGGCATACCCCGGAACGTTCCTATTGGCGAGTGAGTACTATGTTGTTGGAAGATCACTGCCGGCATTCCAACTTTACATAACACCCCCAGAGACTGAGTCACTTTCCGCGACGAAGTTAGAACCTCTTATAGGCTCGTAACAGGTCCAAGTCGGCGCAGATTGTATTATGTACTTCGAGCCCCAGACAGCGGTTGGGGTCCTGGCCGCCATCTTTTCCAGCCGGGACATCCGGGGTCTAGGCGTCCTAATGTCACTCGGATAGTTCCCTCACCCAAACTGCTAACTCTACCCTCGGTTTGTTCTGGCCCTGACGACTTTCTCTCAGATATAGTACACCCACGACTCCAGCGTTTACACCGTGGGAGCACTGCCGGTCCTGATTTCAGAGTTTCCGGCACGTCGCCCCCTCGCTCCAGCTCTTCAAGCTTTGTTACTCGTAGCTCCCGCGACGGCCCTTGCATTGAAAAACTGCCGCAACGACTTCCTTGCTGACGTCATCAAGTGCCAACTTCATGCCATGAACTGGGTCAAGGTATGCTCGACTCGCCTGGTTTTTTGTCTGGTGCTCTGCGGTCAACAACTCTTCTACACTGAACAACGTCGATTCGGTCGTTTTACTCTGTGCCGCTGCTTCTGCTGAGGGTGTTCCGGAGTGGACCCTAAGGGAATGGAGGTCGCCTTGGTGCGGCCTCGCATACAAGATGACAAGGGTAATCACAAGGCTTGAACGGCCGGATTAGCCCGTGCCTCCAACGTGCCACGCAGAGTACGTGAGTACCTCGTCATTTATGGTTTGTGTACGGCGACAGTTTGCGAAATGCCGAGGTAAACCAGACCCCTGACCCTAACGGCGCCTCAATTACATACCTACAACCCGAGTACGCTCGGGTGAAGCGCCGGCCCCAACGAATTTCTCCTGGAGCCCGGACAATAGGATGAACGTTGCATTTCTGTGGCGCCGGACCTGGGAATCGCCTCCAAACCGGGCATCAGGAGCCGCGGCGCTACGGCCATTCCGCTCCCGAGTTACAGGCGCTGGGAAGGGCCGCAATTTCGACCCTGTTAAGTAGGCGTTGGCGTCGCCTCGACGTTTGGTCTCCCAATTACCGCTTGGTGCACGTGACACAAAAGTTCTGAGATATCGGGGGACGAATCACAACCAATAGCCTATCAGCAACTCGTGGAAAGTCTGCTACTGCCCTGCAGCACCAGGTGATCGAGCTGCTTCCCCGACAAGGCCTTGTAACAAATTATAACGGGTTATAACGGGTTATATATCACTTTTGGCGCTCAGAATTATAACCGTTATAACACGTTATAACCGAATATATGGGTCTACCACTTTCGTAGGCCATGATATTCCAGTATATGATTTTCCACGATCTGCTGATAGGCTCCGCCGGCCTGAATGCTCTTCTACGATAGATATGATGGCACCTGCTGTTACGGATGACCACCCGGTCGGTGATCCGCATTATCTCATGTTCCAGGTAGAGGACGGGGATTCGGATTAGACCGCTGTGGATTGGGTTAACGATGAACGTTGAACAGTGAACCGGAACCGGGCGATATGCTAGTATCCGCCACCAGATAAGAAGCCCTGATAGTTCCCTTAACGGGCATTAAACATTCCTTTCTACACCGACCTAACCTCAGGGACGGTTGCCCACCGTCCGTAAGGTTTATACCATGTGCGCGCGAATGCAGACGGGGACGTTTGAGTTAAACGCCCATCCTCCGACCGTCCTGTTATGTTGTGGGCAGTGCGGATCTTGGCTAGTGGGTCCCTCCTACGACGGATGTATATCTCTCTGGTTTTACACCCCACGGACAGTCGCCCGGTCGCCCGGTTCTGCGATGGACTCGCGTATACCATACCATTCCTGACTCGGAACCGCCGGGAGGTATAAAGCACGCCTTCATTCCACCTCGTTTCTTACGGGCGGCCCTCGATTAGCCTGCTCTCATTCCTATCTCTACTTCTCACCTCACCCTCCCTCTACATCCATGCACCCCGCTGGACTATCAGTATTTGTCCGGGAGGTCCTCACCGCCGGATTATTTTGGTTGATCTGTGCCCTCGTTATTCTGTCGTTGCTCCTGCACGAGTGCATCGTCCGCTGGTGGGCCACCAAAGGAGACGACGTACCGACCTCCTTGAACAGTCTATCCATTTCTACCATCGTTCCCTTCGTTCGCAACCGTCACGATTTCTTGAACTGGGGATTCCGGAGCACTGGGGAAACCGTATTCCGGTTTCGGCTGCTAAACGTACGCCGTTTCCCGCGCACCCTTCGGTTATCCTGCTCACATGTTGGTTCCGTACAGAAACCAGTGGTGGCAGTTTCCGGTGAGAGTGGCAGGTCAACGTTTTTGACGGCCAAAGGCCTCGATATCCAACCCGGCTTCAAGGATCTACTCGGCGGTGTACGCCTTTCTAGCTCACCCGTTGCGGTCATGTCGCTGACCGCCGCCGCTCCATAGATCCCTATGATCAGGGGGGTAACTTCGGACCTTCACGGAAAGACTATTGCCCATATCTACCGGCGGTTGGCCATGGTGCAAACACAAGCAAGCCTTTCAAACCGTACGCGAGTGGCACACCGCCTTACCGGAACTGTCGCTAACCCTAGCTCATTAACAGTGATTCCACAGCTTTTGGCAGACTGTTGTAACACCATGGAGGCCTGGGGAAAAGGTGGTCGGCTTGATCCATTCCCGAGTATCTATCACGTTAGTAGTTCTATTCCGCAACTTGTTCCCAACCGCAGCACTCACGCACCCCCCAGCTTATTTTCCAGCTCACTGTTCGAGCCTTGACTGGGACGGAGATTGCGGACGACCCTGCAGTTGTCGCTCGTCTGAAGCATTTATACGACGAGGTCGACGAGGGCAATACTCCCGCCGCTATCTTGCTACCCTGGTGGCCTGGTCGGGGGGCGATCAGGAAACTACTTGCTACGAAGAGGATCTACGACATAATTACTAAAGCCCTGGACGCGCGACTAAAAAGTGGGAAATCGCGAGATGATACGCTGCAAATGCTGTTAGATAGCGGGGATGACCATATCGCCGTGGTGGGGTTCACTATGGGATTGACCATTGCTGGCGCCCGTTCGACCGGCACAACAGGTGAGCGGGTTGTTTCAGAAGTTATTGTATCGCCTGACCCTCTATCCCTATTCAGCAAGTTGGTTGTTGACGTTCCTCGGCGCACACCCTGAGTGGAAGTCAACGGCTCACACAGAGGTCGGAGCGTTGATGTTCGCCCACTCGTCGTCGCCCTATAAGGTTGGCGCTCCTCTCTCCGATCTCTCTGCCGCCCTCGCGCAAATCCCGTTGGATGTATGGGAAGGTTCGACCCCAATCCTCGATGCCTTGATACACGAGACAACTAGGCTGGCGCAGCCTCACACCGCGATGCGAAAGAACATGGGACCGGACGTACACATTGACGGAAAGCTGGTTCCTTCTGGGCATTACGTCATCTATCCATTCAGCGACGTCCACCTGAACGAGGAGTTGTACCCTGATCCGTGGAAATTCGATCCAAGCCGCCCCCATCCTGACGCCCGATTCTCTCATGTTGGTTGGGGAGGAGGTACGACGACCCCCTCAGTGTTCTTTCTCCCAACTCACCAACGCTCTTGCATGTTGTTTAGGTAAGACCGTCTGCCTTGGTCAACGACTAGCAAAGCTCGAGATGAAACTGCTTTCTGCGATGTTCCTTCTTGGGATAGACTTTTCTGTTGTTGATAACGGGGGGAGGGTCTTGGAAACCTTACCAAGACCTAATTGGAACGATATACTCGGTTGCAAACCCCCCAAAGATTCGTGTTTCATTCAGTACCGGGCAAATTACGGAACGACTTGAATGCATTGGTGAAATCTTTCTTTGCCTCCTCTTCTCTATCTCACCCGTCTTCTCCTTGCTTCGAGTAATTATGGTTTCTGTATACATGTACGTGGGGCCGTCACTATTGTACTTTAGGATATTCACTGGTTCAAGGGTTTCTGTATCGTACTATGCCACGGACGCTCGGGCTGGTAATTCTAACCTCTTTTTTCTGAACATCACCCTGCTCGCTTCCGGTTATTTCGTCCACCCACCAACGCGTATTCCCCACGCTCCACCACCCCTTCGTTTCGTACAAGCCTACTGTTCTCTGAGCTCCCGTTGCAGAGCCCAGACTGGTTCCGGCGGGAAATGCCAAGTCAGTTCCCACGCAATTGGGAGTGTTCCATCAAGCGTTTGCAAATTGAGGGCGCTTCCAGGTTGTTTCGACCACGTGATGAGCGATGTGCTCTTCCAAACCCGAGCCTCTATGTTTATGGTCCTGCGGTGAGTGTCTGTACGTTGCAACGAATAATTTTGACTCACCAGCTACGTTGACATGTCGTACAAGTGCGAGGAGCCCAGATTCAGCTTTCGGTGGTGAGGAATGACGATCCGAACATGAACCGAATGTAAGCTGGCTCACTTTCAAGTTTTCGCCGCCAGCGGCCAGGAACTGCCGCTAGTCGCACGTGGGGAAGACGAGTTCTTGGATAAACTGACCCCCCAGATTTCCCGCCGATAGAGCGTGATGGTCGAGTGACGGGAATGATCGACCCCGTGGCTACCAGGTTGCACTCACTGAGAGGTGGACCGGCCGCCGAGCCATCAAGAGTTTCTGAGACGCGATGGGGACCGGGCGGATTCGCGGGGGGACCACCGGAACCTTTGTTTACCCAGTGCTGTGGTCAACTCTACGAGGATAATCCGACGAGGATGAGTCCGTTTTTGCTCAATGGCACGGTGGGGTCATCGCCATGGCGCCGTGCCGCGGCAAAGTTGAAAATTATAAGCCCTCCCCCCTCCAGCAACACCCTTCAAGTATGTTTGGCTCAGACTTGTTCTCCGCCCTTGGCGTCCTCGGGAAGGTATTCAACGCATTCGTCGTTGAAAGCTACTTCGCTCCAAAGTCCGGTTTTTCTGTCGATCACATTCCAGATTTGACCGGGAAAGTCGTTATTGTCACTGGGGGAAACACTGGGATCGGCAAAGAAACAGTCAAGGTATTCCACACAACCTGTCTGTCGCCCGGTTGGCAGGAGTTGTTGACCGCACCCTTATCTCACACATTCGACTGGGAATAGGCGTTACTGGCCAAGAACGCCAAAGTGTACCTCGCCACCAGGAATGAAGACAGAGCCAAGGCGGCCATCGAGGACCTCAAACGTACGACCGGAAAATTAGCCGTTTTCTTGAAACTAGATCTGTCATCGTTGAGGAGCGTCAAGGCGGCGGCTGAGGAATTCCTTAGGTGGGTTTACAGCAACACCCAGTGGATAGCATTCGATTCACCCTTTGAGCAGGAAAGAACCAGAACTCCATATTCTATTCAACAATGCGTGCGTCTCGCTCCCCCTCACAAAGGCTGGATTGAGCCTACCTCCCGACACAGCGGCGTTGTGGGTGGAGCGATTGAACAGGTTACCGTTGACGGGTATGACATGACCTGGGGCACCAACACACTCGGTAAGGAATTCCTATTACCGATGAGATGACGCGCATTTCGAGCACCTTCCGCGTAAGGTCCTTTCTACTTCACAAAGTTGCTTCTCCCTGCACTTTCTAAGGCATCCACCCTCGGAAACAAGTCTCGGGTGATCAATACTAGCTCCGCCGCCGGGATATATGCCATGTCACTCTTCGGTTCCGGGCTTGACTTTGCAACGTTCAAGGACTCTCCGCACAGGCGCAAGTACGGCGTGGGCCAACTCTACGGCCAGAGTAAATTGGTAAGTCCTACAATCATGAGCGTTGACATAATTTTCAAGGCCAACGCTTTTCAACCTCCAAGGGGAACGTTGTATTCACCCAAGAATTGGCCCGGCGGTACGGTGATAAAATCGTAACGACCGCAGTTCATCCTGGTTGGTTTGCGATGGAAACCTATCACGTACGATCGGCTCACTGCCTCCCTTAATTTGATAGGTATGATCAGAACCGAGCTGACACGCGACGTTATCGACCTCGAGAGTGAGCCTCCCGGGTGTTTTCTAGATTCGACGGTATTGTTGACGGGTTTGTTAGGTTCGCCCGGTAAATTCGTCATGAGTATATTCACGTACCCGGCATCCCAAGGTGCGCTCACCCAGCTATGGGCTGGGACATCGCCCGACACTGCAAATCTCAATGGGGCAGTAAGCACACACCCTCCACCTGTCCTTAGCGAGGCTCATGCTGTGTGCTGTATGCTGTAGTATCTCTGCCCATGGGCACGAGTCAGCACGCCTCGCAACAACGACTCAGAGCTTGGGAGGGAACTCTGGGTTTGGTTCGAAGAGCAAGTTGCGAATCTTTGACTACTCTTGATTCTGGGATCCGGTTGAATCCGTATCACCCTCTCTCAAATTCGAATTTTGTCAATGAAATATATATATTCCCTCTCCGCACAAAGCCCCTCCGTGTTCCCTCATACTTCGGCATCCACCCATCCAGTCCCTAGTCACATACTGTCGGTGCGACGACCAGTTTGGTTACCTCGCGGATGCTACAGGATGAACAGGTCCTACGTCGGCCAAATACCTGAAGAATCGAAACTTCAGAGCCGCCTCATAGGGGGACGACACCACGGGGCCCGGTGCACCGTGTTTCGAAGGGTTTATGGGCATGAATGTATGGATTCCATTCCAAAATCTAGATCAGCGGCGTGTTGGTTCAGGCCCACCGAATCTGGGCGGTTGTGGTCCATGCCTGGCCTCTATGTGTGGGGTTACTTCTGTTTGGAGCCATTGTTAACAGTGAAGTCTCTGTCGACGGACGAAATCGCGGCCCAGACGAGGCTGCGAGAGCACGTCCGCGTCGTATTTTACCAGTGAGCAGCGCAATTCATTCCAACACCTCCCCATCCGCTTGGCAGTGCTGGGAGACCTCGGAACTCGCCTCGTGGATCTCCTTTCCTTCCGCACACGACCAGCTGGCGGGCCGTGAATGTACCAGGTACGTAACGTTTGAATTTGAACGTTGGGCGTCTGGAGTGACAAAATGCCAACATTGCAATGACGCATCCCTCCGAGGTTTCTCTTCGATTCGGCCATACCGTCCCTACGACTCTGCTGTGAGTACGCGCACGCGAAAGTCCACTCACCGGCTACCCTGACAGATCGTCATGCGGGTGCGAGGATCTCGCGTTCGGGCGTCGCCGTGGCGCCCGGCAAGTCGGGGACAGGCGCCTCAGCGCAGTCTAGATATATCAACCGTCTCCATCTCGCCCATCTCCCCCAAGTATGGCCAGCTCTGGAATTTTCTCCACCCTTGGCGTCCTCGCGGGGATGCTCAAAGCGTTCGTCGTCGAAACTTACTTCGCCCCGAAGTCCAAGTTTGCGACCGACGACATCCCGGATTTGACTGGGAAAGTCGTTATCGTCACTGGGGGGAACACTGGAATCGGGAAAGAGACGGCCAAGGTATTTCTTGCGGTCAGATTGCCGGTTAAAAAGGAGCTATTGACCGTACCATGGGCGAATGGATGTAGGCATTGCTAGCCAAAAATGCCAAGGTGTACATCGCCGCCAGGAACAACGAAAAGGCAAAGGCGGCCATTGAAGACCTCAAGCTGACGACCGGGAAAGAGGCTATTTTTCTGAAACTGGATTTGTCTTCGTTGCGCAGTATCAGGGCTGCTGCTGAGGAATTCCTTGGGTGTGCTCGCAATGACTTCCGGCGAGTGCTATTATCTGATTCGTATTTCAACAGGAAAGAGCAGGAACTCCATATCCTGTTCAACAATGCGTGCGCTTTGTTCCCTCTCTACGAGGGCTGAGTCGAATCCACCTTCTGTTACAGTGGAGTTATGGGGGTACCGATCGACCAGACCACCGTTGACGGGTATGACTTGACCTGGGGTACCAACACCCTTGGTAAGGAATTTTCTTCCCATCGATAAGATGCCATGCATTTTAAGCGTCTTCTGCGACCAGGTCCTTTCTACTTCACGAAGCTGCTTCTGCCAGTGCTTTTCAAGGCCTCCACTCCTGGAAACAAGTCACGAGTGGTCAATACCAGTTCTGCTGCCAGCATGCATGGTGCATCACTCTCTGGTTCTGGTCTCGACTTTGCAACTTTCAAGGACTCTCCACACAGGCGCAAGTACAACATCACTCAACTATACGGCCAGAGTAAATTGGTGTGTCTTGCGATCGCAAGCGGCGATTTGGTTTCTCGCCCTAACTCTCTCTCACCTACAAGGGGAACGTCGTATTCACCCAGGAATTTGCCCGGCGGCATGGTGACAAAATTGTGACCACTGCAGTCCACCCCGGTTAGCCCACGAGTGCGTCCGTCTGGAACGGTCACTTATATCCCCCTTGGTTAGGCATGATTAGAAGCGAGCTCGCGCGCAACCTCGTGGACCTCCAGAGTAAGCCTTCCAACTATCTCCCTGGCTCGACAACATTATTGACCAGTTCGCCAGCTTCGTTCAGTAAATTTGTGCTGTGGGCAGTCATGTATCCAGCCCCGCAAGGTGCGCTCACCCAGCTGTGGGCTGGCACGTCACCCGATACTGCGAATCTCAACGGCGCGGTAAGGACATATCCTTTACCCATGCCTGATGAGGCTCATACCGTGCGCTGTAGTATCTTGGCCCATGGGCGCGGGTCATCAAGCCTCGCAGCAACGACCCAGAGCTTGGGAGAGAGCTCTGGGTTTGGTTCGAAGAGCAGGTTGCGAATATCTAACCACCCTTATTTCTGGCGTCCCAATACCCGGTTGAATCTATCCACATCTATCACTCTGGTCGCTCCCCTATTGAACGCCTAGGAGAACCCTGTAGGATAACGGACCCTTCTACTTAAGGTCTACCTCTTCGATTCTTTCCTGAACGCCTGCCCCCGTGGTGGCGTCGGACGTGGCGATAATGAGAAGCCTGTACTTGGGGTGGTAGGGGAGGTTCGAATCGGCACTCGGCCTACCTTATGGACGCAGGTGGGGGTTCGGGGGGCCAGCCGGTATGAACATTGGACGCGTCTGAGAAACCAGAAGGCCATGAATGGTCGGTCTGAGTCAGTCCTCGCTGCCATCCAGATGGGGCCGCCACCCAATGCTTCAGTTCGACTCTCGGCGCTTCCGGATGACTTTCAGAGCGAACGAAGGACGCGTGCTCCTGCTAACTGAAGCGTGGCGGTGGTTGCAATAGCTGTGACGGCTGTAAAAATTGCGCGCACAATGAGCACAGTTGAATAACTTACTGATTGTTCCAAGCAGGAGCGCCGTCCGACACCCCACCCGAATCTGAGGCGTTGGTAGGCGACACCGCATTCGGAACAAACAGAGGAATGCTTTTGCTACTGAAGCGCGATGTCAGCGGTGAGAGTCACGACTGCTGTCAAAATCCCACTTACTGTACGGAACTCGATCTCGGTGGGCTTGGGGAACAGATCTTCAGAAATGGAACGAGGGTGCGGAATCTCATGTACCGTCCGGCTCCGAATAGGACTGGAGCTACCCGTCTCAGGGTCCGGAATGAGAGCCGCTGTGTAACATCAACGATTGGCTTGAACCCACGCCAATGGCTAATCTTCTATGGTGGCAGTTTGGATCCTTTCAGTGCTTGGGGTCTAGCGTCAGGACAATAGGGATCAACCTATATGCGCCCAATCGCCACAATCGAAGTGCGGTCGTGTATGTTCTTACATGTTGGTATCCGGCCTGTGTGCACTTGCAGCCCCTGTCTATGACACTTGGAAACGCATACTGCCGGTCCCATTTCTGTGTTTCTTCAACGTCCACGTCCACGTTACCCACGATCGAAAACGGGGGCACCGGCCGTGCAAACTTGGTGTGCTCAAGTCCGAGAGTCAGAAGTGTTACTTCCCTGTACCCGACCTTTTCTTCAAGTGTGCTTTTGTGAGAAGCAAAGAGGTTCTAGCCA
>Ga0307516_10006698_pt1 | contig 13463 bp, 12 predicted proteins | sample 19_EM_MG_FD_203310 | JGI IMG/M metagenome (GOLD analysis project Ga0307516, IMG submission 203310) | Populus trichocarpa ectomycorrhiza microbial communities from riparian zone in the Pacific Northwest, United States - 19_EM | ecosystem: Host-associated > Plants > Roots > Unclassified | place... | reverse complement strand
GTTGGACATTCGACGAGCGGACGGCGTGCGAGGGAGCGATCATCAGTCGAACTTGACCAGGTCCTTGAAGATCAGGTGACCCCAGCTGTTTCCGCGCGCTTGCACGAGCAGTCCACCTTCCGAAAGTCCGCCGAGTTGGATCGGCGAGAAACCGAGGTTTTCCGCAAGCGCACCAATCTCTGCTGCTGCACCGTCATCGTCGCTCGCCAGGAACACGACTCTCCGGCCACCGTGCACAGCCGGATCTTTGTCAAGGACGGAAGCGACCAGATGGTTGAAGCCTTTCACCACTCTTCCGCCAGTGAAGGCTTGTGCGACGATCTTGGCCGAAGGTTGTCCTCCCAGTTTCTCGGGAGGCACGCCGTAGGCGTTGGTCACGTCGACGATGGTCTTCCCCTTCCAGTTGGGCAGCGCCTTCGCGACATCGGGGTGCGACTCGAAACGGACAGCCAGAAAGATGATGTCTGCCTTGAGGGCGTCCGCCAGCTTTTTTGGAATGATCTTGGGTCCGATTGCGGCCGCGTCGGATGCAAAGCTTTCCGGGTCGCGCGTGGTTGCAACGGACACTTCGATGCCGCTGCGGGCAAACGCCTTGGCCAGAGCGTGACCGATCTTGCCGAAGCCAATGATTGCGTAGCTCATATCTTCTCCTTGGGTTTGAACACGCCCGACCGGCTCCGAATATCGAATGGAGCGACCGGCCGGGCGAAGTGGTTCAGAGTTGCGCCAGGCCGCCGTCGACGGCGACCTCGCTGGCGGTCATGAAGCTGCTGTCCGACGACGCGAGAAAGGCAGCCGCCGCTCCGATCTCTGCCGGATCGGCCATGCGCTGCAACGGCGTCATCGCGGCATAGACCTTCTGGCCCGCTTCGCCCAGCGCTTGCTTCGCAAGGTCGGTGGCAGTCGCCCCGGGCGACAGCACATTGACCCGGATGCCGGTGCCTTTGAGGTCCTCCGCCCAGGTTCGCGCGAGGTTGCGCACGGCCGCCTTGCTCGCGCTGTAGGCGCTCATCCCGGGGGCGCCGGTGGTGCCGGCGCTCGATCCGGTCAGGATGATCGAACCACCCTTGCCCATCAGCGGCAGCGCCTTCTGGACCGTGAAGATCGTGCCCTTCACATTGGTGTCGAAGGTTTCGTCAATGTGCTTGGCGGTGATCTCGCCGAGGCGAGCCTGGCTTCCCGCGCCGGCATTGGCAACGACGATGTCGAGGGTTCCGCGCTCGGCCTTCACCGCCGCGTAGAGGCGGTCGAGGTCGGCCAGATCGGAGACCGAGCCTTTCACCCCGCGGGCATTGGGCCCGAGCTTCGCTACAGCGGCGTCGAGCGATTCTTGTCGGCGGGCGTAGATGAAGACGAAGGCGCCTTCCTCGATGAAGCGCTTTGCTGCGGCGAAGCCGATGCCGGTCGCCCCGCCGGTGATCACGGCGGTCTTTCCATTCAGTCTGGTCATGTCAGGGATCCTTGGTTGTCCTTGCAGGGTGGCGAGTGACGAAGATAGTTGCTTCATTGCCGTTCGATAAGTGGCTAATATCTTGTTTTAATTTCAAGCAATGCTTGAAGACCAACAGCAATGGAAACCCTGGCAAATCTCGAAGCGTTCGTGCGATCCGCCCAGACGGGGAGCTTTTCCGAGGCAGGCCGCAGGCTCGGGCTGACCGCAGCCGCCGTGAGCCGGAACGTCGCAGTGCTGGAGCGCAACCTCGGCGTCAGGTTGTTTCATCGCTCGACCCGCAAGCTGACGCTGACCGAGGCGGGCGAGCGATTCCTGGTCTCGATCGACAGCAATCTCGAGGCGCTCCAGGCCGCCATTTCGGTCGCCTCGACCGACAGCAACGAACCAGCCGGCGTCCTGAAGCTCAGCATGAGCCCGACGCTCGGAGTCCGCTATGTGCTGCCGCTACTCCCCGAGTTCCTGGCAAGGTACCCCCACATCCGCCCGGAATGGCACTTTGAAAATCGCCCCGTCGATCTCATTGCCGAGGGTTACGACGCCGCCATCGGCGGCGGCTTCGACCTGACCCCAGGCTTCGTGTCGCGCACACTCGCTCCGCTCCACCTGGTCGTGGTCACGACGCCCGAGTACATGAAGGGACGCAAGCCCCTGGCTGATCCCTCGCAACTCGCCGCGCTCGACGCCGTCGTCATCCGTTCGGCGGGAACAGGGCGAATTCGCTCCTGGATGCTTCGCAATCGAAAGACAGGAATAGAAGTGCCGGCGGTGTTGAAGGAGACGGTCGTCCTGAACGATCCGGACGCGATGGCCGAAGCCGTCCGCCTTGGTTTTGGCGTGGCGCTGGTCGGTATGCTGGCCGTGCTGCCCGCGCTCGAGCGCGGAAAGCTCATCCGACTGTTGCCAGACTGGTACGCCGATGGCGGCTCGATATCGATCTACTACGCGTCACGTTCGCTGATGTCTGCCAAGACGCGCGTGTTCGTCGATCTGGTAGTTAACACGTTCAAGAGCCAGCGACTCGATGTGGCGCTGAGTGCCGATCGCCCAAAACGAAGCGGCGGAGGGTGAACGTGATGAGGTCGCCGACTGCTACCAGAGCACCGAGTGCTGGGCGCTCGCAGGACCCATGGTGGTCGTCTCGCTCGCGATGCGTCACTGGCTGAGGCTGAGCGCAAGTCATGGTTCAAGATCGGACCGATCAGAAGCCAAAGTGACTCGATCATCTGCAGTCGATGGGCTTCAACCTGAAGCTCGACTGCCTCGCCTGATCATAGAGGTGATTTCATGGCCTTGAGCTTGGCGGTGAGCAGCATGTTCTCCGCGTAGTCCACGGGGCAGTCGATGATCGAGACCGTGTCGTCGGCGAGCGCCTTCTTCAACGTCGGGACCAGGTCTTCCGCCCGCTCGACGCGATAGCCCTTGGCGCCGAAGCTTTCGGCGTACTTCACAAAGTCGGGGTTCTGGAACGCGATGTGGCTGGGTCGTCCGAAGTGGCGGAGCTGATGCCAGGTGATGAGGCCGTATTCCGAGTCGTTCCAGATCAGCACGACGAAGGGCGTATTCATCCGGATCGCCGTTTCGATTTCCTGCGAGTTCATCATGAAGCCGGCATCGCCTGTCACCGCAACGACCTTTCGATCCGGATAGGCCAGCTTGGCGGCGAGGGCGCCCGGCAAGGCGATTCCCATCGCTGCGAACCCGTTGGAGATGATGCAGGTGTTGGGCCGCTCGGCACGGTACATGCGGGACATCCACATCTTGTGGGCGCCGACATCCGAGATGACGATGTCGTCTGGAGCGAGTACCTCGCGCAGGTCCCAGACGATCTTCTGCGGCTTGATCGGAAAGGCGGTGTCCTCGGAAAACTCCGCTCGATCGGCGACGATCGCCTTGCGCACCGCCTTGAATGAACTCTCCGTCTGCCGCGCAGCGCGCAACGCGATGGCTCCCAACGAACTGCGGATGTCGCCCAGCACGCCGACGGCGACGATGTAGCGCTCGTCGACTTCAGCGGGCAACGCATCGATGTGGATGATGGTCTTGTTGCCATCGGGATTCCACATGTCCGGGTGGTACTCGACCATGTCATAGCCGACGCAGATCACCACGTCCGCCTTCTCGAACGCGAACCAGGGCAGGTCGTGCGCTTTCATCCCTATCGTTCCGAGGGAGAGTTCGTTGGTGAAGGGCACTACGCCCTTGGCCATGAAGGTGTTCGCCACGGGAATGCGCAGCATTTCCGCGAAGGTGACGAGCGCCTCCGCGGCGCCTTGGCGGATCACGCCGTTGCCCGCCAGGATGATCGGGGCTTTTGACGCGCCGATGAGGGTCGCCGCCTGATCGAGCTTGCGGTCGGGGGCCTCGGCCGTGTAGGCCGTCTGGACCCGAATCGGGGTCTTGTCGACCGGCATCTCTGCCACGTTTTCCGGGAAGTCGATGAACGCACCGCCTGGCTTTTCGGTTTGCGATACCTTGAAGGCCTTGCGCACGATCTCGGGAACGGTTCCCGGGTCGAGGATCTGCGCCGCGTACTTCGTGATCGGCTTGAACATCGACACGAGGTCGAGGATCTGATGGCTTTCCTTGTGCAGCCGCGTCGTGGGCCCTTGACCGGCGATGGCAACGATGGGAGCGCGGTCCATGTTGGCGTCGGCGACACCCGTGATGAGATTAGTCGCGCCAGGCCCGAGCGTCGACATGCAGACTCCTGCCCGGCCCGTCAGACGGCCGTAGACGTCGGCCATGAATGCAGCGCCCTGTTCGTGGTGCGTCGTGACGAAGCGGATCGGGCTGTCGAGAAGCGCGTCCATGACATCGATGTTTTCTTCGCCGGGTATTCCGAAGATGTATTCGACGCCTTCGTTCTCAAGGCACTTGACGAAGAGTTCAGCAGCTTTCATGGGTCTTAGTCCTGTGGTTGTGCGCGCTGGGCGAAGACGAAGAGACAGTGGGCGCGCAGCTTGCGGATGCCGGTGTCTTCAACATGGCTCATTTGTGCGCATCGAGTCGCAGCCTACACCTGCGATCGGATCCGCACGACGATGAGGGCCGCAACCGACTCGTGCTGGTTGCGCCGCAAACAGCGCCTGCGCCTTTCACCGAGTGAAGACTGCTTCCTAAACGCGACCAGCCCCGCCCCGGCGGCTGACGAGACACTTGTGCGGGGTTGTTGGTGACATGACACGCGACAATCACCGGCAGAATTGCTGCAAGCTCATCGAGAGCTCGTAACGTCCCGCTTCCTGACCGCGAGGGTATGAAGTCGCGACGGAAGCTTCTCTCTACACATGCAAAAACCCTTCTTGCCGCCCATGCCCCATCTTGTCAGAGCACTCGTCGCAGCTTTCGCTGTGGTCCTTCTTTCGATTCTCGGTGCCTGCGGGGGAGGAGGCAGCAGCGCAACGTCTTCACCTCAGGCCGACACAACGGCTCCCACCGTCAGTGCCACTGCGGCCGTGGGAACCGAAGCGGTCGTCTTGTCGGCCGCCGTCAGCGACAACGTGGCTGTGACACAGGTGGAATTCCTGGTCGACGGCGGGGCCACCAAAGCAACGGTGACCGACTCTCAAGGCCGCAGTGCCTACTCCACCAGCCTGCCCATCGGCGGTTTCAGTGCGGGCAGCCACAGCGTGGTCGCGCGAGCTCGTGATGCAGCGGGCAACACCACCGATGCGGCGCCCGTCACTTTCTCTGTCGGGCAGGGCACCATCCCGTCCTCTGCCATCAAGGTAATCGCCAGCAGCACGAAGGACGGCGGCAACGTCACGTTCACCGTCGACATCCAGTCGGACAAGCAGATCACCCTCACCAATTTTTTCATCGACGGCGAGTTTGTGGGTGGGCGGGCGGACGACCAGAGGCATTACTCGTTTTCTCGAGCGCTGTCGTCGGGCACACATCGCCTGGTTGTGGATGTGACGGATGCGAACGGCAACAATGCACAAGCCCAAGTGATCGTTGTTCTCTAAGCTCAACGTCGTTCCGAGACCCACCTGCCGCTATAACGGCAGGAAGCATCCTGATTGAAGGTAGATCGACCTTAAACGCGTGCTTGCTCTCGGCTAGGTTGAGCTTCTTGGCGACCGGCCGCGCCTACGAGACCCCAACCGTAAGGGCACGATGGAGAACGCCATCGGCGAGGCGCTGGAGGGGTACCCTCCCCGATATTCCCGCAGCATGCGCACTGCGCGCTCACCCAGGCTGACGAGGGCCTATTTGCGTTGTGCGTTAACGCGGACTTCGTGCCACATCGGCACTGTTGCACCGTTGGCTGCTACGTGATTCGGTTCATGCGCGTCATCGACGTCGATCACTTCAAATCCTGCTTCTTCAAGCATGCGGTGCACCGTCGCTACATCGTGAAAAGCGAGCCGCGGTTTCTCCTCGGCCCACGTGTGCTGCGGTCCGAAGAACGACGCCACGAGAAATCCTCCCGGTCGCAAGAGATCACGGGCGCGACCCAGCGTCATGGTCAAGTCCTCTCCGAGGAAGGGAAGTACCCGCTGTGCATTCACAATATCTGCCGAGCCCGGTGGAATGTCGGCATCGTGCAGGGTACTGGTATGCACGGTTGCGGACTGGCCCTCCGTAACGTCTCGCAATGCGTCGACGGTGTGTGGATCCTTATCGACGGCGTGGACGTTCGGCCAACCGGCGTTGATCAGCGCGCGCGTGTCTCTTCCGCCGCCTGCGCCAAGGTCAACCGCGATGCCGGTGCTTAGGGCAGTTTGCGCATAGGGGCGATCCAGGAACGCCCGGAGCCCAGGTGCTGGCCGAGAAGTACCTGCCGTCAGCTGCGCCACCGTCAAAGTGGCCTGCGTGGGTGTCAGACTCTGGACCGAAGAACTGCTTGCCGCTCGGGCTCCTGGCAGCGAGGAGCGCGGCGGGAGATCTGCAGAAGACGGTGCTGTGGTCGGCCTGGCGCGTGAGGCCAAACCGCCCGTATCGTGCCTCGAGGTCTCAGCACGCTCATCCGCTTGCCGCTGCTCTTGAGTGCGGGCGAGTGGACAAGCCCCTTGAGAAAACCAACATTCCTGAGGAATTCCGGCCGATGCCAAGTCATAGAAGTACCGAATTGCGTATTAGGCGATCGTCAGGTCCTTCTGCGGTTGGGCTTAGCTGCGGGCGAATCGAAGGCGCGTTGGACGAAGAACTATTGAAGTCAAGGAGCCGTTGAATTCCGCCATCCAGCGGACCGCGCCTATGAGGGCCTACCTCTGGAGCTACTGCACGACCGGCTTCAACCCGATTCGCGCCGTCGTCTTCGACTTCGCCGAGCCGCGCGGGTCAGCATGCCAGGGACTTCCTTGACGTTGAAGCTGATCGATGGCGAGGCACCTTGGTCTGCGATCATCACGACCAACCGCGTCGGGAGGCGATCGCCATACGTCGTGTGTTGTGCACGATGGACGCCCCGGCTCTTTCTTCAGCCGATCCCACCCCAGGCTTCAAGGCCAGGAACGTGCGCTCGAGGGCAGAACCATCACCGCCATGCGCACCAGATGGGACAGTGAACTGGCCTGCATCTTCTCGATGATGTGGGCGCGGTGCGACTCCACGGTGCGGGTCGAAAGACCCAGCTCGTCGGCGATCAGCTTGTTGGGTCGACCGTCGACCACGTGCTTCAGGATTTCGCGCTCCCGTTCGCTCAAGCTGTTGTAGCGGCTTTGCACCTGGGCGCGCTCGCCGTCGGCATCGTGCGATTGCATGGAGCGCGCCACGCCTTCATGCACCCGGTCGAGCAGTGTCTGGTCGTTGAAGGGCTTTTCGACAAAGTCGAGCGCACCGGCACGCATGGCACGCACCGCCATTTGAATGTCGCCATGCCCGGTCATCACGATGACCGGCAAGGTGATGCCCGACTGCTGCAAGCGCTCTTGCAGGTCCAGCCCGCTCATGCCGGGCAGGCGCACGTCGAGCACGATGCAGCCTGGCGTGCCTGGCCGGTAACCTTCGAGAAAAGCTTGCGCGCTGCCGTAGGTGCGCGACTGCAGGCCGACGGAGCGCAGCAGCATGGCCACGGCGTTGCACACCTCGGCTTCATCGTCGACCACGTGCACGATGGCGTCGGTCATGATTGTCTCTCCTGTTCAAAGGGCAGGGCGAGCTTGAAGCACGCGCCTCCCGCGGTCCCGTCTTCCAGCCACAGCCGCCCGCGGTGTGCCTCGGCGATCGAGCGGCTGATGGCCAGCCCAACGCCCATGCCGCCGTGCTTGGTTGAGAAAAACGCGTCGAACACGCTGGCCGCCAGCTCGGGCGGCACGCCGGGCCCGCTGTCTTGCACGCAGATCACCACGTCGTCGCCTTCACGCCGGGTCGACACCGTGAGTTCGCGTGCAGAGGTTGGCGGCTGCTGCTGCATCGCTTCGATGGCGTTGCGCACCAGGTTAAGCACGATCTGCTCGATCTGAATGCAGTCGACCTCCACACGCGGCAGGCCTTCCGCTAGGTCGAGCTGCATCTGCACGCCGTTTTGCTGGGCCTCGTGGCGGCACAGGTCGGCCACTTCGCGCACGATGAAGTTGGGCGCGACGGGCGCCGCGCGCACCTCTTCCTTGGCCATGAAGCCGCGCAGGCGGCGGATGATTTCCGCCGCACGGTCGGCCTGCGCCGCCACGCGCTCTAGCGTGTTGCTCAGATCTTCAGGTTGCGCACCGCGGGCCAACAAGCGCTGGCTGGCCTGGGCATAGGTGCGAACCGCAGTGAGCGGCTGGTTGATTTCATGGGCGATAGCCGAGGCCATCTCACCCATCGCGCTGATGCGACCCACATGGGCCAGTTGCTGCAAGTGCTGGCGGCCCTGTTCCTCGGCGCGCAGCCGGTCGGTCACGTCGCGGCCCACGGCCACCACGGCTTCAATATGGCCTTCGGCGTCGAGCATGGCCTTTTGGGACCAGGCGATGCAGCGCCAGCCCAAGGCTGTGAGCACGCGTTCCTCGAAGCGGGTTTCGTGTGGCGGCGCTTCGAGCGCCTCCCAGGCCACCAGAAAACGCCCGTTGTCTTCATCGGCCACGGTCGGCCGGAACGACTGCTCGATCAAGGTACTTTCTTCCCGACCGAACAAGCGGCAGAACGAGGGGCTGACGAAGTGCAGCCGCCGCGCACTGTCGTACTTGACCACCACGTCGGTCTGGTGCTCCACCAGCAGCCGGTATTTCTCTTCACTCGCACGCAGCACGTCTTCGGCACGCTTGCGGCGCAGCTCGGCCGAGGCCCGAGAGACGAAGATCTGGAACAGGGGGTTGTCGAGGATGCCAGGGTCGAGCCGGCCCTCGGTTTCGAACACCACATGGCCGATCAGACGTTCGCCGGCGGTGTCGTGGATCGGAGCGCCGATGTACCCGTCCAACTTCATGCGGGCGGCACCGGGGAAATCTTTGCTCAGGCCTTCGGGGATGCACACGAGGTGCCCGTCGCGCAGCGTCTTTTCGCAAGGCGTGCCGGCCACCGCGAACTCGAAGTTGGGCCGCATGGCCGCATCGAACCAGTAGGCCAGGGTCCGCACGCGGGTGACCGGAATGTCGGTGCACTCGCCGATGAAGCCGCGTCTCAGCCCGAAGGCCTCGGCCAGGTGACGCATCAGCGTTTCGAAGAAGTCGCCGCCGGTAAGCGGCGCCGTGGCACGCGCGATCCAGCGCAGCATGTCGTCGTCTTCGCGGCGCCGCAAGGGTTGCGATACCGACAAAGCGAAACCCTGGATCGATCCTGACGGCCCGGCAATGGGGCGCAGTGCCAATTCGACCGCCAGGCTGCGGCCATCCAGGCTTTGCAGGCTGCACGCGCAGGAGATGGTTTCACCTCGGCTTGCAGCGCCAAAAGCGGCATCCCAGCTCGCCAGGCCATCGACCGAAATGAATTCGCGCAAGGCCAGGCCCAGCAGGCGGTCGGCTGGGCCGGCCAAGAGGTTTGCCAAAGCGGGGTTGACAGTGCACAGCCGGCCGCTCAAATCGAGCCAGGCCACCGCATGCTCCAGCGATTGAAGCAGCAAGGCGTGCGGGTTCGGCGGGGGAGGCTCGATGGCGGGCTCGATGCGCATCCGGTCTTCCAGGGCGAGGGCATTCATTCTCTACGAGGCCGCACCCCAGCGGCATCCGTAGCGGCCGCAAAAGCGCTGCGGTGGGCACGGATAGTCGCCGCAGCGCGTGCCGCCTACAGTGAACTTCATGGATGAACTTGTCCATCGCGACGACAGACGGCCGCTGCCCGCCACAGGTGCGGGCATTGGATTGCGCTCGGCCCACTACGCCGAGTTCCTGGCCACACGGCCCCGATTGCCGTTTGTCGAGGTGCACAGCGAAAACTACTTCGCGGGCGGCCGCCATCTGGAAGTACTGCTCGATGTGCGGCGGGACACCGCCGTCAGCCTGCACGGTGTGGGGCTGTCTTTGGGCTCGGCCGACCGCCTGAGCGAGCAGCAACTCGCGGCGCTCAAGTCGTTGGTAGATCGCGTCGAGCCCGCGCTGGTGTCTGACCACCTGTGCTGGAGTTCCGTCGGCGGCGTCTACGCCAACGACCTGCTGCCGCTGCCGTACACCCGCGAAGCCCTGGACCATGTGGCCGATCGAATCGACAAGGTGCAGCAGCACCTCGGCCGGCGCATCTTGGTTGAGAACGTGTCGAGCTACCTGGAGTTCACCTCGTCCGAGATGAGCGAATGGGACTTTCTGGCCGCGCTGGCGCGGCGTGCAGGCTGTGGCGTGCTGCTCGACATCAACAACATCCATGTGAGCGCCACCAACCATGGCTTCGATCCGCTGGCCTATTTGCGGGCGATGCGTGCCGACACGGTGGGCGAGATGCACTTGGCCGGCTACAGCGTGAACCGGGTTCAGGGCGAAGACGGGTCTGAGACCGAGATCTTGATCGACACCCACAGCCGTCCGGTCAGCGCGCCGGTGTGGGCCCTGTACGAAACGGCGCTGCAGTACCTGGGACCCAAACCCACGCTGGTGGAATGGGACGCCGACCTGCCCCCGCTTGCCGGCCTGCTCGATGAAGCCGGCCGCGCTCAACACCGGCTGCAGAGCGCTGCGGCCAGCCTGAGAGTGGCTCATGCTGCATGAGCTGCAAACCGATGTGATGGACGCGTTGTTCGAGCGCTCCGAGCGCGCGATGACGCACGTCCACGGCGGCAAGCTCACGCCACGGCAGCGGCTGGACATCTACCGCCATAACGTGTTCGACAGCCTCAGCTCGGCGCTGGCCGCTGTCTACCCCACCGTCGTGCACCTCGTGGGCGAAGGCTTCTTCCGCTTTGCAGCGCATGAGTACATCGCAGCGCATCCCTCGCGCAGCGGCAACCTGCATGACTTCGGCGACCAGCTGCCCGAGTTCCTCGCCCAGTTCCCGCCAGCGCGTGGCCTGGCTTACCTGCCCGACAGTGCGCGCCTTGACTGGGCCTGGCACAAGGTGTTCCACACCGACGCGCTGCCCGCCGCCAATGCGGCCGAGCTGCTGGGCCACATTGCAGCGCTGCCCGACGAAGACCGCTTGCAAGTGGGCCTTCGATGGCAGCCGGCCGCGCAGCTGGTGACTTCTCCTTACCCGGTGCTGCGCATCTGGCAGATCAACCAGCCGGGTGCCGCCGAGGAAGGTGTCGATCTCGATATCGGCGGGGAGTCGGTACTCGTCGCGGCCCGCCATGGCGAGGTGTTGTTGGAGCGCATTGGCGCGGCCGATTGCGCCTTGCTGCAAACACTGGCCAGTGGTGCCGGCTTGGGCGATGCCGTGGCCGCTGCGCTGGGCCACGAGGCCGGCTTCGACGTGGCAGGCGCCATCCTGCACCACGTCACCGAGGGCACCTTGGTGGGCCTTGCAAGGGCGTCATGATCGCCACGCCATCGACTCGTGCGGCGACGCGCTTCGCCGAAGCCGCCATGCAGGTGCTGGCCACACGCGCGGAATTTCGCGCCGCGCTGTGCGGCGGGCCGCCGCTCACCGGCATGCTGGTGGCGTTGCATGCGCTGCCTGCCTTCCACCGCATTGACTGGCGCAGCGTGCAACTGTTTGCTGTGGACGCGGGCTGGGACGAGCCTTCGTCACAGGCGCTGATCAGCTTGCCCATTCCCCGCAGTCACCTGCACCGGCCGCGCAGCGCCGACATCTCCGCGGTGGACGCGGCCCGCCTCTACGAGGGCACGCTTCGCACCCAGTTCGGCTTGCAGGCTGGAGAGCTGCCCGTGTTTGATTGGGTACTGCTGGCGACCGACTGTGCGGCCCACGACGGCGCGGCCGTTGATGCGGCGCGCCTGGTAGTTGCGCAACCGCGGGTCATGCTCAGCCGGGCTGTCTTGCAGGCGGCCACTCAGGTGATGTCGCCCAGCACCGCAAGATCCACCGGCACAGCCACGCCACCCACCGTGCGCCCGCTGCGAAGCTGCTTGTCGCCGCGGTAACCCTGCGACTGCGCCAGCGTGTAGGTGGCCCGCGTGGTGAGGGCGCGGGTGTGCTCGGCCTTGTTGTGCTTCTCCAGCTTGGCCGCGAGGTTCACCGCGTCACCGATCACGGTGTATTCGAGCCGCTGGCCGTCGCCGATGATGCCGAACACAACCGCGCCATGCGCCAGCCCGGCACCCACGTCGGGTGCGGCCAGGCCGCTGGCCTGGCGCTGGGCACGCCACGCATCGACAGCGTGCAGGATGTCATCGACAGCGCGCAGCGCATTGGCGGCGTAGTCGGCGGCTGGCGTCACCGCACCGAAGCTTGCCAGGATGCCGTCGCCCATGAACTTGTCGATGCTGCCGTGATGGCGCTTGATGATGGGAACCGCCAGGTGCTGGTATTCGCCCAGCAGCGCGATCAACTCGGTGGGCGACAAGCTCATCGACGCTGCGGTGAAGCCGCGCAGGTCGAGAAAGACGATGGCCGCGTCACGCAGCTCGCCCTGGCCGGCCATCACCTCTGCCTCGGACCCGGTGATGCGCTGTGCGACCGACGCATCGAAGAAGAGCGAGAGATCGGCCACCGCGCGCTGTTGCGCGACGGCGCGCTCGAGCAGATGCCGCGCCCGTGCCAGCGCCAGGGCCAGTACGCCGGTCACCACCAGGATCGCAAGCACCTTGTCGAATTCGCCGCCAGGGTGGATCTGTGTCGAGCGCAGCGAAGTCACGTAGTCCCAGGTGATGGGGCTTTCGGGCGCTTGTTGAACCGCCAGCACGGCGAGCACGAGCCAGCCGATGGCGGCGGTGAGCCCCGACAGCACCACCCACAGCGGCTCGAAGCGCAGTGCGCGCAGGCCGATCAGCACGAACACGTAGACGAACTGCGTGCTCTTCAACGAGAACTGCGGTGGTTGCTCGTACTGCAAGTGGTAGGCCCAGATCACAAACAAGAGCACCACCATCTCGGCGACCACGCCGGCAGCCAGCACGGGCCTGCTCAGCTGGCCGGTCCAGGCGGTGTAGAGGCGCACCAGCGCCAGCAGGGTGAAGAAAACCAGGCCCAGCGGGGCGGCCTCGATGGGGGCGTCCGGCGCAAAGCCTGCCGGCGTCGAGGCATACAGGGCGGCCAGCAACACCACCAGGATCAGCTGCACGGCCGTGACGAGCAGCTCAGCGCGAAACTGCTCGTGTTCCAGCTCGCGCTGCACACGCTGTGGCAGCGTGGCCGGTGCAGCGGCTGGCGCACCGGTGAAAAGCCAGGAGCGCAGGGTCGCCAGCATCTCAAGCGCCTCCGCTCTTGAGGTGACCGCCCACGATGCGAGCGCAAGTTCCCGCCGGCAGGCTAAGCCATTCGTCGACCGATCTGTCGTGGGTGGCCCGCCCGGCGCAGGCGTGTTGCGAGGTGCCGCAGTCGTTCTGGCCAATGCGTGCCACGCCATAACAGCGCTCACGCTGCAAGGCGAACTCGGCGTCCGAGCCGGGCAGCGCATGGGTGAAGCGCTGCACAGCGGCCAGTGCGACCAACACCGCGCCACCGAGCACCAGGGCATTGCCCACGCGGTGCGACTTGGGCTCGCTCACGTGGCGCTCCTGCGCCAATGCATTTGCGCCAGCGAGCGTTGCGCGAGCAT
>Ga0307516_10006696_pt1 | contig 13463 bp, 20 predicted proteins | sample 19_EM_MG_FD_203310 | JGI IMG/M metagenome (GOLD analysis project Ga0307516, IMG submission 203310) | Populus trichocarpa ectomycorrhiza microbial communities from riparian zone in the Pacific Northwest, United States - 19_EM | ecosystem: Host-associated > Plants > Roots > Unclassified | place... | reverse complement strand
TTCCTCCTGGTAAAATGTGAACAGGTGAAGGAGGGATTGTGAGGGCATGCTACCTCTATCCTGTACTGGAATGCCTTCAAATCACTGAATTTAAATGAACTCCCAATGGATATTGTCTATGGGCAAATCATAGAAGATACCATCCCAAAATAGGTTAGCAAGTTGCACTCACCTGTGCAGTATCACCTGCCCAGAAGAGCCCATGTGGGTTTCTGCATAGGGTTCGGAGAACTGAGGGAGGAAGTGACTTAGTCACACTCACACCAGGGTAGATGGAGGGCTGGGACACACCAAGGGTGTCAATGAGGAGGTTATCTTGTACCTCATCAATGTACCTGCACCATGAGTTAACCCAGTCTGCTGAATTATATCCCAACAGTTGTTGTTTTACTAACAAGAAATCAACTTTTTTACCCTTCTTTTCTTCATCCCAACCAACATTGCGCAACTCTTTCAGTATATGGTGTGTCCTATTGTCAAATTCAGCAATTCACTGTTAGAAGAACACTTAGGTGGAGCTAACCGATCCGCTGCATCGTACTCGTGGTGTTTTTGCTTTAGCTTGGTGTATGCGGCAAAAAGGTCATATACAACCTCCCTTGTGTGGGATGATGTTCCTTGGCGAAACATTCCCTGGCGAAACATTCCTCGGCGACTGCTGGATAAGTATGTATCCCGGTCTAAACACCTGTCTTCAATGTCGATGGTTTTCTCGGAACCTTTGATAACCCCCAGAATCTCGCCAAAAACCAAAGCAGGATCTAGATCCCTGATTATTGGTGCTACGTGCGGGGTATGGTGTGCGCGTACCTAAGGCTTGTGTGACGGAGTCCGGAAACCGGTTCCAGTACCGTGAGAGAAATCGCACGTAGGAGATAAACAGTTCACCACCCTGCTTGGTATTGTCCGGTGCGAGGTTCGTTGGCATCCACATGGGTCGAGTCCTCCGGGATGACAGCGGGCTCGTGGGAGATGTGATTGGAGTCATGGGGGCCATGAACTCATCGCTGTCTTTCCCTCTGATGTCATTCTGAAGCATGAGACAAAGCTATACTCAGGATGATCAGAGACAAAACCAGAAAACTGATCACTGTGCACGCACCAGGTCGTACGTTATGAACAACGGGAAATTGTCATCGGTCAGTTTGCTGAACCTCCTGGGTAGGTCCGATCGCCATTGATCTATATCATCCAGGTCGATGAGTCCAGTGTCCTCCTCAATGTTCTTTCCCATCTCGCGGAGTTCTTCGGGTGAGTGAGAAGCTGCCTTAAGTGATAGCATGAGCTTCGAAAAATATTTCCCCACTCTATCCGCAAGGACTCTGGATTGTGTGACGAAGATCTGGCGGGGTTTGTCCCACTTATCAGGGAACTGCTGCCAGGCATGTTCTATACCAAGCATCTTGAAGAGCATCGTGGTCGTCTTCCCGGTACCGCTCCGACCAATGACGTAGCAAGATGTTGTGTTTTCGATGATCTCGTGCTCCTGAGCACTGTCCCTGGGGATGAGGAATTGACGCAGGAATAAAACCAGACACGCACGAGACGGGAAACAGATGCGCGATGTCCTGATCCGCGTGGATACCTTTGAGTATAAGTTAGCGGTCGAATCATGTGGATGCTGCACAATTCCCCACAGTTGAGAAGACCCTGTTAAGGATTAACGTGTGCATTATTTCATACGAAGTTGTATTACCTGGGACAGAAAGGCGAATTTCCCGAGGCTTGTTAGAGTAGAGGTGAGTCGACACGCTACGGAATGCTCTATGGGGACATACACAAGCATGGAGTGAATCTAACCCCAGGATCAGCGCTGGCAGGGATTTCATAACATAATCGCTCACGGACCTTTTCCAGGTCCTTTTCGGAACCCTTAACCAGAGGCTCCATCTCCTGGACTTCTTGGACTTCTTGGATTGGTAAGTGGGAGAACCTGGCGGGAAGGATAACGTTGTCTCCGGTATACAAAGGTTTGTTCCTGAAGGTACATCTCGTGACGTAATCTAGACCTTTGTTCTCGAGTTGTCGGCTGAGGGTATTCCAGAAACGTCCATGGTCCATTTTTGCGTGCGTGTAAATACCGAAAACACTGATTGCTAGGTTTCACGGGAGATAATTGTAGGACCCCGAGAGAACCGTAAAAAAATAATCACCTTGGGTTTCGCCCTAACAATGGTCGTGAGAACGAAGTCAGTAACATCAGCAAGGAACCCACCTCGCCATCTGAGATACAGTCGATGTGGTACTAGAGAGAGGTTAATTCATCTGGCCATGAAATCCCACCGCAGCGACTCACAACGAGCCGTGTATCACCGGTCATTTTGGCTTCGTACACTGGAACGATTGTCTTTTTGCCGGTGAGCTTCTTCTGGTTGTCATCGGAGAAATGGCCGTGGGATAATCCCCTGCTGCAGAATTGGGGCGTGCAAGTTACAGACCGAGGAAGCGTTGCTTACTTTATCTTCTTCATGACAATCTCGAACATAGCACCATTTCCGCGTCTGACTTCTCGCAGGTACTTTTGCGCTTTGGTTGATAACAAAATCTGCCACTCTCCAAACCCCTGCACGTTCTCGAAACATAGGGCGGCCTTGATCGGCTCGGTGGCCCCGAGATCTTCGAATTGGCGCTTGAATACATCCGATACCCGAGGTCGTCTCAGGATGAGTAGGTAGCGCTGAAACTGGATAAGTGTTGCGAGGCAAGCCGGAGGGATACACGCACTCCTAATATTCTCTGTAGCTGAGGCAGGACGTCTCCGCGTACTGCATGGACTTCGTCTTCTGTCATTGGTACTGCAATTCCCAGGCAATCGAAGGGATGTGGATTGAATTGTATGCGCCTAGCCTGCGCCTTCGGCCTTTTACGGCTGATTGGGGACGCGCCCGGGTTGACTGAAACTCGATCCGCCCACCCACTAAGCTCCTCCAAGACATTCAACAACAATTCCACTTTCCTCCGAAACTCCCTGAGCTCGTTACGGTGCTCTACCGTTGAGGCTCCTTCCACAAGCGTTAAAGAAGAGGATAATCGCTGAAGGAGTTTGATACCCAAAGCCTCCATCACATTGAGTGCGGCGGGCGTAGGGAACCGGGCAATTGTCCACTTGGATAATCTCTCATAGGTCTGGTTGTCCAAGGCTACAGGGACGGTTTAATCAGGACCACAGGGAACACAGACGTACACGACGTACTTGAGAAGGTGTACTCCAGGATGTGGGGACGGTTACTGAGTTCCGTAATCATTTCCACGATTGAGGAATCGTCGCGGTAGCAGACGCTTTGGATCAAGCGCAGGGCGGTTTGGAGCCCGCATGGGGCAACCAGTGCTTCTGGTTCGAGTAGATTGGTGTCAAAGGTTCGTTGCGGGGGGGCTCGGTTCGGCGGCATGGTGCTAGTGCGAAGTCAAGAGCGACCGCCACACTTTTGTGCGTGGTTTCGGCAACAGAGGCGCTAGCGCATTGCAAAATAGGAAAGAACTGTATTCGAAGTCATTGACGGGATAAGCGCGCATTGTCACAACTTCCGCGATGCAGCGGCGGGGGTCACCAACCCTGCCACCGTGGGGAAACATTCTCGATCGCGTTCAAGGCTCTCTTGAATACAGGGGAAGAATAAAATGGGATGGGAAGTTGTGGATTGAGGTACAAGTCGTATCGGAGTTTGCCGACGCATTCCGGACACGTCGAACGAGAGACGCGCTAAGCGCCGAGGAGGACAAAGTGTTCGCGAACGAGGCATCCAACGGTGACGATGACAATGAGCTGGTATGTATATACTACTGAGCCTCAGCGAGTGAAGCCACTACTGTCTTTGTTTCCCTTTAGTAGCGTCTGGCTGACTAGTCTTGTTCTGATCCCCAAGGGACTCAGACGAGTTGACCGGAACTCCACTGGTCAACCTTCGCGTCCTCATCATCACGATCTCCTTCAGCCATCCGTTCTCCCGTCGCAAGTCGGCCGCCTCTCGTTCCAACTCGTCGACTTGGCGAGATAGGCTCGTGACCGTTTTTTCCATATTCAATAACCACTGCTTCTTCTTGTTCCGGAATCGGGCTACGAGGCAAGATCAGTTATCGCTTCAAAGGGGAAGGCAAGATAGAAATTACCGGAAGCAGCGGTGTTTCGCCGCCGTTTGTCCTCAGCTGTCGCTGCCAGCTCCCCATCAGAGTCGTTTTCATCCTCTGGGTTGGCTGGATTGTCGGGGGGATGCGTTGGTTGTGTGGGGGGCTGTTCAGGGTGCCCCTGGACATCTGCCTGGACCCTGCCTGAACTACCGACCCCGAGGTCGTGCTGCGCAGGGGCCTGAGACTGGAGGAGCTGCAGCCAAGCCAGGGCAATTGGATCCAACTGTTGGGGTGGTGCCATGTTCGATAGGTCAGACCCGTCCGCCTGGGGTTGCGAATAATGGTGCTGTTGTGGGAGGGGCTGGGTGTCGTATGTGGAAGTGAGGGACCTCAGAACGTCGTCCAGCGGGTCCTGATAGAGACCAGCTGGATGGGAGAAGAATGGGAATGATGGGGGTCCGGGAGAGTATTGCTAAGAATTGGTCAGCCCGGGGGCACGTTTGCCGTCAATTCAGCACTAACTATTGGGGGCGCCATCTCAGGAAAGATAGCGTTGGGAATGTGTTGTCGGTTTCGTTCACCTCCCCCGACAGATTGTGATCGAGGCCGTCTGCCGTCGTTCATGGGCCGATAGTGCTCGTCGTTGCTGCAGGTTCGTTGGTGTGAGGCCGAAAGGAAGGAAGGGGGAAAGATGTGGGGATGAGACCCGATGTGAGGGGCAGATAAAATATTTCATTGGTTCGAGCAAGCACTGGAGGTACAGTTGTTTTGCCGCGCTTTTGACATCTAATGAAGTACACGCGTCAAATCGATCACATCCCGTAATCATTGCTCACTACACGAGACGATTGCGCAATATCGATGCCCGGGTTTCTTCTTCAGATAGCCTAGAAAACGCAATGATTGCACCACCGACCCCCCAACGGTTCACTCACCGCAGGTCTGGAATCAAACAGACAGCGAGCGTGGGCCACAAGACTCGCGCGAGCAAAGATTTCGTCATGTTACGAACCACTGATTCACGATCCCCCAATTCCGAATACCTTTAGAGTTGAATTCCGAATTCCCCAATTCCGAATTGCTTTGCTGTCGTCGATCAGGCAACCTCTCCACTCCTCGATATTTCCCCCCGGAAATCCACCACCATGGCTATCTCCGGTTCCGTTCCTTCATAGATTCTGTACTCTGCACTGATAATTCCCCGGATCGATTATGTTCGTTCCAAAGCTGCGTTCCACCTAAGTGATTCCAATCGGGTAGATGACGCCCATGGGAGGCCGGGATATCTCATCCTTGCGCGCCCTTGTTCCGCACCGATGCCACGCACCTCGGCAATTTGAACGCCACCGCCTTCAATTGCCCGGAGTACAGGTCAACGGCATCGGGTACCTTCAAACTCTTGGGGGTCGCTTTAGCCGCCGCAGGGAAGCCAAGCCGGAGTTGAGCAATCTAATCTCAGATCGAGCAATGACCAAACCAGTCACTAGTCAACCCCGAAATTGGTGTAGTCCTGTGTCGGATCGGCCCACTGTCATGACCCGTATCTCGTTGCATTATCGGCGATCACGCGACACACCGAGGGCCAAGCGTGGAACTTGAACCGAATGGAGAGGCGCCGCTCCCCACCGATCCAGTGATGGCCATATCACTGTAGGTAAACTTTGCGTACGACAAGCTGAATCCGAATTCAAATCGTGGTGCAACCCTGTTCTGACACGCATCGAATCAGCCTGCGTTTGCAATAAGACGAAATTATGGCGTACCTTGTCGAAATTCCTGCAATCCGTGAAGGCGCAGTTACGGTGTATGGAATCAGGGTGATCCCCCATCCGGGGGCGATCGATAATGTCACCCTTGGACGGGTGTTGAGCCTCACAGTGACCCCCTTTGGTTATGCCAACCCACCTGGGATTATACGCCCCGCAGAGGACACAGGTCAACGAGGCATCAGCCCTCTGCCCAGAGGGAATCGAAGGCTGACATGTAATACTACCTTGACCATCGCAATGAGGTTTCAGCTAAGTCCACATATGAAGAACGAGGCACCGACGAGGTGTCATTCGGGTTTGTGATCCACGCCCCCATATGGGCAACTCCAACGCCATTGACCACCACCATCGCATCGGGGGGGGGGGGGGGGGTTCTGCGGAAACCGCGGTGACGGGGGCGCTCCATCCCTCGTCGGTACACGGGGATTCGTGGATACTTGTGTCACTTTACACCCCGTTGTGCCGTCCGTTCGGATCGTTTCTATCACCTTCGTGGTAATGCGCTGCCTGACCTCACAGCATCCTCGAGGAGCGGGCCGATGTGGAGGTCCTGGTGGACCTTATCGGCAAATAGAGTTAGGGTGCGACGTGCCTCCGCTGTTGCGTGCTCTTCCTCCTGTGGTCACACTACGTCCTTTAGTGGCGGACCCAGTTGAACGAGCCGATGTCTGGCCCCATATCACATCTGTTCCCGTCAGCGGAGAGAGGAAGGACGTAAACGATAGTGAGCACCCACGCCCACGGAGACTCAATTCGTCCTTTGAGAGCGCTAGACCTTGAACTCACCTCCCAATGCGAGGTCGGGTTGCCTTACGTGTATGGTTGGATCCGAGCCGGGGGCTTAGCCCGGAACGAATGACCTGAGTCTGGGTGTGGCAGACGTAGAGACCGCGGTCGCTTCGGCAGGGAACGTCTTGTGCACGAACCCTCCTCCCAGCGGCCCATCTGTCAAGTAACCGACTCTGGAGTTTCAAACCGGAAACGGAAGAAAAACCTACCCCGCAGTGAGCAGGGTCCTGTGAATGTTTGATCAACAGTCACTGATGCTACCGACGCGGTGTGACCGATCGGCCATCAACCGAGTAGGTTCCGTGCGCCATGGCCCTTTTAGTGACCGTCCCAGGCAAGCCGCTATCATTCCTCGGGTGGTGGACAGGGCAGTTGCCTTTTGATTGGCAGCCCCGTCCCAGGTGTGGTCGGGTCACCACACGAACGTGCGCTGGAAGTTGTCAATCACCCGGTCGCTGGTTGTGTTGCCCTGACCGTGAGGTCCACAACACGCTGTTCAAGGACGACTTGAATCTCAAATGCTTGATCACTTACACCACCCGTTTCATTCGCATCGTTGATATGCCCCATACCGGGCGACTCGGTACGACGCCTGTCACATAGGATTAAGATAGCCGCCAGCAGGGGGGGATATCACACCGGAGTCGAATCCGGGTACAGTACAGTAAACCACATGCACCTCGCGCGTTGGTGACTGATACTCGCCGGGGAGGGTTCAGAACGGGTATGTGTGGCAGGTCGTCACCGCTGAATGTTCATTCTTGCCGTAGAAACGGGATAGACCCTGGTGGTTGTATTTTTAGAGATTCCGTGATAGTGCCGTGGTATGATACATTGTCGACGTTGACCCTAAGCACAATTAGGCAATCAAGTTGAACGACACCAGAAAGCCACGAGTGTCACCAAAGAGGTCGAATGTCCTTCCATCCTTGCTCCCGCTGTTCCCAATATCCACCATTATACACCCATTCATCACCTTCTTGGCGGAACCACCGAGGCTGTTGGTCCCTCCCGTTCCTCCGGCGTTCCCTCTGTGCCTCTTCTATTCGCTGCTTCTCGGCTTCCGCCGTGTTAAGATCACCTTCTTCTAACGCGCGTATGTCTGGTCTATACCTCGAATCCGTGGGTGGTAACCTCCGCCGCAAGTCCGGGGTTATCTCGTTTAGCGTTACCGCAAAGGAGGTAAAGCCATAATAGTCCTTGCAGTTCTTCGGGAAGGGTGAAATCCTCCAGAGAAGTTGGAAGCGTGATTCGTCGAGGTTCCGGACGATGTTCTCATCCCATTTGCCTTCAAGGTTTGCCAGGGGTTCGCCAGAAGCCGAGTGAACGGCACCGGAAACTGCGTTCGCGGCGCCCCAGTATCCGCTCTCCTTGAACTCTAGGACGCATCGGTCATTGGTGGTTACGTTCTCGATGGTCATTGCGCCGATGTGCTCGAGGTATTTAGTTCCCATCATGATGTTTCGCATGAATGACGAAGGTTTCTTCCTTGAGAACCAGTGAAATTTGATCTGAATCCCCTGAACAACGCGTGGAATAGTGAACACTAACCACCGGTAATGATCACCACCTATTGCTACATGTATCGTGCCAAGCGGGATGATCTCGAGGCTCTTCCCTAGAATGAGGAGAGTGGTGAACTTTTGAACTGACAGAGTTTGTCGGTAGTTACCCCAGAATTTCGTCCGCCCAGCCGATGTTGCCCACAGCTCCCAGCCCTCACCTTCTGCGTGATATGCCATAATGACAGGATTGTGGGAAACCTTTTCGGCGATGAATTTCATCCTTGGGTCCTCGAACGTCTCACCAAGCATTGGGTTGCTGGAGGCCGTTAGCGGATGTGGAAGTTGAATGGGTCTTGGATTTACTCACAATCCCTTTCTACCACTCCTGGCCTTCGTGTGTGCGTAGCTAGATACTGCAAAAGCAGCAACATAACATATTCTGTCGACAGTATCTACGCTCTTGGCAGCTTGATTTAAGAGGTCGAAGTATTCGATCTCTTCAGCAGCCCGTTGTAGTAAGGAGAGAGGTTCGTTGAACGTCACGGGTAGGGCCACATTAGCCAAATCCTAAGAGGGGGTGTGCATTCGTGCTTCTCCGAAGGCCGACAAAACGTACCTTCCCAACGTTCTTCTTTAGCACGGTAAACAAACTACCTTCGTCTGCAGGTGGGAGTGATGGAAGCTGGGCCCTTCGAGTAACCCGTGAAGGGTCCAAGGGTAGTTCGGTAGGTTCGCGTTTGGGTGTTTCCTCAATATCCGTGTCCACAGAACCCGAGTCGTCTCGGTCATTGGGGTCCATTATCCTGCTTTCTGGACCGTGGTCATCACCCCCGGTGGATTCCAGGAGGAATTCCTCAGGGCCATCGCCAAACTCCGGCGCGTCGAACCAAAAGCTTTCGCTCGTACTCGTGGCGACCGAAGCGCGCTCCGATTTGAACTGAGGAGTAGGTGACGAGGTTGGAGATTCGACGTAGGGCTCTTCCTCCCCCTCTTCAACTCTTGGGGGAAGAACCAACGAGCTAGCCAGGGAAGCGGACGGCGCCTCATTGTAAGATATACTCGAGACAGCCCTGGCGAGTAAAACGTGTTGTTCCTTGAGAGCGTTCAAGGCAGCGTAAAGGCGGGCGTAAACGCCGGAATCAGAGACAGATACATCGTCCTTCTCCGGAACGGAGGAAGTGGCTGCTGGGAGGTTAGAAAAGAGTTGTGATCGCTGGCGCCACGTACGTTTCCTGAACAACCCAAACACTTCTTTGCCGTGTTTTTCCTTGCCCTTTGATCCATATTTCTTCTTGGGGTCGTCCGGCGGGAGAGCGCTGATGGCCTCTTCCAAGTCATGGATAGTCTTGAAGGAGGTAAGTTTGATGCGCCGAATAAATGCAATGACATACAGAACTGAGGTCCATTATCAAGGAGTTTGCACGGAATAAACCCTCTAGGCGAGAGTTGGCCCGTTGGATAGACCTTCTGTTCCTCACGCGTTCGCCTGTCGAAATGTATTTCCTAAATAGGGAAAGTTCAGCGTGATCGAGGTGGGGGAGAAATGCTCTGCGGACCTGAGGGCGGACATCCAGGCTTCGAAATCGGGGGTGTTGAGACACCGAATGTGGAATGTGGCGTTGCTTGAATCGATGTGGATCTCCTTGCGGGCTGGTATCAAACCTTGAGTGGGTCTGCGGGTGACAATAGGTCATACTGACATGGCTCATTCGAGATGGCGGCATGGCCGAGGGAAATCTGGTCACGGACGGGCTCCCCGGGGCCAAATGCGTAGGATAAGATCCCGGATTCGTAGAGGGTAAAATAACGGCGGGCAAAACCTAACCAATTTGGAGTGGCCAAGCGGGTTTAAGCCAATGCACTGCGGAGGTGGGTGATAATCTCTCCGTACCTTGCATTTTCTTCCTCCGCTTCTTGAGGACCCAACCTTCGTGCATAATCGGCGAGCCCACGACCGCCGGGATGGTGTGGAGGGCGCCGCGCGCGTGTGTTGAGGGCATCCCTGGAGGTGTTGGTAGGCGAGCAAGCGGATCGGATGACGCATTGATGAGCGTCCGGCCACTGAGGTGGATGGCCGGGGGTGTCAAAGCTCGTACGGTGAGCCCCTGAGACTCGCTCGCTCTGCGACACAACTCGCGGTCTCACGTTCGCCTTGGATGGCTCCGACTGCGACGAATCTCGCTAATGTACATTGAGTAAAGGGCGGCCAGCTTGACCGTGTATATACGCTTCCCTTGGGCAAGGAAGGGGCCAACTTTCCCCGCTGATTATCATCCATGACCGGAGGATGACCAACAGATTCTCAAGGCCACGTGATCCCCTTCCTTGGTGGTTATCAACCCCGATCCCTCGTTGACCCGCCGAATCAGTCTCCTAATTCCTCCCCCCCCCCATCCCTCTCCATCCCCAAACCTCATCGCTGACAATGTCCCAACCGACGTACGTTCTTGCATCTCTCAATATTTTTCCAGATCTTGCTCACCATCGCTATCTATTTCCAGTGGTGATATTGGCCTCATCGGTTTGGCCGTCATGGTAAGATCTATCACCTCCGTATCGCATAGATCCTCACCACAAATTCTCCCCTCCAATAGGGTCAAAACCTCATCTTGAACATCAACGACAAGGGCTTCAACGTCGTTGCTTACAACCGAACCACCTCCAAGGTTGATAGCTTCCTCGCCAACGAGGCCAAGGGTTAGTCGTCTACCTTGACTTCCCTTTCCTCTCATAGTCAACCAACAGCCTCTTTGGTTTATAGGCACCAACGTCCAGGGTGCTCACTCCATCGAGGAGCTCGCTGCCAAGCTGAAGCGGCCCCGCAAAATCATCCTCCTTGTCAAGGCCGGTGACGCCGTTGACTCCTTCATCCAACAACTCGTCCCCCATCTGGAGAAGGGTGATATCATCATTGATGGCGGTAACTCCCATTATCCCGACTCTATCCGAAGGACCAAGGAGCTCGAGGAAAAGGGCTTGTTGTTTGTCGGTTCCGGTGTTTCTGGAGGAGAGGAGGGTGCCCGTCATGGTCCCTCTCTTATGCCCGGTGGCTCGACGGCCGCCTGGCCGGCGATTCAGCCCATCTTCCAAGCTGCCGCAGCCAAAGCTTTCGGCGAGCCTTGCTGTGATTGGGTTGGCGAAACCGGTTCCGGTCACTACGTCAAAATGGTACACAACGGTAAATTAAGCTCCCGCCGATCGTAGTGATACCCGTGCTAAGATCGCCTAGGCATTGAATATGGTGATATGCAGCTGATTGCTGAGGCCTATGACATCCTCAGGCACGGTCTCGACCTCCCCAACGACGAGATTGCGGATATCTTCTTCAAGTGGAACAAGGGCGTTCTCGACTCCTTCCTGATCGACATCACCGCCAACATCCTCAAGTTTAAGGACGACGATGGTGAATCCATGGTTGACAAAATCCTCGACTCTGCTGGTCAAAAGGGTACTGGTAAATGGACTGCCATTGCTTCCCTCGATGCTGGTATTCCGGGTCAGTCAAAACCCAAGTCTAATTTCCTTCCGGTCGTTGTTTACCCCCTCCACAGTCACGCTGATCGGAGAGGCTGTCTTCGCCAGATGTCTGTCTTCCCTCAAGCAGGAGCGCGTCCGTGCTAGCAAGGTCATCGCCGGCCCCCAGAAAGAGGCGTTCCACGGCGATAAAAAACAATTTATTGATGACCTTGAACAAGCTCTCTACGCCTCCAAGATCATCTCCTACACTCAAGGCTTCATGCTCATGCGCCAAACCGCCAAGGATGTAGGTTTTCGTGCTCTGTGCCCACCTTCCTTTGGTTGACCCTCGTGTAGCTCAGCTGGAACTTGAACTACGCCGGTATTGCTCGTATGTGGCGTGGAGGATGCATCATCAAGGTGAGGGCCCTCCCCACCACCGCAGCGGCGTGCATTCTGAATCGTCCCGATAGTCCATCTTCCTCAACGACATCGCTGCTGCCTACGGCAAGAACCGCGACCTTGAGTCACTCCTCTTTGATGACTTCTTCGTCGAGGGTATGCCTCCAATGCTAATGAGTAGACCCTTTCTCACACCACTCTCGTAGCCATCCACAAGGCTCAACCCGGTTGGAGGCGCATCATCGCTCAAGCAGTTCTCTGGGGTATTCCCACCCCTGCCTTCTCGACAGCTCTCGCCTTCCTGGACGGTTACAGGAGCGAGGTCGTTTCTGCCAATATCCTCCAGGCTCAACGTGACTACTTCGGTGCCCACACTTTCCGTGTCCTCCCCGGAAAGGAAAACTCCAAGCTTCAGGCCGGCAAAGACATCCACATCAACTGGACCGGTCGCGGTGGCAACGTGTCTGCCTCTACCTACGACGCTTAAACCATTCCCCATCTGTGCGATCGCGTGTTGCGTTGCTCAGTACAAAATGAGAAGTTTGGGAAACTAGATTGTACAAACTTTTATCTGTTATGTTGTACCGTTTACGCTGTAAAGAATTATCAATTAAGAGCGACAGACGCACGTGTACCCTGGAACATTCTTTGGGGTCTTGGGCTCTCCGTTTACGTACCTCGGATCCATCAAAAGCACACAGGGTAAGAGGTTCTCTGTCTCTTCAGCAAATCCGCTACTTGACATTCACGGTCAAATGGGAACATGCCATACATGCCTCACAACGAGGGGGGGATTTATTGTAAGGTACTTTGGAACCATTTGGCGGTCTGCTCTAAAGCCTTCTCCTGTCCTTCAACAGCGAGTGGATGCTCCCTGGCAGGCCTACATGCGAACCCATGGACGGTGCCTTTGGAATGTATCAGGCCAAATAGATCAGGTAAAGACGGACGGGGTTACCAGGATAATCCACGAACTCATACTGGAGCTCGGGAGTCCTTGACTTGAAGTGCGCTTCTGACTGCAACCTGAGTTCCTTGGAAAAGGTGAAATCATCTGTACAGGGAGTGAGATGTCACGAAAGGGGGTGCTATCGCGAACATCAATTGTCACCTTCTGCACAGATCCACGATATAGGTTTCTAGAGGGGGGATGTTGGGCGCATTTGTCAATCGGTCAAATTATTCCGCGCGCACGTTGATTGCATTTATTTCCGTCAAGGTCAAGGGGGCTGGGTGAGCAACAACGATGGAGGTGATGGCATCGAGTTGCGCAATACGAATGGCAATGGCACTACCAAAGCAGTACCTATCGCGAAGAGTCAGAGAAGTAAAGACCCGAGGGGAGGTACCGACCCCTGAACACCGATGCTCTTGTAACCGCGTTCGGCCTTGATCTTGGTCAGGAACTGGAGGGGAACTAAATTCTCAGCCTACAGGGGTGGGGTGTAAAACGAGAGACCTCTTTAGCTCGTGGGTC
>Ga0307516_10006695_pt1 | contig 13464 bp, 17 predicted proteins | sample 19_EM_MG_FD_203310 | JGI IMG/M metagenome (GOLD analysis project Ga0307516, IMG submission 203310) | Populus trichocarpa ectomycorrhiza microbial communities from riparian zone in the Pacific Northwest, United States - 19_EM | ecosystem: Host-associated > Plants > Roots > Unclassified | place... | reverse complement strand
CGCCGCCGGCGCCGACCAGGCCGGTGACCAGGCCGACGATGATCCCGTCGGCGATGACGTGCAGCACGGGCAGTTCGTGCGGTACGGGCTTGCCCGGTTTGGGCCGGCGGCCGCGGATCATCGCGATCGAGGTGGCGAGCATCATCAGGGCGAAGCCGGCGAGCAGGATCGTGCCGGGGATGTAGGCGGCGAGTCGGCCGCCGGCGTAGGCGCCGGTCATGCCGGCGGTGCCGAAGATCAGGCCGGTGCGCCAGCGAACCCGCCCGGCGCGGGCGTGCGGGATGACGCCGACGGCGCTGGTGGCGCCGACGACCAGCAGGGAGGTGGCGATGGCCTCTTTCGTGGGCAGGTCGGCGACGTAGACGAGCAGGGGCACGGCGAGGATGGAGCCGCCGCCGCCGAGCAGGCCGAGGCTGGCACCGATGCCGACGGCGAGCACGACCGTGAGCACGAGCGTGGCCGTCATGGCCGGCTCCCGGTGTCGCGCAGTTGCCCGACGATGGTGGTCAGGTCACAGCTCGCGGTGCCGCGGTTGTAGGGCAGCTTCGCCAGGAGCATGCCCATGGCGCAGGTGTTGGTGAGCGCGGCGACGGTCAGCCCGGCGCCCATCAACGCGGCGACCCACTGCAGGCCGGGCACCAGCAGGGAGCCGAGGACGCTGGACGCGACGATGAGGCCGGCGACGAGACGGACCTGCCGTTCCAGGTCCCAGCGTGGGCGGCCGTGGTTGACCGGGGCATCGGTGTGCTGCCAGGCGAGCATGCCGCCGTCGAGGATCTTCACGTTGGGCAGGCCGACCTCGGCGAGGCTCTGACCGGCCTGGGTGGCACGGGCGCCGGAACGGCAGACGAGCACGACCTGGTCGTCGAGGTGGGCGCGTAGTTCGGTGCGGTGTTCGCGGAGCAGGTCGAGCGGCACGTTGTAGGCGCCGGGGATGTGCGCGGTCTCGAACTCGCCGGGGGTGCGCACGTCCAGGATGCGCAGGCCGCGTCCGGTGGTGAGTAGGTCCCGTAGGGTCGCGGCGTCCACGGTCAGGGGGTTGGTGACGTCGGGAGAGGTCATGTTTCCTCGTTCGGTTCGGGTTTCGGGCAGGGTGGGTCGGCCGGACGGCCTGAGGCCGTCCGGCGCGGGTACCGGTGGGGTCAGTTCGCGGCGAGGGTGAGCAGGCCGTTGGCGCGGGCCTGGTCGAAGTCGTCGTCGACGGCGACGACGTGGCGGCCTGTGGCGGCGAGCAGTGAGGCGGCGATGGTGGCGCGGTAGCCGGCGGCGCAGTGCACCCAGATTTCGCCGCCGGGTACGTCGTCGAGGCGGCGGATCAGGTCGTGCAGCGGGATGTGCAGGGCGCCGTCGAGGTGCGTGCTTGCCCGTTCGAGGTTGCGGCGCACGTCGAGGACGGTGACGTGCCGGTGGTGGCGGATCAGGGCCAGGTCGGCGAAGGTGGCCCGTGGGATCGTGGCCAGATCCTCGCCGCCGGCCCACTGTTGCGGGGTGCCGGTGGCGTGGGCGGCGGGCCGGTCGATGCCGATGCGGGCCAGTTCCCGCTGGGCCTGGGCGATCTGGTCGGGGGTTTCGCCGAGCAGGGTGAGGGGGGTCCCCCACGGGATGAGCCAGCCGAGGTAGGTGGCGAAGCTGCCGTCGAGGCCGAAGTTCAGGGTGCCGGCCAGGTGCCCGGCGGTGAACGCGACCCGGTTGCGCAGGTCGACCACCCATTCCCCGGCCGCGATGCGTTTCCGCAGCTGCTCGGCGTCGGCCCGCTCCGGTAGGGACAGGTCGGGTGCGGCTGGGCCGGCGGTGTTGGCCGTGGCCATGTGGGCGTAGTAGGCGGGCCAGGCGTCCAGACCGGCGAGCAGTTCGTCGACGAAGGTCTGCTCGTCGTGGGTGAGTGCCGGGTTGATCAGCTTCTCCGAGCCGATGGTGGCGGTGTTCGCGTCGCTCTGGGTCGCTGAGCAGAAGCTGCCGAACCCGTGCGTCGGATACACCCCGGCGCTGTCCGGCAGCTCGGTCGCGAGGCGGTGGGCGGAGGCGTACTGGTGCCGGATCAGGGTGTGGGTGTGGTCGGGGCCGAGCAGGTCGGGCCGGCCGACCGAGCCGTACAGCAGCGATCCACCGGAGAACACCGCCACCTGCTGCCCGTCAACGTCGAGGGCGTAGGACAGGTGGGTGAAGGTGTGCCCGGGGGTGGCCAGGACCCGCACCCGCATGGTGTCGCCGACCGCGATGATGTCGCCGTCGCGGACCGGGATGCGGTCGAAGGTGACCGGGTCGTCGGCGTTGATGTGGTAGGCGGCGCCGGTCGAGGCGGCGAGGGCGTATCCGCCGGTGACGTAGTCGTTGTGGATGTGGGTTTCGAAGACGTGGGTGATCTGGACGCTTTCGCTGGCGGCGAGGGCGAGGATGCGGTCGATGTCGCGTTGCGGGTCGATCACGAATGCGGCTCGGCCGTCGTGGACCAGGTAGCTGCGGTCGCCCAGGGTGGTGGTGTCGATCGGCAGGATGTGCGGCACGGCAGCGATCTCCTTCGTGGACAGTCAGTTAGGCGGCGGTGTGCAGGCCGCGGGTCACCGGGTGGCCGGAGCGGATCCATGCCCCGGTTCCACCGGCGACCGACCAGGCGTCGATGCCGGCGGCGGTGAGGAAGCCGGCGGCGGCCTGGCTGCGGTTGCCGCTCGCGCACACGACGTAGACCGGCATATTCCGCGGTAGGTCGCCGACGTGCGACGACAACTGTCCGAGCGGCATCAGCCGGGCGCCGGGCACGTGGCCCTCGACGTACTCGGACGGCTCCCGCACGTCGATGACGATGGTGCCGTCGCGGTGGGCGGCGGCGAAGGTCCTCTGGTCGATCTCGCGCATCTGGCCCTGCTCCCTCTCGATTCGTATACCCCCGGGGGTATCTACTATTCACGATAGCGCGGCGGTCGGTGGTCCTGTCAACGTCGTCCGGAAACCTCACGCCCGGCCGCGGAGCAGACCGTGCCAGTACAGCCGCGGCAGCCCGTAGCGCTTGAGCAGGTACATGTCGTAGCGGGGGCGCATGGTGTCGATCAGCGGGAACGTGGGCCGTGGGGTGAGGGTGTAGTCGAACTCGGCGAGCAACATCCGGTTGTGCGCGGTGACCACCGGGCAGGAGGTGTAGCCGTCGTAGCGGGCGACCGGCGGTGTGCCGCGGCGGCCGGCGAGCACGTTGGCGGCGACGACCGGCGCTTGTTTCCGGATGGCCGCACCGGTCTTGGACGTGGGTAGGTTCGCCGCGTCGCCGAGGGCGAACACGTCAGGCCAGTCCGGGTGGCGCAGGGTGTACTGGTCGACCTTGAGGTAGCCGTACGGGCTGGCCGGGTCGGCGAGCGGGCTGTCGCGGATCCAGTCCGGGGCGCTCTGCGGTGGTGCGGTGTGCAGGACCTGGAAGTCGAGTTCCTCCTTGGTACCCGCTGTGGTGTCCAGCAGCACCGCGCGACGGTTCGGCCCGTCGACCTGGACGAGTTCGGTGTTGTGGCGGACCTCGATGCCGTAGCCGGCGGCGACGCGTTTGAGGACCCCGCCCCAGTCGGGCTGGCTGAACATCGCCGCGGTGGGCAGCACCATGATCAGCCGCATCCGGTCGAGCAGCCCGTGGCGGCGCCAGTGGTCGGCGGCGAGGTAGGCGATCTTCTGCGGGGCGCCGGCGCACTTGATCGGGCCGGGCGGGGTGACGAACAGCGCCGTGCCGGGCCTGGCCTGCCGGATGAACTCCCAGGTGCGCGGGGCCAGGTCGGCGCGGTAGTTGCTGGAGACGCCGTTGCGGCCCAGGGTCTCGGTCAGGCCGGGGATCGCGTCGAAGTTGAGCTGGAGGCCGGGTGCGAGAACGAGCTGTTCGTAGCCGAGAATCGTGCCGTCGTCGAGGGTGACGGCGTGTGCCTGCGGGTCGACGCCAGTGGCTCGATGGCGGATCCAGGTTGCGCCCTTGGGCATGACGGACGCCTCGGGCCGTGCCGTTGTCCGCACGTTGGTCTGGCCGGCGCCGACCAAGGTCCACAATGGTTGGTAGTAGTGCACATCGGATGGTTCGACGACGGCCACGTCGGCGACGCCTGCGCGGCGTAGGCGGGCGGCGACGCTGATGCCGGCCGTGCCGCCGCCGACGATGACCACCTCGTGCCGGCCGCCGCTCACCGCTCCGCTCCCCGGTCGGGCCGAGTCGCCAGGTACCAGTCGGTGAGCTTGACGTCGTGATCGGCCAACCGCGCATCCAGCGCCGCCTCGGTGGTCGGCGCGCCGAGCACGACGTCGTCGCCGGGCCGCCAGTTGGCCGGGCAGGACACGCTGTCGCGGTCGGAGGTCTGCAGCGCGTCGACGAGGCGGAGGATCTCGGGGATCATCCGGCCGGCGTTCATCGGGTAGTACAGCACCGCCCGGACGGTCTGCTCCGGGTCGATGACGAACACCGCCCGCACAGCAGCGGTCTGCGACGTGTTCGGGTGCAGCATGCCGTAGGTGCGGGCCACCCGCATGTCGAGGTCGGCGATGATCGGGAACGGGATGCGTACGCCGAGTTTGTCGGCGATCGACCGGGTCCAGGCCAGGTGGCTGTAGACGGAGTCGATGGAGTTGCCGAGCAGGGCGACGTTGCGGGCGGAGAAGTCGTCGGCGAGTTCGGCGAAGGCGACGAACTCGGTCGTGCAGACGGGGGTGAAGTCGGCCGGGTGGCTGAACAGCACCAGCCACCGCCCGGCGTAGTCGGCCAGGCGTACCCGCCCGTGGGTGCTGTCGGCGTCGAAGTCGGGTGCCGGGTCACCGATCCGCGGCAGCGCGGCCGGTACGGCGATCTGGGAATTGTCGGTCATGGTGAGGTTCAGCTTCTCGTAACAAGCGTTTTGGGGGTGGCCGCCCCGGGGTTGGGGGTAGGGGCGGCCACCCGGTCGGGGTGGGGTTAGGCGGTGACCGGCTGGTGGGCGGACTGCCAGGCGAGGTAGCCGCCGAGCAGGTCGGAGACGTCCGGGTGGCCGGCGTGGCGCAGCAGGCTGGCGGCGACCGAGGAGCGGTAGCCGCCCTGGCAGGAGGCCACGACGGGCCGGTCTGTGGGGACCTCGCCGATTCGTGTGGGTAGCTGGGCGAGAGGGATGTGCATCGCCTTGTCGATGGTGCCGGCGGCGACCTCGCCTGGGTTGCGCACGTCGAGCACCACCGGCGGGTTCTCGCCGGCCAGGGCGGCGCGCAGCTCGGTCACGGTGAGCCGGCTGGCCTGCTGGATCTGGTCGGGCATGGTCAGGAATGCGGCCTCGGGCTCACGCAGGTAGCCCGTCACGTTGTCCAGGCCGATGCGGGCGAGCCGGGTGACGATTTCCTCTTCCCGGTCCTGGGCGGCGATGACCAGGATCCGCTGGTCCGGCTTGACCACCGTGCCGGCGGTTTCGGCGAATCGCCCGTCGGCCGGGACGTTCAGCGCGCCGCGCAGATGCCCGGCGGCAAAGTCGGGTGCGTCGCGGGTGTCCAGGACTACGGCGCCCTCGGCCCGGGCGGCCAGGAACTCGTCGGTGGTCAGCGGGGTCGGCGTGTTGGCGACGTCGAACAGCGCGTGGTCGCGGCGGTTGAGCACCGCGTCGTGGACGAAGTAACCCGGTGCGGCCGGTTGCCCTTCGGTGACCATCGCGAGGAACTGCTCGGCCGTCATCGGGGCACAGGCGTAGTTGGTGGCGCGTTGCTCGCCGATCGTGGACGCGCGTTCGGTGGACAGGTTCTTGCCGCAGGCCGAGCCGGCGCCGTGCGCGGGGAACACCCGGACCGGGTCGGGCAGGGCCATGAGCTTGTGCTGCACGCTGTCGTAGAGCATCGCGCCGAGTTGCTCGGCGGTGTGACCGAGCGAGGCGAGCAGGTCCGGGCGTCCCACGTCGCCGATGAACAGCGCGTCCCCAGTGAGCACCGCGTACGGCACCTCGTCGGTGGCGTGCTCGTAGACCAGAACACTGATCGACTCCGGCGTGTGTCCCGGGGTTTCCATGATCTGCAAGGTGACGTCGCCGAGGCTGATGCGGTCGCCGTCGGCGAGTTTGCGGATCGGGTAGTCGGCATCGGCGCGCTGCCCGTAGCCGATCCAGGCGCCGGTCTTCGCGGCCAGTTCCAGATGGCCGGCGATGAAGTCGGCGTGGAAGTGGGTGTTGATCACGGCCTCGATGGTCAGGCCGTGTGCGGCCGCGTCGGCCAGGTACTCGGCGATGTCCCGGCGCGGGTCGACCACGATGGCACGGCGGGTGTTCTCGTCGGCGATCAGGTACGAGGCCTGGGACAGGCAGTCCAGGTAGTACTGGGTGAAGATCACGTACGCCTCCACAGCATGCGAAAACGGGTTGGTCCCTACCGACCCAACATACCCCCGGGGGTATGCAGATGGCGTCGAGTCGAACGCCTCCGATTCTCGGGACCAAAGTCCCGCCGCTCCCACCGTCACGGACGATGCCGGCTCTATACCCCTGGGGGTAGCCTTGGAAGTCGGAACATGGGACGAGGGAGTGCGTGATGCAGGTCGACGAGACCGCCACCGGCGATGTGATCAAGCGGCTGCGTCGGGCCGAGGGTCAGATCCGCGGTGTGATCGGCATGTTGGAGGGCGGCCGGGACTGCGCCGAGGTCGTGACGCAGTTGGCCGCGGTCTCTCGGGCTTTGGACCGGGCTGGCTTCAAAATCATCGCCAGCGGTCTGCAGCAGTGCATGACCGCCGACGAGGGCGAGGACCAGAGTGCCAACCTGGAACGGATGGAGAAGCTGTTCCTGTCCCTGGCCTGATCGAGCGGTCTGATTCAGGCGTGGGGCGGTGGGATCCTGGGATCCAATCCCCCCACGCCGCGTTCGGCAGGGTTCAGCGTTCGGCGGCTGCGGTCTTCGCGGCGATCTTGGCGCGGACGTCGTCCATGTCGAGGCCCTGGACGGCGGTGATGACCTGCTCCAGCGCCGCGGCCGGGAGTGCGCCGGGCTGGGAGAAGACCAGCACCCCGTCCCGGAACGCCATCAGCGTTGGGATGGATGAGATGCGCAGCATGCCCGCGAGACCCGCTTCGGCCTCGGTGTCCACCTTCGCGAACACGACCTCCGGGTGCCGGACGCTGGCCTGCTCGAAGACCGGCGCGAAGCGCCGGCACGGGCCGCACCAGCCGGCCCAGAAATCCACCAGGACGATGCCGTCACCGGCCACCGCCTGCTCGAACGTATCGGCGGTCAACGCCAATGTTGCCATCTGAACCTCCTGGACAGATACCCCCACGGGTATATGGTTCAACCGTACGGCGACGCCGAGGTATTCCGCCCGACCCGATGGTCCCGTTCTGAACGGGACTTAGTCCTCTACGGCGCCGCCCGCCACGCCAATACCGTGGGGGGTATCGGAGATCAGCGGGAGGTGGACACCATGCGACGGCTGCTCGTCCTCGGTGCCGGCACGGCCGGCACGATGGTGGTCAACAAGCTACGTCACCGGCTGGCCCGCGCGGACTGGCAGATCACCGTGGTGGAGCCCAGCGAAACGCACTACTACCAGCCTGGTTACCTGTTCCTGCCGTTCGGTATGTATGCGCCGGAGCAGGTGGTCAAGCCGACCGCGCCGCTGATTGCGGACGGCGTGGACCTCGTGCACGGCGAGGTCGACCGGGTGGTCGCCGACCAGAACCAGGTGCTGCTGTCCGACGGCCGGTGCCTGTCCTACGACTATCTGGTGATCGCCACCGGCGTGACCCCGCGACCGGACCAGACCCCGGGCATGCTCGACGGCGGACAGTGGCGCCGGAGCATCTTCGACTTCTACACCTACGACGGCGCGCTTGCCCTGGCGAAGGCGCTCGACCGGTTCGAGGGCGGGCGGCTGGTGGTGCACATCACCGACATGCCGATCAAATGCCCCGTCGCGCCGCTGGAGTTCACCTTCCTCGCCGACGCCTACTTCCGGCAGCGTGGCATGCGAGACCGCGTCGAACTGGTCTACGCGACCCCGCTGCCCGGGGCGTTCACCAAACCGATCGCCTCCGCCCGGCTCGGCTCGATGCTCGACGACCGGAAGATCACCGTCGAACCCGACTTCCTGGTCGAACGCATCGACGACACCACACTGGTGTCGTATGACGAGCGCGAGATTCCGTTCGACCTGCTGGTCACCGTGCCGCTCAACATGGGCGCCGACTACGTGGCCCGCTCCGGGCTGGGCAACGAACTCAACCTGGTCCCCGTCGACCGGCACACCATGCTCGCCAAGGCGCACGACAACATCTTCGCCCTCGGCGACGCCAACGACATCCCGACATCCAAGGCCGGATCGGTCGCGCACTTCTCCGTCGAGGTGTTCGCCGACAACTTCGTCGCGTACACCGCAGGAAAGCCGATGACCGGACAGTTCGATGGGCACGCCAACTGCTTCGTCGAGTCCGGCGACGGCAAGGCCCTGCTGATCGACTTCAACTACGACACCGAGCCCCTGCCGGGGCGCTACCCGGTGCCGTTCGCCGGCCCGTTCCGGCTGCTCGATGAGGCGGCCGTGAACCACTGGGGCAAGCTCGCATTCCGGTGGATGTACTGGAACGTGCTGCTGCCCGGACGGCCGATCCCGTTGCCGGCGCACATGTCGATGGCCGGCAAGCACATCCCGAAACCCGAGGAGTGAGCCAGTCATGCCCGTCACCACCATCGCCGGCCGCGACATCCACGTCGACGACGAAGGCTTCCTGACCGCCTACGACGAATGGGACCCCGACCTGGCCAAGCAGCTCGCCGCCCAGATCGGCATCGACCTGACCGACGCGCACTTCAAGGCAATTACGTTCCTGCGCGCCGACTACGCCACCCAGGGCGAGACCGCCACCCTGCGCCGGGTCTCGACCGTTGGCGGCGTACCGACCAAGGAACTGTTCGCGCTGTTTCCCAAGAAGCCGGCCAAGAAGATGGCCTACATCGCCGGCCTGCCCAAGCCACACGGCTGCGTCTGAACGGGAGTACTGACCATGACCACCCAAGCCGCACCGGCGATCGTCCCGAACTTCGACGACGACGCCACCACCGGCCGCAAGCTCGCCATCATCTGTTCCAAGGGCACCCTCGACATGGCCTACCCCGGCCTCATCCTCGCCAACGCCGCCCTCGGCGAAGGCGTCGAGACGCACCTGTTCTTCACGTTCTGGGGCTTCGACATGATCACGAAGTCGCGGATGGGTGACCTGAAGTTCACGATGCTGGGTAACACCGCCACCCACCTGCCGCAGGGGATCGGTGGCCTGCCCGGGATGACCGCTGTGGCCACCCACCAGATGAAGAAGCAGATCGCCGAGGTGGGCGTCCCCGAGGTGCCGGATTTCCTGGAGCAGATCGTCGCCTCCGGCGGTCACCTGTGGGCCTGCCGGATGTCCGCCGACATGATGCACCTGGCGAAGGGCGACCTCTACGACGGCGTCGAAGACATCATCAACGCCGCCGACTTCATCGAGAAGACCGACGGCGCCCAACTGCTGTTCATCTAGGGAGACTCGCCATGACCAGCGGACAGGTGAGCGTCGACCACATCGACGGCGACGTCTACGAGATCCACGTACGCGGGCATCGCCTCACCGTCGACCAGCCCGTCGAGGCCGGCGGCACCGATAAGGCGCCCACCCCGACCGAGCTGTTCGCCGCCTCGCTCGCCGCGTGTGTCGCGTTCTACGCCGGCCGCTACCTCGCCCGGCACGGCGACGACCGTGCCGGGCTGCGCGTGCACGCCGACTTCGACATGGCCACCGACCGGCCCGCCCGGGTCGCCGCGATCCGGGTCACCGTCCACCCACCCGAGGGCTTCCCCGCCGAACGCATTCCCGCACTGACCGCGGTAGCCGGGCACTGCACCGTCCACAACAGCCTGGTCCACCCGCCCGAAGTGACCGTTACCGTCGGGTAGGAGGCGTGATGGCCATTGACCAGCCGCGTTCGCAGGTGGTGAGCCGGCGGCTGCGTCGCGCCGCCGGCCAACTGCGAGGGGTGATCGGCATGCTGGAGTCAGGTCGGGACCAGAAGCCGTCCTGCTCCAGGTCGCTGCGGTGTCGCACGCCGTGCACCGGGCCGCCTATTTGATCATCGCCGGCCAACTGCGCCGATGCACCGCTGACGGTGACCGCGGGGGTGTGACGCTCGCCGAGGTCGAGCGGGCATTTCAGAACCTCGAACAGTCCAGGGACATGGATAGCCGAGGGGGTCACGACGTCATGTCGGGTGTGGTCCTTGTGGTTGAGGACGATCGGGAGCTGCGGGAGGTCGTCCGCCGCTATCTCGAACGCGCCGGCTACGCCGTGCACACCACCGGCTCTGGTGCTGAGGCGTTGAGCCTGCTGGACACCGGCGGGGTCGACCTGGTCGTCCTCGATCTGGGCCTACCGGACGTGGACGGGCTGGAAGTCCTGGCCGCGGCCCGCCAGGGGCGGGAAATCCCGGTGGTGGTGCTGACCGCGCGCAGCCAGGTCGAGGACCGCATCGACGGGCTCCGCCGGGGCGCCGACGACTACGTCACCAAACCGTTCAGCCCCACCGAACTCGTCCTGCGAGTCCAGGCCGTCCTGCACCGCACTCAGGGCACCGGCGGCGTGGCCGAGGTGGCCGCTTTCGGCGGCGGGCGGTTGCGGGTCGACGAGGTTCGGCATGAGGCGTGGCTTGACGGCGTAGTACTGGAGCTGACCCCCACCGAGTGGGGCCTGCTGACCGCCCTGGCCGCTACTCCGGGCCGGGTGTACTCCCGCTATGAACTGGTCAACCGGGTCCGTGGGTACGAGTTCGCCGGCTACGAGCGCACCATCGACTCCCATGTGAAGAACCTGCGCCGCAAGCTCGGCGACAACGGCGGCGAGATCGTGGAGACCGTCCTCGGTGTCGGATACCGGCTGGGGTGGTCCCGTGAGCGTTGACCGGTGGTTCCGCGGCCCGCTGCGTAGCCCGCTCGGGCGGCGGCTGCTCGCCGCGTTCCTGTTCGTCGCGCTGTCCTCGGTCGCCGTCCTGACCGCTGCGGCCCTGGTCGGCACCGCCCAAGGTCTGACCAGCGCCCAGCAGAGCGACCGCCGGCAAGCCGCGGCCCGCACGGCCGAAGCCGCGTCCGCCGCCTACCAGCAGGTCGGCGGCTGGGCCGGCGCCGACCTGACCGCCGCGTCGGCTATCGCCGGTGCGGCCGGCGCCCAGCTCATCGTGCAGGACAACGATGCCCAGATGGTCTGGCCGGGCCGAGGGATGGGGCCGGGAATGAGCGGAATGCACGCCGCGGCGACAGCCGCCGTGGTCGAGGCGCCCGTCGTCGCCGGCGGGCAGACCGTCGGCAGCGTCCGGCTCGCGTTCACCACGACCGCCACCGCCGGGCGGGCGGTGGCCTGGTCCTGGGTGCTCGGCGCCGCCGCCGTCGCGCTGCTCACCGCCCTGGCGGCGGCCGGCTACGTGACCCGGCGACTGACCCGACCGTTGCAGGCCATCACCGGGGCCGCGCGCCGGTTCGCCGCCGGGGAACCCAGCGCCCGCGCCGACACCGGCGGCCCCGGCGAACTCGGCGAACTCGCCACCGCGTTCGACACCATGGCCGACGACGTGGTCCGCGCCGACCAGGTCCGCCGCAGCCTCGCCGCCGACGTCGCCCACGAACTACGCACCCCGCTCGCCGCCCTACAGGCCGGCCTCGAAGAACTCCGCGACGGCCTGCGAGAACCAGACACCGAACGCCTCGCCACCCTGCACGACCAGACCCTGCGCCTCGGACGGGTCGTCCAAGACCTCGCCGACCTGTCCGCCGCCGAGTCCGCAGCGCTGTCACTGCACCGCACCGACACCGACCTGGCCGAGATCGCCCGCACCGCACTCGCCGCGCACCAGGCCCCACTCGACGCCGCCGGCCTGCACACCGACACCGACCTGACCGTCGCGCTGCCCGTGCACGCCGACCCGGACCGGCTGCACCAGGCCATCACCAACCTGCTCGCCAACGCCGCCCGCTACTGCCGCCCCGGCGACCGCGTCACCATAAGCGGACACCACAGCCGCGAGTTCGCCGTCCTGGAGATCGCCGACACCGGCCCCGGCATCCCCGCCGACGAACTCCCGCACATCTTCCAACGGCTCTGGCGCGGCCAGCACGCCCGGACCGTCGCCGGCACCGGCATCGGCCTCGCCGTCGTCCGCGAACTGGTCACGGCCCACGGCGGAACCGTCTCGGCGGCCTCACCCATCGGCGGCGGCACCACCGTCACCATCCAACTCCCGCTCGCCCGCTCAGACCGGGCAGATCGATAGGTTGCCGCTCATGACCTGGTTTCCCAGGCGGGCCGACCGTCCTCCGCTGCACGAGGTGGGCGAGCATCCCGACTACCGGTTCAGCCTCGCCAACGAACGCACCTACCTCGCCTGGCAACGCACCGGCCTCGCCTTCGCCAGCGTTGGCGCGCTACTCCTACACAGCGGCCTGTCCGATGGCGCGCTCCTCGTACCCGGCGCGGGCGGCCTATTGGCAGGAGGACTGCTGATCATCCGTGCCCAGCGGCGCTACCGTGCCACCAGCGCCGCCGTCCGCAACGCCCACCCCATCTCCGACCGGCGGCTGGTCGCCACTGTCGCCGCCGTCACCACGGTGCTCTGCCTCACCGGCCTCGGCGCCCTTCTGATCTGAACCCGAGCCCGCAGGGACCGGCCGACCGTACGGTCGGCGGCGGCGGCGGGTGTTACCCCGCCGCCGCGTTTGACGCGCCCTGTTACCGGGTGGACCAGTTCTGGAACGCGGCCAGGTGATGCTGCGAGGCCGCCCGCAACTGGGTGTAGACCTGCGTGACGTCGGGGGCGCTCAGCCCGCCCAGGGCGGTGGTGAGATCGGCGATGTCGGTCTGCTCGACCGTCACGCCCGCCTGCAGCGCGGCGGCCTGGCCGGCCTGGCCCTGTGCCAGCAGCGTGTTGTAGGTCGCCTGCACCGTCGGGTCGCTGAACTGCCCGGCGGGCTTGCCCGCCGTCGGGTCGGCGATGCCGTACCGGGCCAGCAGGGTCCGCACCGCGGCCAGGTGCCGGGTTTCGGATGCGGCGATCCGGTCGAACACGACCGCGTCGTACTTGCCGGCGAACGCCGTGTACAGGTCGTGCGCCAGCTTCTCCTCCTGCGCCATCGCGACCAACGTCGTCTTCTGCGGCTCGGTGAGCGTGCCTTTCGCAGCGGCGATCGCCGGGTCGAGGCACGTGCCGTCACGGGCGCCGGCCCCCATCATCCCGGAACCGCCCATGCCGTACCCGGAGCCCATGCCGTAGCCGGAACCCATACCGCCGCCGGACCATCCCGGCCCCGGGGTTGCCGCCGCCACCGGAGCGTTGGCGAACGGACCCATCCCGGCCAGCGCCGGCGCCGCCACCGCTACTCCACCAAGGCCGAGCGCACCCGCGGCCACCAGAACCGCCGCCCGGCGTGTCGTCTTCCTCATCGCTTCCTCCACTCATCGATCTGGCTGACACCCCTACCGTGACGCCGCGCTGTGCGGG
>Ga0307516_10006694_pt1 | contig 13465 bp, 12 predicted proteins | sample 19_EM_MG_FD_203310 | JGI IMG/M metagenome (GOLD analysis project Ga0307516, IMG submission 203310) | Populus trichocarpa ectomycorrhiza microbial communities from riparian zone in the Pacific Northwest, United States - 19_EM | ecosystem: Host-associated > Plants > Roots > Unclassified | place... | reverse complement strand
CGTCGATTCTTCTCCCTTCTTCGTCTTTGCAATGTATGATCGGGTCTTCTACCCCGCGCGCGGCCGCAGCGACGGTCTTGCGGGAGGAGCCGGCGCGGCGACCCTTGACGATGGCACCGTTCTGCGTGTGAAGGGCAAACAGCGCGTGCCGTCGGGGCGGCGGTTGCAGTTGCGTCTTCCCGGCGGCGGCGGCATCGGGGATCCGTTCATGAGGAAGACCGAGATGGTCAAGGCCGACGTTGCAGCCGGCCTCGTTACTGAGGAGGCGGCGCGAGCGCATTACGGCGTCGTGCTTCGGTCCGATGGTGCTATCGACAAAGTCGCGACGGCGAGCGAGCGCGAGCGAAGTCGGTCAGGCGAGGCAATTCTGGCGACGGTGCGCAAGCCCCGTAAGCCGGCAAGGGCATGAAGCTCCCACCATTCCGCTACGAACGACCCGCGTCTCTCGACGAGGCGCTTTCGCTTCTGGCCGGTTCAGCCGGCGACGCCAAAGTCATCGCCGGTGGCCAGACGCTTCTTCCCATCATGGCATTTCGTCTCGCTGCGCCAAGTCTTCTCGTCGATATCGGCGGCATAGCTGAATTGAGAGGCATCCGGATTATGCCGGACCGTCTTGAGATCGGCGCCACGACGCGGTGGTGCGACATTCTCGGCGATGCACGCCTGGCTGCCGAGCATCCGCTGCTTCAGGCGGGAATCGGACACGTCGCCCATTATCAGATCAGAAATCGCGGTACGGTCGGCGGCAGTCTTGCCCATGCAGATCCGGCGGCCGAGATGCCGGGCATTGCGGCGGCGTGCGACGCTTCCATCGTCATCGCCGGACCCGACGGAAAGCGAACGGTGCCGTTCGATGAATTCTTTCTCGGGGCTTTGACCACGATTCTGTCGGAACAGGAGATCATCGCGGAAATTCATCTGCCCCGCTGGACTCCGCAACGCCGCTGGGCCTTCCTCGAATTCGCCCGCCGAAGCGGAGACTTCGCGCTCGCCGCAGTGGCGCTGCATTATCTTAAGGACGATAGCGGTCGGCTCGCCGACGTGCATGTGGGGGTCATGGGTGTCTGCGACCGGCCCTGTCGGATCGATGCCGCGGAAGCTATTCTCAATGGCAATGAGCCGAGCGCGGAACTTGTCGCGGCGGCGGCTGCCGCTGCCGCGGCGGCGGTCGATGTCGACGATGATCTTCATGCGAGCCAGGCCTACCGCAAGGCGCTGATTGCCGTGCTGGTTGAGCGCGCATTCGAGGCTGCGGAGGCGAGAGGCGGATGAACGAGACGCGCCCTACCTGCGTGAATGGTGTTGCGGTGGCGATCGATGTCGAACCGCGCACGACGCTTGCAGACTTCCTGCGGCATCGGCTTGGACTGACGGGTACGCATGTCGGCTGCGAGCACGGGGTCTGCGGCGCTTGCACGGTTCTCGTCGATGGCGCGGCGGTGCGCTCCTGCCTGATGCTCGCTGTCCAGGTTCAGAGCTGCGACGTCGTGACGGTCGAAGGATTGTCGTCAGATGAAGCGTTGTCACCGCTGCAAGCCTCGTTTCGCCGTAACCATGCCTTGCAGTGCGGATTCTGCACGCCGGGCATCCTCACCACCGCTCATGCCCTGATGCGGGACGAGCCCGACGCCTCCGAGGAGCGCGTGCGCGAGGTTCTCTCCGGCAATATCTGCCGCTGCACCGGCTATGTGCCCATCGTGCATGCGGTGGTCGAGGCCTTGCGCGACGCCAGGGCGGCGCGCGGCAAGGAGGCGCCATGATCCTTTCAAACCGGTTGATCGGCTCTCATACGCAACGGATCGAGGATTTGCGCTTGCTGCGCGGTCGCGGCTGCTACATCGACGATCTGAAACTTCCGGGCTGTCTCTATGCTGTCGTCTTGCGCAGTTCATTCGCGCATGCGCGCATCGTCTCGATCGATGCGAGCGAGGCGCTTGCGCGCCCCGGCGTGCGGGCCGTCGTGACCGCTGCCAATTTGAAAGGCCAGATCCCGCGCATCCCGCTGCGGATGCACGCGCATGAAAGCCTGACGCCGTTTCAGCAGCCGGTCATCGCAAGCGATCGCGTGCGCTTCGTCGGCGAGCCGGTCGCTATGGTGCTGGCCGATAGCCAAGCCCTCGCCGAGGACGCGCTCGACGCCATCGCCGTCGAGATGGAGGAGCTTCCCGTCGAGGCTTCCGCCGAGCAGGCGCCGATCGCGATTGCCTATGCGGGAACGCGCGGCGCGGCCGAGCAGGCCTTCGCCAAAGCCGACTATGTACGCAGCGCTTCGTTCAGCGTGCAGAGGCAGGCGGCACTCCCGATGGAGACGCGGGGGCTTGCCGCTGTGTGGGATGCGGAAAAGGAAAACCTCACCGTTTATGGCGCCGCGAAGGTGGCCTTCGCCAACCGTGACATTCTCGCGAAGATGCTCGACTTGCCGAAGACGTCCGTCGAGTTGCGCGAGCTCGACGTCGGCGGCGGCTTCGGCTCGCGTGGCGAATTCCTCCCGGAAGACTTTCTAGTGCCGTTCGCAGCGCGGCTTTTCGGCCGTCCGATCAAATGGACCGAAGATCGCCGCGAGCACCTCATGGCGGCTACTCACGCACGCGACCTGCATTGCGAAGCGCGCATTGCCTGCCATGCGGATGGAACGGTGCTGGCGCTGGCGGCCACGGCAGATGTCGATGTCGGCGCCTATATGCGGACGAACGGTTCGGTCAGCGCTCGTAACTTCGCGCAGGCGCTCGCAGGACCCTATCGCATCGCGCACGTCAATTCCTTGGCGACGATACGGATCACCAACAAGACGCCCACCGGCACCTATCGCGGCCCTGGCCGCTACGAGGCTGATTTTGTACGCGAGCGGCTTTTCGACATTGCTGCCCGCGATCTGGGGCTCGACCAGAGTACGTTCCGCACCCGCAATCTGCTGCGGCCGGATGAGTTACCTTATGCCTTGCCCGATTTGGCACCTATCCCGCAGGTCACCGAACTCGACAACGGCGATTATTTTGAGACGTTCGAGCGCTGCAAGGCGGATATCGGCTGGGACGAGAAGCAACTCCTTCAGGGACGACTGCACGAGGGGCGCTATCATGGACTGGCGCTCGGCTGCTTCATCGAGGGCGGCGGCGTCGGACCATCCGAGGACGCGCGTTTGGTGCTGCATGCCGATGGCTCAATCGCAGTTCATGTCGGCTCGTCGGCCATCGGACAGGGGCTCGAGACCGTGATGGCGCAAATCGCCGCCGATGCATTCGATCTGCCAATTGAGCGTTTCCGCGTCTTCCACGGTTCGACCACGGATGTTGCTAACGGGCAGGGCTCTTACGGCTCGCGCGCGACGGTGATGGGCGGCTCAGCCGTCGTCATGGCCGCCGAACGGTTGAAGGAGTTGATCCGCACCGAGGCGGCGTCCCGCGCGGGCTGTGCGCCGACCGACATTGTGCTGATCCGTGACTCCGCCGTTCCCCCTGGAGGGACGCCGCTGCTGTTCGCCGAATTCGCGGAGCTGTCGGCGGAGGCGACATTCTTCAACAGCCGTAACACTTATTCTTATGGCGCGCAGGCGGCGCATGTGGCGGTTGATCCCCGGACGGGACAGGTCGATGTGCTCGATTACGTTTCGGTGGAGGATGTCGGACGCATCATCAACGCGCTGACATTGCACGGCCAGACCATCGGCGCGATCGTCCAGGGCTTGGGAGGCGTGTTTCTTGAGCAAGTTTCTTATGATGATGCCGGGCAATTACAGGTCGGATCACTTGCGGATTATCTTCTGCCAACCGCGACCGATTTTCCGGTCATTCGTTCGACGGCACTCGAGAGTTATCCCGCTCCCAACAATCCGCTCGGCGCCAAGGGTGCGGGAGAAGGCGGCATTATCCCCGTCGCAGGCGTCATATCCAATGCAGTTGCGGCGGCGCTCGCCTCCTTCGCGGTCGAGCCGAACGTCCTGCCGCTTTCGCCGCAACGGGTTTGGGAGCTTATCCAGGAGAGCCGGCATGCCGGCGCGGTTCCCTCACCTAAAAATCAAAGGGAGTGAAATGATCATGTCCGCCACAGATTCCAAACACCCCTATTCCGACACCTTGCTGTACATGGACGGGGAATGGACTGAAGCCGCCGACGGGCGCTTCTACCCAGTCGTCAATCCCGCCAACGGCGAGGTGATCGGTCGGGCGGCGGATGCGACGCCACACGATCTGGAGCGTGCCGCGGCCGCAGCCACGGCGGCCTTCCAGGTGTGGAGGACCGTACCCGCACTCGAGCGTTCGCGCATCCTGCGAACAGCTTCGTCACTGCTGCGGGAACGGGCTGAGCGTACCGCCACGTTGATCACGCTCGAACAGGGCAAGCCGCGATCTGAGGCTATCGCGGAGGTGCGCGTCGCCGCCGATACGATCGACTGGTTCGCAGAGGAGGGCCGGCGCGCCTATGGGCGTATCGTCCCGGCGCGCGAGTTCACCACACAGCAGCTCGTCATCAAGGAGCCGATTGGCCCCGCACTCGTGCTTACACCATGGAATTTTCCGCTTAACCAAGCGACCCGCAAGGTCGCGGCGGCGCTGGCTGCGGGATGCACTGTCATCGCCAAGCCGGCGCAGGAGACGCCCGCTTGCGTCGCCGAGCTGATCCGCGCGCTGCACGATGCCGGCCTGCCCAAGGGCGTCGTCAATCTGGTGAACGGCAATCCGGCGGTGATTTCCGATTATCTCATCCCTCATCCGGCGGTCCGCAAAGTATCGTTCACCGGCTCCACGACGGTGGGCAAGAAGCTCGCCACGCTGGCGGGCAGCCACATGAAGCCCGTGACCATGGAGCTTGGCGGCCACGCGCCGGTCTTGGTATTCGACGATGCGAAAATCGAGGCGGCTGCGGCTGTCATGGCGGGGGCGAAGTTCAGGAATGCGGGCCAGATTTGCGTGTCGCCGACGCGCTTCCTCGTGCAGCGCGCGAGCTATGAATCCTTCATTGAGGCGTTCTTGCAAAAAACAACCGCGCTGAAGCTCGGCGACGGTCTGTCGCCGGAGACCACGATGGGTCCCGTGGCGAATGACCGGCGCCTCGCGGCGATGGAGACATTAGTAAAAGACGCGCTCGACAAGGGTGCGTGCCTGCGTGCCGGCGGCAAGAGGCGCGGCAATATCGGCTATTACTTTGAGCCGACAGTGCTGACCGAAGTGCCGACCGAAGCACGCGCGATGAACGAAGAACCGTTCGGGCCGCTGGCGCTGTTCCGCCCCTTCGACAGTTTCGAGGAAGCGCTTGCCGAAGCCAATCGCTTGCCGGTCGGGCTCGCGGCCTTTGCCTTCACGCAATCCGCCAAGACCATCTCGCGGCTAAGTGCGGGCGTTGAGACAGGTATGCTCAGCGTCAATCAGAATCTTCTGGCGCTGCCCGAAGTGCCCTTCGGCGGCGTGAAGGAGTCAGGCTACGGTTCGGAAGGCGGCAGCGAAGCTCTGGAAGCCTATCTTCAGACTAAACTGGTGACAGTCGCCGAAGCCTGACCTGCGAAAAGATTCGAGCATCCGCGTATCCAGTTTCGGCATCTTGTTTGCGAGTCCTGACATGAGCCCCACTGTTGTCTTCCAGAATCGAAGCTACACCACGGCTACGATCGCCGTTGCCAACACATACGCTAATGGTTTCGCAGCCAAGGCTGGCTACGAGGATGGTTATCTTGAGCCGGCAATGGATTTTGTCAAGGAAGCCGAGTCCGCCGGTGCCTATGGCGAGAACGTGACCGATCCAACTGAGATCGCGGCCACATTAAAACGTGGGCTGGCGCAGACCAGGGCTAGGAAATCTGCCGTAACCGCAGTTTGGCTTGGCCACTTGCTGAAGAAGGATTGAGAGCATGGCGCTGCAACCCGTGTCGACCGACAAGCAGACCGAATGGCAAACCCTGCAATGTGATTTTGATGATGCGCTTGCAGGTCGAGCCGCTATTGGCCTGCTCGCTCTCGCAATTGACGGCGTCATAGAAAGCGAATTGCGACGCTTCCTTCCCAGGGACGGGGTCGCTGTCTTCACAACGCGGCTCCCCCGGTTATCCGACACAAGCCCATCTTCCTTGAAGCTGATGGAGCAGAGTATCGCGGAATGCGCTGAGCGACTGTTGCCCGGTCGAAAGCTTAACGCTTTGGCTTTCGGCTGCACGTCGGCCGCAATGGTTATCGGCCCTGCCGCGGTCACTGCCAAAATCCATGCGGTGCGCGAAGGTGTTGCGGTGACGGATCCAGTCTCAGCGAGCCTAAAGGCATTGGCATCGCTAGGGACGCGGCGAGTTGCTGTCCTCACACCGTACGTTGATAGCGTCAACGTTGAAGTCGCAACGTACCTAACGCGCAACGGTCTCTCCATCGCGGAATGTGCAAGTTTCAAGCAGGCGTCGGAGATCAATCGGATTACCGAAGGCGATGTTTACCGTGCCGGCGTGCATTTGGGGCGCGGCGATGCCGAGGCCGTTTTCATATCCTGCACCGGCTTACGCTGTTCTTCTGTCATCGATCAGCTCGAGCGGGAAATCAACAAGCCGGTGGTCGCCAGCAACCAAGCGCTTGCTTGGGATTTATTGCGACTAGCGGGCATAAAAGATCAAGTTCGTGGTTTTGGTCGATTGCTCACGACGTAGCATGCTCCGACCTTATGGACGGAGAGTTGATAATTTCGCTTGAGGACTATCTGCTCAGCAAAGCCGAGGCAGCCGCGGCGAGCCGGAAGATATGGCGATCATGACCGCCGGGCGCGGCCAGGCTGATGCCGGCTGGTGCTTCACCGTCTTCATGCATCGGGATCGAGATGGCGCAGCCATCGAGCAAGTTGATCACGGACGGATTGCGCAGCACGAGCAGGTTGATCCTGGCGAAAGCGTCGTCGGCGATGAGTTCTTCGATGCGTGGCGCGACGATGGGCACGGTCGGCATCAGCATCGCATCGTAGGGCGCGAGCTTTTTCTCCATCGCCGCAATGAAACGGGCACGGGCGTTGCACAGTTCGATATAATCCGCCGCGCTCTGCTTGGCGCCGCGCTCAACCCGCACGCGCACGCGCGGATCGTAGGCATCGCCCTTGCGATCGAGAAGTTTGCAATGCCAAGCATAGCTTTCTGCCGCCGCGAAGCCACCCAGAGCGTTAATCTGCGGGATGGTGTCGAGTTCTGACAGGTTGATATTGGAGATGCGAGCACCCGCTCGGGACAAGCGGCTGAGTGCGCTCTGGAAGTCAGCCGAGACCGCGGCGTCGAGGTCATTCACGACGAAATTGTTCGGAACGGCAAACCGGACGCCGTCCAGCGACAGTCCGTCCAACTCAGGCTCGCTTTCATTCGCGAGGATCGCATCGAGCGCGGCACAGCAGGCGACGGTGCCAGCGATTGGCCCGATCGAGTCGAGGCTGAAGGAGAGCGGCAGGGCACCCTTGAGCGGCACGCGCCGCGCCGTCGGCTTGTAGCCGACGAGGCCGTTGAACGCTGCCGGAATGCGACAGGAGCCGCCGGTATCGGTCCCGAGCGCGCCGAAAGCCATCGAATCGGTGACCGAAACAGCCGCGCCAGCAGAGGAGCCGCCGGGAATCCGCTGGGAGGCGCGGTCCCAAATCCCAAGCGGCGTACCGTAATGGGGGTTGGTACCAACACCTGAAAAGGCGAACTCGCTCATATTGGTTCGCCCGATGAAGACGAAGCCAGCCCGGCGCAGCCGAGCGACGGTCTCGGCATCTTCCGTCGCGGGCGATGCGCCGTCGAGCGCCATCGAACCCGCGCGCGTCACTTGCCCGGCAATATCGAAAAGATCCTTGATCGAGATCGGGATACCCGCATAGCGCGACGGAGGCGTCGCGCCGCCCGTCCGCAACAGATCGACCGCTCGGGCTTGCGCCTGCGCCGCTTCCCGATCGACATGCAGGAAGGCGCGTGCCCCCTCGCCATTTTGGTCGTCGATAGCCGCCAGACAGTCTTCGGTCAGCCTTTGGCTGGTCGTACGGCCCTCGGCAAGATCACGCGCGAGGCTGGCGAGGGTCGGTTTCGTCATGGAAACAGCGCCGGTCAAGCAGGATCGTAATAGTGGATTTCAAGAAGTAAGCAGCCATTCTTGGAACGGAAGGGGCCATGGAAAGCGCCAGGCGGCCGGCATGCATAAGTGAAGGGTGAAAAGGACTCTCCACCTTCACCCTTGTCATCATTGCCAACGGTGAGGTCGCCGCTCACCAGGAAGACTTCTTCCCAGTACTCATGGACGAACGGTTTGGTCGTGAATACGCCGGGTTCAAAGCGCAGGAGCCGCGTGCGGCTGCCTTTTTTGCCGCTCTCGTCGAGAGCGCCGGCCAGGATTTTCTGCTGGATGCCGGATGGATAGCCCGTAGGCACCTCCCAGCCACTCTTCATATCCAGCGTGTGAAATTCATCATGCGCCTTGTTGATAGCCATAAGTTTTAACTCCCTGTTCCCCGCCAAAGCGGGCTTAATTGCGTGGCAACCACATCTTCGTAGCTCGGCGTGCTCTTGAGAAGGCCGAGCCGCTGGCAGAATGCATTCATGCCCTCGACGAAGCCGGGCGTGATGGTGGCATCGTAATAGGGCAGGTCACGACGGATTAAGTCGGCGATGAGCGAGGCTTCATTCGCCGGAAAGACCTTCCGCCCGATTGTTGCCGCTACTTCCGGATTGGCACGCAAGGCGGCATGGGCGCCGGTGATCGCGCGGATAGTGGCAGCGGCAGCTTCGGGTCGCTCGTTTATCAGCTTTTCGGTTGCCGCAACCGACGCCATAGTGAAATTGAAGGCCTCGGCCGGTCCATCACCGCGGCGCACATCCAGCACGATCGTTCCCGCGCCGCTTTTTACCGCGACTTCAGTGCCCATGCCGTTGGCCCAGAAGCCGTCGATCTTGCCGTCTTGCAGCGCCTTGGCGGCGGTGAGTCCAAAATTGACGCCGGAACCCACGGCACCGGGCACCGGCGCGATCTTCACATTGTCGCGCTCGAGATCGATGCCGCCTGCCTTCAGCAGCTCGCGTAATCCCATTTCGACCCAGGGGGCCGCGCCGATACTGCGCCCCTTTACGATCGAGAGATCGCCGCGAACGGGTTTCAAGTCCGAACGCATAACTAGGAACCAATACATTCCCTGGCCCTGCGCACAGAGCAGCTTCACGCCTTTCCATTCGGGAAAAGCAGCGAGCGCCGAATGCGCCGAGCCGGCGACATAATCGATCTCTCCGGCGCGCAAGGCAGCATAGGCCTTGTCGACGGGGAAGATCATCTCCAGCGTCACGTCCAGGCCTTCGCGCGCGAACAGGCCGAGCTCGACAGCCGCGACCGCCGGAAAATAGGAGTTCGAGATCAGGTCGGGTACGGCAATCTTCATGATAGTTTCCGTGAAATAGATCGAGGACGCTCGGCAAGGCTCATCCGAGCACGGGCAGCGTTACCATGTTGTAAGCGTGCGACAGTGTGCGCCCGGCGACCGAATCGACCAGTTCAAACTCGAAGCGAGACGAAGGACGAATACCGCCGCGGGCGGCCAGCGTGCCGCAGAACATCAGGCTGCCGTCATCGAACGGCGCGTTCCAATGCGACAGCAGGTCCTCCGGCGACAGCATCGCTGCGATGCTGCCTTCCTGGTAGAGGACGCGCTGGCCGTTCTCGGTGATGAAAGAACGCAGGACCAGTTTGTCCCAATGCGCTTTGACATCGGCATAATCCCAGAAGTGAGAGCCGATCGGCTTGTCGCACATCTGCTTGGACACCGTAATGTTGTAGGTCTCGACCTGACGATCCGTATGATCGGAACCGATGCCGACCCATAGCCGTCCGCTGTGCCTGAGCAGCACGAATTCGACTTCGCCGCTCGAGGACAGGTCGCACACTTCGATCTCCGGCTCGGTGGTAAGCCTGCTCGCCGAGACGCGATAGAAGATCGGCGTTGAGGCGGGACGCGCGACGCCAAGCTCCTCGAGCTCTCGGATATGCTTCTCAAGAGCCTCACGGTCGCGCCCCGTCCAGCCGGCGATGATTGCCTTGTGAATAAGGACGCGCGTTTGGCCGTTGAGATCGAGCGTGAGCGCGTGAGCTGGCTGGATCATCGATAGAGTCCTTGCAGTGAAGATCGTCAACTCTGATCTGTGGAATTGGCCGCTTCAGACGTCCGAATAATCAAGTGCGGCATCGACCAGACGGCCGGCACGCGCGAAGTCGTAGTTGCGGTACATGTTGGTTTTCACGAGATAAGACGCACCGCCGTAAAATTTCTCGTATTGCTGATGACGGTTGCCGAATTCCGAGCCGATAAAGTCCCAGGCGAGCCGCATGAGTCTCACCCGCTTGCGCGCGGTCATGTGGCCCGAGACATAATAGCGCTCGATATCGGCCTTCCCCTCCACATTGTCGAAGTCCTTAGCGGAGGAGGGCAGGGTGATCATCGCCGCCCCGGTAAGTTCGCGCACGATGTCGATCATATGCGGGTTGATTTGGGATTGCAGCGCCATCACCGCATAGAGCGCCGTCTTCGATGGCCAGAGCACGCCCTTGTCATCGATGATCGCCGAGATCTCGTGCGACAGCAGCATCTGCTCCACGATCGAAGCATAGGCCGCGAGTTCGCCCATCTCGACTTGCACCGGCGGCGCCTTGTCGTTGCCGGTCGCCTCGTTCATGCGATTGGCAAGGCCCATCAGGAAACGCAGCTTGGTCGCGTAGCGGGCCTGGGCCTGATGGTTGCCATAAGAATGGGACGGCGTTTTCCACCATTGCTGGAAGCACAGATCGATATTGCGGTAGATGAACACGCGCTCCCACGGCACATGGACATTGTCGAGCACAACGAAGCTATCCGTCTCGTCGAAGCGGGCCGTCAGCGGATAGTCTTCAACGATGGAAGCGTTGAGCGCGAAGGCGCGGCGCGAGTACAGTTTAATGCCGGGCGCGTTCATCGGGATCGCCACGCTGATGGCATAGTTTTCATCGCCGGGGCGAAGAGGATGAATGCAGCTCAGATGGAGATAATCGGCAAAGACCGCACCGGTCGCGAGCTGCTGGCCACCGCTCACGACAATGCCGGAATCTGTTTCACGTACGACGCCGGCATAGAGCGATGGATCGGACTGCAGGTGCGCCGGCTTGCTGCGGTCGACCTGCGGCGGAACGATCGCATAGGCGACATATTTGTGGTTGTCGCGAATGTGCTTGTAGAAATTTACCACATTCTCGGCGAAACCCTTCCCGCCGGCCTCGAAGAATTCCGGGACGGCGGCATAGCCGGCAAAGAAGTTCGCGACATGGTCCGGCGTGCGGCCCATCAGGCCGAAGGTTTGCTCTGCCCAGCCTTCTGCTGCCAGGCGCTTGGCGCGCAGGTCGGTATGATTGCGCGGTATCTGGAAGCAGCGCCAGACAGGTCCACCCGTATCCGGGGACGAAAAGGTCATGCGTTCGCGATTTTCAGGCGCAGCCGCATAATCGAACAGGCGCGCGAAAGTACGGGCAGCTCCCTCAAACGCCGGGTGATCCGCCGGATTTTTTATCCGTTCGCCGTCGACGAAGACGGACCTCTCTCCTGTTCGCAAATCGGAGAGAAAATTTTCCCCGGTGCGCAGCGGAATTGGCGCTTTCTTATCCGGATCCTTCTCGACGCCAGCGATTTTAGCAGCCATATCGATCCCTTGCTATAGACGCGTTATGACGAGCATTTTCCCAAGTCAAAGCACGTCGCATATATTACGTACAGCATGTATCTATATAAGCCGCCTGTCAATCCGCTTGTCTTGCTGTTAGGATTAACTTGAATGATATGGCGCCCGTCCGGGTAAACAGCTTGTAACGGGAATGTATCGGAGAAAAGACCATTCGGAGAAAAGACCATAATGGCTGCTGGCGACCTAACCTATAAACCCCCACTCACCATCTCACGCGCTGATTTCCTCAATGACGGCTCCGACGCGGATTTTCGCGAGGCGATCTATACGATCGTCCTAAGCGTCGACCGACTTCTTAAATGCCGAAATGCATTTGCACGCATTCTCGGTCTCACGTCTTCGCAATTTGCCGTGTTGATGGGCGTCGCCTCTCGTCAGAAATCGAAAGGGGTTACTATTAAGGCCGTGGCAGAACATGTTTCTCTTGCTTCGACCCATGTGACGACAGAGATCGGGCGCCTTGAAAACAAAGGTCTTCTTGTCAAGCGCGAGAATGAGGCAGACGGGCGAAGCGTTCTTGTGTCCCTCACGCCCAACGGCGAAGCGGCGATTTCTCGTATCGCTCCGATCGTGTGCGATGTAAACGACCTGCTTTTTCGCCATATCGATGCTCGCAGCCTTGATAATGCGCAGAAAGCAGCGAGACGAATCGTCTACAATTCGGACGATGCGCTCGCGCTGCTCCGCAAGCAGCGCGCTATTGAGCGCGGACAGGCGCGGAACGCGCAGCCTTTGCGCACGGCCAGGAAGAAGACGACGCGCGGCTAACAGGTGCCGTTTCTGCTCGCTACCGTCCGAGTTGGGGCCGCTTGCGTATTGTGCTACAATATGTATATTGTTTTGGTCTCAGTTTACGACTTGGATGCCGTCGTGCGAAATGCGCGCGGATATGAACAGAGACAGGAAAAAGCTGAAGGTGCATCTAATGGCTCCGTATGCTGTTGCTCTGCCGAAACATCTCGATCTTTTCTATGACGGCCGCTGGGTTCCTGGCAGCAAGCGTGGTGAACTTATCAATCCGGCGACGGGCGAGAGTCTCGGCTCCGTTGCGCTTGCCGGTGCGTCCGATGTCGATGCCGCAGTCAAAGCCGCCGACAGGGGCTTTCGCGTTTGGTCGAAGCTCAAACCAAGCGAACGAGCGGACATCATGCGCAAGGCAGCGGCGGTGATCCGCCAGCATGCCGAGGAGATAGCGCTGCTCGACTCCGCCGATTCCGGCGGTCCCTACAAGCGCATGATTCGCGATGCGGAAAGCGGCGCCGTCGCCTTTGAATATTTCGCGGGACTGGCGACTGAACTCAAGGGCGTGACTACGCCGCTCGGTCCGGACACGCTCAGCTATACGCTGCGCGAGCCGCTCGGCGTCGTCGTTCGCGTTAACGCCTTCAACCATCCTTTCATGTTCGCGGCGGCACGCGCGGCGCCGGTGCTGATCGCGGGCAATGCAATCATCATCAAGCCGCCGGATCAGGCGCCGCTGTCCTCGCTGAAGCTTGCGGAACTGGTCGGGCATTTGTTTCCGCCGGGCGTGCTGTCGGTCTTGCCGGGCGGACGCGAATGCGGCGTCGCGCTGGTCGAGCATCCCAAAGTGGCGAAGGTCGGTCTGATAGGCTCGGTGCCGACCGGCAAGGCGATCGCCAAGAGTGCAGCGGATACGCTCAAGAAAGTCAGTCTTGAATTGGGCGGCAAGAATGCGCTCATTGCGTTTCCCGATACCGATCCTGCGACAATCGCAGCAGGCGCGGTGCAAGGCATGAACTTTACCTGGTGCGGCCAGTCTTGCGGTTCGACCTC
>Ga0307516_10006693_pt1 | contig 13466 bp, 15 predicted proteins | sample 19_EM_MG_FD_203310 | JGI IMG/M metagenome (GOLD analysis project Ga0307516, IMG submission 203310) | Populus trichocarpa ectomycorrhiza microbial communities from riparian zone in the Pacific Northwest, United States - 19_EM | ecosystem: Host-associated > Plants > Roots > Unclassified | place... | reverse complement strand
CGCGCCTCCCGGCTATGTCGGTTTCGACCAGGGCGGCCTCCTGACCGACGGCGTCGACCAGCATCCGCACTGCGTGGTGCTGCTCGACGAGATCGAGAAGGCCCATCCTGATCTCTACAACGTACTGTTGCAGATCATGGATCACGGCCGGCTCACCGACCACAACGGCAAGCAGGTCAACTTCCGCAACGTGATCCTGATCATGACGACGAACGCCGGTGCTTCCGATCTCGCGCGGCAGGCGTTCGGCTTCACCCGCAGCAAGCGGGAAGGGGACGATCACGAAGCGATCAACCGCCAGTTCGCGCCCGAGTTCCGCAACCGGCTCGACGCCATCGTCTCGTTCGCACACCTCAATGTCGACGTGATCGGCATGGTGGTGGAGAAGTTCGTGCTGCAGCTCGAAGCCCAACTCGGCGACCGCGACGTCACCATCGAACTGTCCGAACCGGCCAAGGCCTGGTTGATCCAGCACGGTTATGACGAGCAGATGGGCGCGCGACCGATGGCCCGCGTGATCCAGGAGCACATCAAGAAGCCGCTGGCCGATGAAGTGCTGTTTGGCAGGCTCAAGGGTGGCGGTCACGTCCGCGTGGTGCTGGTCACGGACGAAGCGAATCCGGATGCCGAGAAGATCGGTTTCGAATTCGTCGAAGGTCCGGTGACGCCGAAGCCCGAGAAACTGCCCGGAGCCCGCAAGCGCAATGCGCCGCGCAAACCGAAGCCCGGCGGTCCAGGTGGCGGCCCGAAAGGGCCTACATCGAAAGGTCCGCTGGTCAAGGTTTGATCGGTTGTGGACTGCCAATCGAAGGGCCGGCGTGTCGCAAGACCGCCGGCTTTTTCTTGCCCCGATGGCGCGGCGCATGGCGCCGAACACTGTCGTGACTTCGGTAACCTGGCCTTCGCTCCGCCTTGCGAACGTGGGGCAGGTCGTGGCGGCGACTGCGAAAGGTGTTGCGGCAGAGAGACGAATTGCTGAATAAGGCGGCCGGACATGTCGCCGCGGTTGCGGGTGACCGCTTCAGAAGGGTACCCTGGATCCAGCGAGATCCGGTTCGACTCAATTTGAACGGACCGTGATCTTTTCTATTGATCGAGCATGATCTCCGCGCGAGTGCTTCCTGGTGTTTGAGGCGATAGCTGATTCGTATTTTGCGCTGGTAGGACCTCCCAGGGCCGGATCATGCTCTGCAGGTTTCGAGAGGGCTCAATGAGGCCATATTGGTTCCCGTCTTCCCGAGCGCATTCATTCGTGGGAGTTCCGTTGCGGCGCCTCACGCGCGTGGCCGCGGTAGCTCTTTCGCTGGTCTCAATTTCCCTCGCTGCTGGTCCGGTCAACGCTGCGACCAGTGCTGCGCCCGCGTCGAGCGCCCACGTTTATCTCCTCCGCGGCGTGCTCAATATTTTCTCGCTCGGCTTGGACGACATAGCGGAGAAATTGCGCGCCCAGGGTATCCCGGTCACTGTCGCGAACTTCGTGTCGTGGTCATCGCTCGCCAATGAAGCGGCAGCCGAATACCGCAGCGGTCGGATCAAGACCGTCGTTCTGGTCGGCCATTCCTCGGGCGCGACCGCGCTGCCCGATATGGTGGCCCGTCTGAACGAGCTCGGCACGCCCGTCAAATTGGCGATTGGCCTTGATTCGGTGTTTCGCACCAGCCTCAACGGCCGGGTCGGGAAATACATCAATTTCTATATTGCCAACGGTGCGGGCACGCCCGTGGCGAAAGGCAGCGGGTTCCAGGGCTCGCTGGAGAACGTCAATGTCGAGAGTGTTCCCGGCGTCGGTCATATCACCATCGAGAAGAACCAGATCATGCAGCAGAAGGTGATCGGCGCGATCGATGCCGTCGTCTTCAACCGCGCGATGGAAGCTTCGGCTGCGCAGAGGCGGTCGTCGGAAGCGATCGCCACGCGGCAGAATGCCGGCACCGCTGCCTCGCGCAATTAGAGCCAAATCCGGAGTCGTCCGACCGCGTCGACTCAAAGCGACAGTTGATTGGCTTGGCGCAACGCGTTCGTGTGAGGCTGCCGCGCCAATGGTCGTGCGTGCGCCTCAAAAATCACCTATTCCGGGGCCCAAATGGCGCTACAGTACATGGAACACCGTTCGTCGGTCTCGCTTTACCGACTCGGCCGGCTTCCAGAACACGATTGATGAGATCGGACGGCCGATCGGCAGCGGCTTTGGAATGCGAGACAAGAGTGTTTTGGGAGGATTCGCCCCGCGCTCACGGGTTCTAAAGGCGCAAGCAGGAAGCACATGGTCAATTCGAAAGTCGCGGCCGTTGTGTTGGGAGTGCTGGTTGCTGCCTGCCTGCGGTGTGGTGTCACCGAACCGGCGAAGGCGGGCGCCTTGGCTGCTGCCGGAGAGGCGGTTGCGGCCTTGCCTGACGGCGTACAGCCGGCGCCTGAACCGCGCGGGCGCGCCTACTTGTTTCGCGGTGCACTCGGTCCGATCTTTTCGCGCGGCATGGATCGTTTGACCAAGGAACTCCAGCAGGCCGGAATCGAAGCGGATGTCAACGAGTTCACGATTTGCCGGCTGGTTGCTGCGCGAGCGATCACGGTCTACCGAGAGAATCCCGCGCCGATCATTCTGATCGGGCATTCAATGGGCGGGTATTGTTCCGTCATATTCTCGCAGATGCTGGAGGCCGAAAATATCCCGGTCAGCCTCGTTGTGACGATCGATCCGGCCCACGTCACGCCCGATGTGCCGCTCAACGTCGAGCGCTTCATCAACATCTTCCTCTCGAAAGACGTTCTGGGCGGCGGCGACGTCAAACCACAGCCGGGTTATCGCGGGCACTATGCGAGCTTCGACCTTTCGGAGCACGATGAAGTCTCGCATATCACGATCGACAAGATGGACGACGTGCATCAGCAATTGATCGCCAAGATCGTCCAGCTTGCGACGACGCCGTCCAAAGGCGACGGCGAACCGGTGCCGCTTCGCTATGTGGTTCCTCCGAACACCGCGATTGAATTGTGGGACAGCGGCACGTCAGTGGTGGTTCGTCAGGACGAGACGTTGCAGAACATTGCGCAGCTGTTCCATGTGCCGCTCTGGTCGCTGACCCAGGTCAACAGGAGAGCGGACAAGACACGGTTGATGCAGGGGGAACGCATTATCGTTCCGCGTCATCTGTTGCCGTTGACCGCCATGTCCGGGGCGTCATCGTTCCCTCGCTGAACGCCGCTGCCTCAGCGAATTCATCACTTCGCTGGACTGCTGCTCAGCGCATGATCAGGAAACGTGGGGAGCGGTTTTCGCTCGCGACATCAGCCGCGGGCGCTTGCGCGGGAGGATCATGCTCAGACAACGAGATAAGATCATGACCCGATTAAGCTAATCGGATCATGAGCTAGTTTTGCGGCAGGAACGGAACCAACATCGGAACCCGGCGGCAATAGGGTTCATAGGCATCCGCGCCGAGTTCGTCCTTCAGGAAACCTTCTTCCATCCGGGCCTTCTGCCAGAGGCCGAAGGCGATACCGAACACACCAAGCATGGCGGTGATAGTCGCCACCGCCAGGCCCGTCGCCAGCATCGCAGCGATCAGTCCGGTATAGATCGGGTGGCGAACCAACCCATAAGGGCCGGTGTCGATGACTCGATGGCCTTCCTTGCGCGTGATCGCGTTCGACCAAAATCGTCCGAGATGGATGCGCGCCCACCAGGTAAACAAGGTGCCGGCCAGGGTCAGAGCCGCCAGTACGTACACGCCGGTGTTGCCGAGGTGGTAAAGCGGTTGCTCACCCAGGATCCGCGCGGTCCAGGGCGTCAGCAGTACCGCGCCGATGAGAATGGGAATGCGATAAGCCCGCGAGTCCCAGGTCCTGACGTGTTTCTCCGTTCGCGCGGAAAAGAACGAGCCTGCAGCCCAGCTCAGGAGCCATGCAACCCAGATCAGCGCGATCAGCTGCGTGGGCCACGTGGCCGTCCAGCCACTCCAGAAGAACGCGAAAATTGTATCGTAGGACATGGTTCAACTATTATCCTGATTGCGTCGCCGCCGCAAATGGCACGGTCGCGGGCAGCGGGTAGATACCTCGAATCAGACCCGCTTGCGATGGCCAAAGGTGTCGAGAAGATAGGCGATGGTTTCCTGCAAAGCGGGCTTAATGGGGCGTGGCTCGTAGCCGAGTTCGCATCTTGCCTTTTCGCTCGACAGCGCCGTGGCCCGCAGCGCGATCTTGACCCCCTCTTCGGTACCCGATGGAGGTCGGTGCGTCACGTGATCGGCGATGAATTCCAGCACGGCGGCGGCCTTTCCCGCAATCGCGCCTGGAACCGCGATGTCGAGACTGCGCCGGCCGCTGATCTCCGACATGGCTTGCAGGATCTGTTTCAGCGGAATGCTCTCGCCGCCCAGAATGTAGCGATGGCCAACCTGTCCTCGCTCCATCGCGAGCACGAGTCCGGACGCGACATCGCGGACATCGACGAGATTGACGATGAAATCGAGATATAGGCGAAGCCGCTTGTTGAGAAAATGGCGCAGCATCGCCGTCGGTGGCGTCAGATTGTGATCGTGAGGGCCGATCGGCATCGTCGGCGTGCCGACGATCACCGGAAAACCGGATGCCGCGGCCTGCATCGCGAGTTGTTCTGCCAGTCGCTTCGAGCGGGTATACCGGCCCGGCATTTCGTCGGCCGGCGGGGCGTCCAACCCTGAAACGGCCTCGCGCGACGACGGGAAAAGAATCGATTCGGTCGAACAGTGCAGGAAGCGTGCGACGCTTCGCTTGCGCGCTGTCGCGAGGACAATCTCGGTGCCGCGGAAATTGACGGCATCGAAATCATCTTTTTGCGGCATCCACATGCCGGGCAATCCGGCCAGGTGATAAACCTGATCGACATCGCGCAGGCATTCATTCACGAGGTTCGTATCGAGCACCGAACCTGCGACATGTTCGACCTGCGGCGGAGTGTCGGCGGGGGGCCGAGGATCGAGACTTCGCACCTCGTGGCCCAGCTGAGCGAGCCTTGCCACCAGGTGCTTCCCGATGAAGCCGCTGCCACCCGTAACAAGTATCTTGGTCATGAATGCGGAAGCGGTTTGCCCTGTCGCTCCCCGGGATAGGCGGAACCGCGAACTGCTTGCTGCGGGACTGGTGCGATGATTCGCGCCAGATCCTGCCGGAAGCCAAAGGCAATAAACAATTTGGCCATCACAAACATCGGCCCAAGCAACAAATGAACCGGATTGTCAGTCAGCGCGGGCTGCCGGCGTTCGAACACTCGATGCCCAACGACCTGGAAGGTCACACCAATCACGATCAAGGCGGCCGTCAGCGACCACACTACGGTGCCGCTAGCGACACTCACGATCATGGCCGCAGTGGCAAGCAGCCCGACTGCGGCGAAAAGGATCGCGGTGCCAATGGCGGCATCAAGCACCAGCCAGTAGATCAAGACCGGCACGACCATGATGGTTGCGACGGTAACAGGCGCGCCAAACGCGGGAACAGGCCATTGGCTGAGCGGGAGAACTGCCGCTAGGAACAGGGATATGATTCCGAACACATGCATGAGGCCATTGCGTGGATCACGATGATATTCCACGTAGTCGGTCAGCTGACGCCTGAAGTAATCACCCATCCTGAACTCGCTTGGTGTGGCGAAAAAAGCTCTGAAGCCGACAATCGGTGGAACCTGCGCACGCGCGGCTAGCACAAAACCGGCCGGAGTAAAACTTGCGGTCGGCCCGAAGTCAAATCGCTGTCCTCAGGCCGGCCGGGCACTTGAGGGTTGGTTGTGAGGTACCTGATTCCCCAGGTTTTTCGGTTATTTCGGCTTGCTTCGCTCCTGAACCGCCTTGAGGTAATTGACCGCAGCCTCGGCATCGCTTCGATTGAACCGGAAAGTGGGCATATCCGGATGGATTGTCGACAGGCCGTTTTGCAATCTTTGTGAAAAATCCTCGTCATAAAGCTTTCTGTCGCCGAAGCTGCGGAAGGGCGGTGCGTCAATGTGGGGGCTGCGCCCCGTCTCACCGACGGCGTGACACCGCGCGCAAAGCGTGTCGAGCAGTTCCTTGCCGTGCTGCTGCTCGCGATCGAGCGCGTTTGCCGCTCCGCCGCACGCGCAGGCCAACAGCAATGCGAGACAAGATTTGTTCATGACAACTTTCTGACGCTCCGTTGCGGGACTGCCTCAGGTCTCCGTGAATCGCAGCGGTTGTCCCTCGCGGCAACCCTCCGGGGCGTTTGCGCGGGACGATCATGCTCAAACAAAACGATAGAGCGGGATGAAATCCCGCTCGAAGCGGCTCGTGAACTACCAGCGCGATGTCGCTTTCCCGAACGCGTACAGCGTCGCCAGCCCGATGGTTACGCAGGTCGAGAGGATCAGGACCATTCGATCCCAATCGATGTGCTTCTTCTCGGCTCTATTGAGCGTCATGGCCGCAAAGAGAGCCTTCAGGGCAAACCTGCGCATCGGGGTACCCGAATTGACAATGAGTCAAGCTATCCGAATCGCCCGAAGGTGAGGTTGAGGCATATCAACCGGGACCGGCCGGCAGATGCTGCGCGCATGACAAGCGATAACGGAGAACCGCTTTATGTTTCGGTTCGGGGTGGCCTGACATCGGTGGATAAAGAGATGAGCTGTGTGGCCGATGCGCCGAACCGGAGGCTCAGCCCTCGAGAAGCTGTTTGATGCGCCGCTGCAGTTCGCGTTTTTTCTTCTCGCTCCGGCGCAGCCGCACGTCGAGATCGCTTTCGGGCGGTTCGGTGAACATGGTGCGAAAGGCCAGCCCGACCATGTTGGCCTGCCGCCAGATGACGTCAGCGAGATAGGACCGGCCCTTGCGCGCCACGGCAAGATTGACCTGCTCAGGCAGCCGGGTGCTGCGATCGATCTCGATGCAGGCGCCTTGGTCGGTCAAATTGCGTACCACGCAATCCATCGTCGTGCCGTGTTTGCCGGTCTCGGCGACGCCGCCGTAAATCACCTTGTCCCGCACGATCTGCCGCCGGTCCTGCATCGCTTCCTCCGTACTTTCGCGCTACTCTACGCGGCTTGGCGGGCAAAAGAAGATCGCTGACGCTGATATGTGACGTTAACGTAAACCGATTTTGGGTGGTATCCGAAGCCGGCCGGGATCGTGAAATGAAGGCCGCGCGGTCGCGAATTTTCCTGAATGGGCGCTCCAGTTTGCAAAGAATTGCTGGGATAGCCCGTAAATTTTGTCAAGCTGGCCCATAGCAAGGGCGCGCATGCGGAACCAGGCGGCGGCCGGCGAATTTCTGTCGCTATGCGGTCCCTCCCTTTCGCCCTCATCATGCTGTCGTTGCTGGCCCGACCGGTTGCGGCCGATACGACGACGCCCGCGGCGACCGGGGTAGCGCGGCCAAGCGTCGAGGAACTGGCGACACCGCCAGAACCACAACAGCGCAATGATGCACGGGACAACGATACCCGTGAGGCGATCTGCCTGATGGTCGAATCCGCCGCCAATGCGAACGATCTTCCGCTCGAGTTCTTCGCGCGCCTGATCTGGCAGGAGAGCCGGTTTCAGTCTGACGCGATCGGACCCACGACTCGCAGTGGCGAGCGCGCGCAGGGGATCGCGCAATTCATGCCGGGGACCGCCAACGGAAGGCGGCTGCTCGATCCCTTCGATCCGGTGCAGGCGCTGCCAAAATCGGCAGAGTTTCTCAGCGAACTGCGCGATCAGTTCGGCAATCTCGGCCTCGCCGCGGCTGCCTACAATGCAGGCCCCAGGAGGGTGCAGGAATGGCTTGCGGGGCGCGGACCGATGCCGCTGGAGACCCGCAATTATGTCGCCGAGATCACGGGATCGACGGTGGAGGATTGGGCGGCAGCAGGGCGCGGCGGTGGCAAGATGTCCGATCGGGCGCCTGCGACCTCCTGCCACGACCTGATGGCGCTTCTCAAGCGCGCACCGAACGCGTTCATCTCGGGGCTGGAAGACCATGTGAGGCTCGCCGCCGCGAAGCTCTGGGGCGTGCAGCTGGCCGCGGGCTTTGACCGCACCAAGGCGCTCGCAATGTACGCGCGCGCGATCAAGCGTCTCGGCGCGGTGATCGGCAACCAGGACCCAAGCCTGCTCGCCTCCGCGCTGCGCAGCCGTGGTAGCCGAACATTCTATCAGGTGCGGATCGGCGCCGACACACGGGGCGCCGCGGATGATCTCTGCAACCGGATCCGCAAGGCGGGAGGTGCGTGTTTTGTGCTGAGGAACATGAGAGGGTGAAGGAGACGGCGGGGTGAGGGCCACTTTCCTCACCAGCCCCGGGCTCGCGGCGCTGCCGGCGGGCTGAATCTCTGGTGTGCGGTCGGGGCCTACTCTACTTTGCATGGGGTTGTTTTCGCGATTTTGGGTGCTCGGATCAGGCAGGTATGCGCGATGTCCAGATTGCATTGGATTGACCTGCCGGCGGGGGGACGGATGGCAATCATGGCTCGTCCCCGCGCTGATGATTGGCTGGATGTTGATATCGCCGAGTGGAAGGCCAGTGGTCTTGAGGTGATCGTAAGTCTTCTCGAGCCGGAGGAGGTTTCCGACCTGGGACTACAGCAGGAAGCGGCGCTCTGCCGTGCAAGCGGAATCGAGTTCTTATCCTTCCCAATTCCCGATCGCGGCGTTCCCGAAATTTCCGATGCTACGAAGATTGCGGAGTCTATTGCGGCTGGGATCGCCGACGGTCGCGCGATCGCAATTCATTGCAGGGCAGGAATTGGCCGATCCTCCATCGTCGCGGCATGCGCCATGATCTGCGCAGGGATCGAGGCCCGCGACGCGCTGTCGCGCATCAAGGAGGCGCGCGGAGTGAGCGTCCCGGATACCGACGAGCAGCGGGAGTGGATTCTAGCCTTTGCTAAGAAGTACCAGCATCCGTGAGCAGCAATATGAGGGCGCCCATCCGTAGCGCCCGTCGCATGAAAGCCCCGTAGCCAGCCTTCCTTGACGGGTGGGGTTTTCCTCAGCCCTATGCCACCGACTCATCATCACCGCGATCTGATCATCCGTGCCGTTTCCCCGCTCGGCAAAGTCCGCTCCGAGCATTTGCATGGGGAGTTCGTCATGCTGGCCGGCAAATGGTGGCTGGACTGACCTGTGACCGCATTGCGGCGCCGCAATAATGCGCTAGAGTCGCAAGGTCTGCTGGATCGGAAATGACATCATGGTGCGAGAAAAAGATATTCGCGACGGCGAAATCGCGGTCGAGGCGCCTCCCCCGCGCGACGCCGCGCTCTACTTTATCGGCCGCATCCGCACGCCCTGGACCTCGCGCCTGGAGACGCCGCGGCAGGGCCGTCATGATGGGCCGGTGTGCCGGCTCGAAATCTTCGAGCCCTGGGTGCCGGCTTTGAAGGGCGTCGATTTCTATTCGAACCTGGAGGTCATCTACTGGTTGCATCACTCGCGCCGCGACCTCATCCTGCAGAGCCCGAAGAACAACCAATCGACGCGCGGCGCGTTCTCGCTGCGCTCGCCGGTGCGCCCCAATCCGATCGGTACCTCGATCGTCAAGTTGGTCGGTATCGAAGGCTCGACGGTGCTGGTGCGCGGGCTCGATTGTCTCGACGAGACGCCGCTTCTGGACATCAAGCCGGATCGCTGCGAGTTTTCGCCGCTGTCGGCGCCGAAGGCGGGTGATTTCGAGATGGAGTAGGCTGGATCCGATTCCTAATCTTGGGAAGAAGCCCTGATGTCTCAGGTGCCCATCTTCCCGGCCGCGAAACTACTTCAACGCCGCGATCAGTTTGGTCGCGTTGTCTTCGAGCACCTGGACGTCTTCCCGATGGCTGGCCGGTGGCAACAGCGCGATGCCGTTGTGACGCGGCATGACGTGCATGTGCAGGTGGAACACGACCTGGCCGCCGGCGGCTTCGTTGAACTGTTGGATCGTGACGCCGTCCGCGTGGAAGGCCTTCATCGCGGCGGCGGCGATCTTGTGGGTGCCGCGCGCGACATGCGCGTAGTCGTCGGGGCTGATGTCAAGGATGTTGCGGGCAGGGGCCTTCGGGATCACCAGGGTGTGGCCGGGTGCGCGCGGCATGATGTCGAGAAAGGCCAGCACATGCTCGTCCTCATAGACCTTGTGGCAAGGAAATTCGCCGCGCAGGATCTTGGCGAAGATATTGTTGGGGTCGTAGGCGGTCATGTCAGCTCCTGAAATCTCGGTTCACTTTCTCCACTGGGTTGGGAGTGGTCAAGGTGCCTCGTCCCCGTCTTTCCGGAACGGCGCGGCTTCGGACAGTTCGCGCGCGGCCTCGGCGACATAGGCGCGCTCGCGCCTGAGATAGTCTGAGATCGCCCGGCGCAGCGCGGGATCGGCGATGTAATGGGCGGAATAGGTGGTCTGCGGCAGGTAGCCGCGCGCGATCTTGTGCTCCCCTTGTGCGCCGGCCTCGACCACTCGCAGGTGGTTCGCAATCGCAAAGTCGATAGCCTGATAATAGCAGACCTCGAAATGCAGGAACGGATGATGTTCGATCGCACCCCAGTTGCGACCAAACAGCGTGTCGGAGCCGATGAAGTTGATGGCCCCCGCAATCCAGCGGTTATCGCGTTTGGCCATCACCAGCAGCACATCCTTCGCCATGCTCTCGCCGATCAGCGAGAAAAATGAGCGGGTGAGGTAGGGGCGGCCCCATTTGCGCGAGCCGGTGTCCATATAGAAGGCGAAGAAGGCGTCCCAGGCGTCCTCGGTGATGTCGCGGCCGGTGAGCCAGTGGATGGTGATCCCGGGCGCAAGCGCCTCGCGCCGCTCGCGCTTGATCGCCTTGCGGTGGCGCGAATTGAGCGTGGCGAGAAAATCGTCGAAACCGGCATAGCCCTGATTGTGCCAGTGAAACTGCTGGTCGGTGCGCTGCAGAAAGCCCTGCTCGGCGAGATAGGTCCACTCCGTCTCGCGGGCGAAGGTGACGTGCGCGGAGGAGGCCTTGCTGACATCGCAGAGCGCGATCAACCCCTGTGCCAGCGCGGCGCGGATGCCGTCGTGGTCCACGCCGTCACGGATCAGCAGGCGCGGTCCGGTTGCCGGCGTGAACGGAACCGAGGCCTGCAGCTTCGGATAATATCTGCCGCCGGCACGCTCATAGGCATCGGCCCAGCCGCGGTCGAAGACATATTCGCCTTGCGAATGCGATTTCAGATAGCACGGGACGACGCCCAGGACCGCGTCATCCTGCTTTGCCACGAGATGCCGCGGGCGCCAGCCGGTCCGCGCGCAGGCCGATCCGGACGCTTCGGCGGCCGCGAGAAATGAGTGCGAAACGAAGGGGTTATAATACGGCTTTGATGCGTCGCTGGAGTCCGCCGGAGAGACGATGGGCGATCCATTTGACGACGCGATGCTGGCGCCGTTGGAGTTGCAGGAAACCGCGCCTGGATTGGCGCAGGCATTCCAGTCCGCAGCGGGGATATCGCTTATGGATGGAACGGCTTCGAGGGTGATTTCAGACGACGCCATCGAGACTCATCAAAACGGCAGCACCTCGGTGATCTTTCGCCAACATCGTGCATCGCAACAGAGACTTCAAGGCCGCGATTTCCTAAGGTTCCGGCTTAAAGCCCTCGAAGATCATCTGGTCGGCATAGCGCGCCGCGCGGGCGCGCTGTTCCGGCGTGCGGACCGTCCAGCTGAGCAGCGGGCAGCCGAAAATGTTGCGCGCAATCCAGGGCGCCGGCGCGGGCAATTGCTCCACCCAGAAGGCGACGAAATGCGGCTCTGTGCGGAACCCGTGCCTGAGGTGCAGCATGCCGGAGCGCTGATCAGGGGTGAGCTTCGCCCAGTAGTCATCGTTATAGGTCCGCTGCGCTACGATGCCGCGCGGCAGCTTTGGCATCGCCTCGCGTAACGCCAGCAGCTGATCCGGATCGAAGGACATGCCGACGACGGGGCCGGAATAGCTGGCGAGAACTTGCGCCGTGCGTGCCACCAGCCTGCGGTCGCCGTCGAAATGACTTTTGACCTCGACCACCAGCGGCACGCGGCCGGCGACCAGCGCGCAGAGGTCGGACAGCGACATCATCCGCTCGGGTGTGTCCTTGAAGGTGACCGCCTTGAGTTCGGCGGCGGTCATGTCGATCAGCTTGCCGGAGCCCTCGGTCAGGCGGCCGAGCGCGTCGTCATGGTGCACCATCGCCTCGCCGTCGGCGCTGAGCTGGATATCACATTCGATCGCGAAACGGCCATCGACCGCGGCTTGAGCCGCGCCCGGCATGTTTTCCACGATACCGCGCGCGAGATCATGCAGGCCACGATGGGCGACCGGGCGCGCCGTCAGCCAGTCCGGTGCGCGCATGGTGAGCCGTCCTCAGGAAACCTCGAACAGGCCTTCGACCTCCACGGCCGCATCGGCCGGCAACGAGGCGACGCCGACGGTGGTGCGGGCGTGGCGGCCCTTGTCACCAAAGGCAGCGACCATCAGGTCGGAGGCGCCATTGAGCACCTTCGGCCCGTCGAGAAAATCGGGCGCCGAATTGACGAAGCCGCCGAGCCGGACCACGCGCACCACCTTGTCGAGATCACCGAGCGCGGCCTTGAGCTGGGCCAGCAGATTGATCCCGCAACCCCGGGCCGCCGCATTGCCCTGTTCGGTCGAGACGCCCGCGCCCAGTTTGCCCTTGGCGATCAGCTTGCCGTCCTGGTCGAAGCAGACCTGGCCGGAGACGAACAACAGGTTGCCGGTTCGGACGAAGCCGACATAATTGGCAACGGGGGCTGCCGGTTGATGCAGGACGATGCCCTGTGCCGCCAGTTTTTGTTCCACCGTACCAGCCATGTTTCATCCTCGGTTCATAATGTGAAGTTCACGATCGTCCGCCGGGGCGATCGCGCATTGTTTCGCGCATCGCGCGACGACATGCAAGCGAGTGGTCCCTGGCGGAGATTGGATTCGACATTCGGGTTTCACAGGCCCTGGGTCGGACGGACAGCAACGTCAAATCCACTCCGCCAGCGGTGCGGAGAGCTGGTTTTCCCGCGAACGGCGGGTCCTGGCCGTGCGCGGGCGCCGGATTCGCAACTTTTGGTGAAATAGCCCCAGTTGCGACGCAATAAGACGGTCTCTAATGTGGTCATTCATTGTCTCGTCAAGGAAATGTCATGGTTCATTCGCTGCGGAGCTCGCTCGCCGTGCTGGTCATCGGGCTCGTCTCGTTCGGTGCGGCCAAGGCCACGGCCGGTGTGCCGTTCCTGCCGCACCAGGCCCTCTATGAGCTGAGCCTCGTGAAATCGCGGGGATCCACCAACATCGACAGTGTGCGCGGCCGCATCCTCTATAATTTCTCCGGCAGCGCCTGCGACGGCTATACCTCCGACTTCCGCCAGGTCTCGGAGCTCGATGCCGGCGAGGGCAAGGTGACCTTGAGCGATTTGCGCTCGACCTCCTGGGAGGACGGTGCGGGCAAGAGCTATCGTTTCAAGATCGATTCGCGGATGAATGATGCGGATTCGCGGCCCGTCGACGGCATTGC
>Ga0307516_10006690_pt1 | contig 13468 bp, 9 predicted proteins | sample 19_EM_MG_FD_203310 | JGI IMG/M metagenome (GOLD analysis project Ga0307516, IMG submission 203310) | Populus trichocarpa ectomycorrhiza microbial communities from riparian zone in the Pacific Northwest, United States - 19_EM | ecosystem: Host-associated > Plants > Roots > Unclassified | place... | reverse complement strand
AGGGAGCGGGGCCGCCGCCGGGCCGGCGCGCATCTGGCGCTCCATGCCGTCGAGCAGCGCCGTGAGCCCGGCCTCGAACCGCGCGTCGGCGCTCATCCACTGCGCGATCTTCGAGAACACCCCGAGAATATCCTCGCCGCCGAGCACGCTGGCGAGCTGGGGGTACTCGCCGGTGGCGAGCTGGGCCTGGAAGAAGCTCGTGATCCGGACCAGCGTCTTGTGGTCCATCGGGTAGGCCCACGCCTCGCTGCTGCGCAGCACGTGGCCGAACACGTAGTCGTCGACGATCGACAGCAGGCCGAACTTGCCCTGCAGGTCGAGCGGCGTCTCGACCACCGCGGTGAGCGACTGCTCCATGTGGCGCATGCCGTTGGGGCCGACCCGCGCGCCCTGCAGCGCGTACAGCGCCCACGGGTGGCGCACGAACACGTCGCGGCTGGCCCGCGCGATCGCGGTGAGCCCGGCGCGCCAGCCGGACGGCAGCTGATCGGCCGGCAGCACGGCCTCGCCCATCAGCGCGTCGTCCATCAGCGCGAGCAGCTCGTCCTTGGTCCGCACGTAGTAGTAGAGCGTCATCGTGCCGACGTCGAGCGCGGCCGCGACCCGGCGCATCGACACCTCGGCGAAGCCCTCGGCGTCGGCGATCGACAGCGCGGCCTGGGCGATCTGCTCGCGGCTCAGCTTGGGGCGGCGGCTGCCCGGCGCAGGCCGCGCCCAGATCGCATCGGGCCGCGCGTTTTGCTTTGCCATTCGTACAGTGTACTGATAGCTTATTCGTATGCTGTACGACAACACCGTACGAAGTACGAAGGAGACGGGCGTGTTCGCCGAGGCGCTCGGCAAGCGGTTCGGCGAGCTGTGGGCGCTGCGCGCGGTGCACCTGTCGGCGCCGGCCGGCACGGTGCTCGGCCTGCTCGGCCACAACGGCGCCGGCAAGACCACGGCGCTGCGCATCCTCACCACGCTCGCCCAGCCGACCGAGGGCCGCGCCAGCGTCGCGGGCTACGACGTCGTCGGGCAGGCCGCCCAGGTCCGCGAGCGGATCGGCGTCGCCAGCCAGGCCGCCACGGTCGACGGCCTGCTCACCGCGCGCGCCAACCTCGAGATGGTCGGCCGGCTGTATCACCTGTCGCGCAACGACGCCCGCCAGCGCGCCGCCCAGCTGCTCGACCGGCTCGAGCTCACCGCCGAGGCCGATCGGCTGGTCAAGACCTACTCGGGCGGCATGCGGCGGCGGCTCGATCTCGCGGCGAGCCTGGTCGCGTCGCCGCCGGTGCTGTTCCTCGACGAGCCGACCACCGGGCTCGATCCGTACAGCCGCAACCAGCTGTGGGAGCTGCTGCGCGACCACGTGCGCGGCGGCGCGACGCTGGTGCTCACCACGCAGTACCTCGAGGAGGCCGACCGGCTCGCCGACCACATCGTCGTGCTCGACCGCGGCAAGGTCGCGGCGCGCGGCACGCCCGCCGAGCTCAAGGCGCGGATCGGCGGCGAGCGCATCGTCGTCACGCTGGCGCGGCGCGACGAGCTGCCGCGCGGCCACGCGGCGCTCGATCCGTTCCTCGAGGCGCCGGCGGTCGAAGAGCTCGACCCACCGCGCCTGATCGCGCCGATGCGGCCGGGGACCCGGCTGATCGAGCTCGTGCGCGCGCTCGACGCCGCCGGGATCGACGCGGTCGACGTCCAGCGCCGCGAGGTCACGCTCGACGACGTGTTCCTCACGATCACCCAGGCCAGCCGCACCGCGGCCACCGTGGAGGCCGCATGACCGCGCGCTACCTCGTCGCCGACAGCCTCGTGATGGCCCGCCGCAACCTCCAGCACGTCCGCCAGATCCCCGAGAAGCTGCTCGACGTCACGCTGCAGCCGCTGATGTTCGTGCTGCTGTTCGCCTACGTGTTCGGCGGCGTGATCGCGATCCCCGACGGCAGCTACCGCGACTACCTGATCGGCGGCGTGCTCGTGCAGTCGCTCGGGTTCGGCGTCATGGGCCCGGCGACCGCGATCGCGACCGACCTCGGCGAGGGCGTGGTCGATCGCTTCCGCACCCTGCCGACCTCGCGCGCCGCCTACCTGTCGGGGCACGTGCTGGCCGAGCTGTGCGCCAGCATGCTGGGCGTGACGGTCATGCTGCTCACCGGCCTGGTGATCGGCTGGGGCATCCACTCGGATCTGCCGCACGCGCTGGCCGGGATCGGCCTGTTGCTGCTGTTCGCGCTCGCGATGGTGTGGCTCGGCACCCTGCTCGGGCTGCTCGTCCGCTCGCCCGACGCGGCCCAGGGCATCGTGTTTCTGATCGTGTTTCCGATGACGTTCCTCGCCAGCACGTTCGTCCCGCTCGGCGGCCTGACCCCGGTGCTGCGCGCGATCGCGTCGTGGAACCCGATCAGCACGCTGGCCGCGGCGGTCCGCGAGCTGTTCGGCAACCCGACCGCGACGCCGGACGATCCGGCGTGGCCGCTGCGCCACCCGGTCGGCATGGCGTGCGCGTGGGCCGTGGTCCTGCTCGCCGTCGCGGTGCCGCTCGCGATCCGGCGGTTCCGCACGCGCACCACGGGCTGACCGCGGCGCGCGCCACACAGACGCAAGCGTTTTGCATGTGCTTGCGAGCGGCGACCGGGTGCCGTACAGTCGCCATCATGGCACTTCGCCGAGATGATCTCGAGACGTTGCGCGCCGCCGTCCGCGATGCCGGCCTGCGCGCGACGCCGTCGCGGATCGCGGTGCTGCACCTGCTGCGCTCCGCGGGCTCGCCGGTCTCGCACAGCGACGTGGTCGGCAAGCTCGCCTCGCAGGCGTGGGACCCAGCGACGATCTACCGCAACCTGACCGACCTGTCCGACGCAGGCCTGGCCCGCCGCACCGACGTCGGCGATCACATCTGGCGGTTCGAGGCGATCACCGGCAACCACCAGGCCGCGGCGCACCCCCACTTCGTGTGCACCGAGTGCGGCACGGTCGAGTGCCTGCCAGATCTCGAGTACGTCGTCACGCGAGCCAAAGCGCCGCGGGCGATCCGCCAGAAGCGGGTCGAGGTGCAGATGCGCGGCCTGTGCGACGCCTGCATGTGAACGATCGCGCTACAACCGCGGCGTGGCCCTCGTCGTCTATCACTACCCCAGCTGCTCGACTTGCAAGCAGGCGCTCGCCTGGCTGCGCGCCCACGCGATCGAGTTCGAGCCGATCGACATCGTGAAGCAGCCGCCGAGCGCGGCGGCGCTCCAGCGCGCGGCCAAGCAAGCCGGCGTGCCGACCAGGAAGCTGTTCAACGTCGCCGGTGAGTCCTACCGCGCCGGCAACTACAAGGACAAGCTACCGGCCATGACCGACGCGCAGGCCTACGCCGCGCTCGCCGCCGACGGCAAGCTGATCAAGCGGCCGCTCGCGATCGGCGACGGCGTCGCGCTGGTCGGGTTCGACGAAGCCGCCTGGCGCGCCGCCCTGACGTGACGGGCCGCCAGCGGACCGGGCCCACCGATCAGCGAACGCTCGAGGCCCGGGCGCTCGCGGCGACGTTGGCCCGGGCCTTGGCGATCGCGTCGTCGATCATCTTGTCCTGCTCGGCGACGGTCTTCCAGCGCGCCTGGATCTCGGGCGCCAGCGTATCGACCGGATCGAAGTACAGGAACAGCCCCGGCTTGACCGACGGCGCCGAGAACACCGAGATCCCGGTGGTGCGGTCGTAGTGCTCGAAGCTGTGCGCGACGCGCTTGCCGCCGCCGCCCGGCGCATCGACGACGAACGTCGGCGTGTGGAACCCGGCGGTCACGCCGCGCACCGCCTTCTCGATATCGAGCGCGGTCTGCAGCGTGGTCCGCAGATCCTCGACGCCCTTCACCAGATCGTGGACGTAGACATAGTACGGCTGGACCTGGCAGTGGCCGAGCCGCTTGACCAGCAGCTGCATGGTCGCGACCGAGTCGTTGACCCCGCGCTGCAGCACGCACTGGTTGCGCACGATGATGCCGCGCTCGAACACGTTATCGAGCGCCCGCTTGGTGATCGCGGTGATCTCGTTGGGGTGGTTGAAGTGCGTGTGGAGCACGACCTCCTTGTGCAGCTTGCGGCCGCGCTCGACCACGGCGGTGAGCGCGTCGAGCCACTCGAGATCGGTGATGAGCTTCATCGGCATGACCGCCGGGCCCTTGGTCGCGAACCGGATCCGGCGGATGTTCGGCAGCTCGAGCAGCCGGTTGCCGATCAGGCTGATCTGGCGGGCCTTGAGCTGGTAGCTATCGCCGCCCGACACCACGATATCCTCGAGCTCGGGGCGCTCGGAGATGTAGCGGAACGCGCGCTCCCAGCGGTCCTCGGTGGCCTTGAGCGAGACCTTCTCGACCTCGCTGGTATCGACGCCGACCGCGTAGCTGCGGGTGCAGAACCGGCAGTACACCGGGCAGGTATCGAGCGCCAGGAACAGCGCCTTGTCGGGATACCGGTGGGTCAGCCCGGGGACCGGCGCGTCCTCTTGCTCGTGCAGCGAGTCGAGCGTGAGCTTGGGATGATCCGGCAACAGGCGCGACGCGAGCGGCACGAACTGCCGGCGCAGCGGATCGTTGTAGGCATCGGCCCAGTCGATCAGCGACAGCAGATACGGCGACACCCGGATCGACATCGGCGCCAGCTTGAAGCCCTGCGAGACGTCGTCGTAGAACGTCTGAGGCACCAGATCCTGGACCGCCTGCAGCAGCTTCTGCGGGTTGGTGATCGTGTTCTTGGCCTGCCAGCTGTGATCGAGGAACGTGGCCTCGTCGACGAGCCGGTACGCGGGGATCCGCTGCCAGAACGCGCCGTCGAGCAGCTGGCGGTGGAACAGGGTCGACGGATCGACCGACGGTTTCAGGTGCTTGATCTGGGCGAGCTCGGCCGGTTGGTCACGGAGTTGGTCGCGGAGCAGCTTGAGCTGGGTGTCCATGGGGTCCTCGCGAAACGTCAGAGTCGGGGGTGGCCGGCGTGCCGGGCCAAGACGGAAAACTAAGCGTGGGTCGCGCCTACCCCGTGACGTCTGGTTGGTGCGGGACGGATCCCAGATACCACATCGTGATCCATCACTAACATGTTGCCCGGCGCCGGCCAACGACGAACCGCTGCCGGCGGCGCGCGCGATCGGATTGCGGGTGCCGCGAGGGTGCGGACAGCTACACTCAGGCGATGCGGTCGCTCCGCGGCTCCACCGAGACCGCTCCGACGCGCCAGGTGGTCGGCGCGGCGCTCGCGCTGCTCGTGCTGGGCGCGCTCGGCGCCGTGCAGGCCGGGCTCGCCGGCGCGGCGTTCATGTTCGACCTCGAGCAGAGCGAGCCGGCGCTGTCCCGGGTGGCGCCGGCGGTCGAGGATCCGCACACGCCGCGCCTGGCGCGCCGGGTGTTCCTCGTCGTGATCGACGGCCTCCGGCTCGATCGGTCGTACGAGCTGCCGTTCCTCGACGAGCTGCGCCGCCGCGGGGTCGACAGCGAGGCGACCTCTCACTATCCGAGCTGGTCGCGGCCCAACTACGTCTCGATCCTCACCGGCGTGCCGCCGGGGGCGAGCGGCGTGCGCACCAACCACCACAACGCGCCGGTGCTCCTGGATTCGCTGATGGACCGCGCGCGCGCCGCCGGCCTGCGGGTCGCCACCGCGACCGACTACGATGTGCTGCCCCGCATGTTCCTGCGCCGCAAGCGGCCCGCCGGGGTGCCGGTGGCCGCGCTGCCGCCGCTCGACCTCGACGCCGACCAGATCCCCGACCCCGATAGCATCGAGGAGCCGGTCTCGCAGCCGGGGGTCCGCTCGCCCGACGCCGACCTCGCGTCGCCGTTCGACGATGCGCGCTACGCGCCGTGGCCCGGCGGGTTCAGCGAGGCCGGCAGCGCGCTCGCCGCCGGCGACACCGACCTGGTGATCCTCCTGGTCGGCGCGGTCGACGCCGCCGGCCACGCCCACGGCGGCGACAGCCCGGCGTACCGCGAGGCCGCGGCGGCCGCCGATCACGCGATCGCCCGCGTGCTGTCGCGCGTCGATCTCCAGCAGGACGCGGTGATCGTCACCGCGGATCACGGCCACACCGGCCGCGGCGGCCACGGCGGCGCCGAGCCCGAGGTGCTCGCGGTGCCGCTGATCGCGGCGGGCGCCGGGATCCGGCCGGGGGCCGCGGCGACCGACGCCCGGCTGATCGACATCGCGCCGACCGTGGCGGCCCTGCTCGGGCTGCCGGCGCCTGGCCACGGCCTGGGCCGCACGCTGACCGAGCTCCTCGCCGTCGATGCCAGCGGCGTCGCGGCCCGCCGCCCCGCGGGAGGGCATCGCGCCCCGGTGCCGGAGGCCGCGCCGCACACCGACGAATCGGTGCGGGCCCGGCTGGTCGCCGCGGATCACCGCCGGCTCGCGATCACGCGCCAGGTGGTCGCCGACGCCGAGACCGCCGCGGCCGACGACGTGCTCGCGCATCGCGCCCAGCGCGTCGCCATGGTGGTGGGCGGCGCGCTGCTGGCCGGCGGCCTGGCGCTGATCCTGATCCGCCGCCGCGTGCTGGCGCTCCACCGCCGCGTCCTCCTGGTCTCGATCCCGGCGTTCTTCGTCGTGTACTACGGCCTGCTCGCGTCGGTCGGCCAGCGGTTCTCGCCGTCGCTGTTGCCGGCGCAGGGCCACCTGGCCGGCCAGATGGTGCGCTACGGCCTCATCAGCATGGTCGTCCAGCTGGTCGCCAGCCTGTGGGCGCTGCGCAACCAGCCGACGCTGGGCGAGCGGCTCGCCGAGGCCAACGGGATCGCGTGGACCGGGCTCATGCTGACGATGGTGACCGCCGGCGGGATCTGGGCGTTCTTTCCGCCGCCGTACGTCGACCTGCCCGGCCCGGTCTGGCTGGTCCTGATCCCGGCCGCGCTGGTCGCGGTCGCGTGCGCCGCGATCAACGTCGCGCTGACCCTGGGCGTCGAGGTGCTGATCTTCGCCGCGCGCGCCTGGCACCGCCGCGCCTGAACCCGGCTGTAGCGCTCCATGGGGGCGCGAGCTGTGCTGCGTCGCCGCGCCGCGATGCTACTTTCTCGCAATGTTCGACGGGGTCAGACGGCGGTTCGCCGACGTGGCGGCGGTGGCGCCCCGCACGTACTGGTATGTGTGGTGGGGAACGCTGGTCAACCGGCTCGGCGGGTTCGTGGTCCCGCTGCTCGCGATCTACCTGATCATGGTGCGCCACATCAGCGTCGCCGAGGCCGGCGCGATCGTCTCGGTGTACGGCGCCGGTGCGATCGGCGCGTCGCTGGCAGGCGGCTACCTGTGCGATCGGCTCGGCCGCAAGATCACGCTGCTCGGCTCGCTGTTCGGCGGCGCGCTCGCGCTCACCGGGCTGGGCCTGGCGCGCGATGTCTCGACGATCGCGATCATGGTCGGCGCGACCGGGTTCGTCGCCGAGCTGTACCGCCCCGCGGTGTTCGCGGTCGTCGCCGACGTCGTGCCGCCGGCGCAGCGGATCCAGGCGTACGGCCTGCTCCACTGGGTGATCAACCTCGGGTTCGCGTTCGCGGCCACGGTCGGCGGCCTGCTCGCCGACATCGACTTCTCGCTGCTGTTCATCGCCGACGCCGCGACGATGGCGATCTACGGCGTGATCGTCCTGGTCGCCGTGCCCGAGACCCGGCCCCGCGCCGCCGCCGCCAGCATGCACCCCGCGGCGCGGCCGAGCGAGTCGTGGATCTTCGACCGCGAGTTCGTCGTCTACGTCGCGCTGACGTTTGGCATCGCGCTGATCGCCAGCCAGAACACCTCGCTGTCGGCGCACATGACGTGGCAGGGCTTCACGCCGGCGACCTACGGCGCGGTGATCGCCGTCAACGGTGTGCTCATCATCGTGCTGCAGCCGACGCTGTCGGCGTGGAGCGCGCGCCGCGATCCGACCCGCGTGGTCGCCGCCGCCGCGGTGTTCTACGGGGTCGGCTACGCGATGCACGGCATCGCCGGGGTGGTGCCGCTGCACGTCGCCGCGGTCCTGGTGTGGACGGTCGGCGAGATCCTCGAGTCGCCGATGCGGTCGTCGGTCGTCGCCACGATGGCGCCGGCCGATGCGCGCGGCCGCTACCAGGGCGCGATCGCGATGACGTTCGGCGCCGCGCAGCTCGTCGGTCCGCGCGCCGGCACGTGGACGTGGCAGCACGCCGGGCCGAGCGTGCTGTGGGCCTCGTGCCTCGGGCTCGGTGTGCTGATCGCGGTGGTGCTCGTGGCGACCGGACCGGCGCGCCGCCGCCGGATGGCACGGCCGCGCTGACGCTCGGCGTCGAAACGTTGCGGTTCTCGACACCCAGTTCGCCAGCGTCACGCAACCCGCTCGACTGACGCCGCGCGTCGTCGGTCCGCGCGGCCGCGGCATTGATCCTCGCGGCGACGGACTGCAGAGTCGAGGCGCGCGGGTGGTCGAGCCGCGAACCGGAGCTGATCATGTCGCACGTCGTGAGGCCGAAGACGCTACCGCAGGTTTCCACGCTCGCGCTCGCCCTGCTCGCCGCAGGGTGCGCCGGCGCAAGCACCGATGCATCCTCGATCGAGGATCGGGAGATCGACGACATGGCACATCGAGGCGCACCGCCGAGCGGTGATGAGATCTGCGACGCGGCGGCGCTGAGCACGGTGCTCACGGCGGTGCCGCCGGCCACCGGCACCGGCACGTCGCCGACCACCACCATCGTCCACTATCACCGCGCCGACGCGCAATACGCCGGCTGGGGACTCCACGTCTGGCAGATCGGCGACGCCGGCCAGTTCCTCGCCGATTACCCCGGCGTGGCGTGGACCAGCCCGCTCGTGCCGACCGGGTTCGACGGGTTCGGCGCGATCTTCCAGGTCGACGCGGCCGGATTCAACGACGCGCGCGCGGTCGGCTTCGGCTTCATCGTCCACGCCGGCGATACCAAGGACGTCGACGCGGATCGGCTGTGGCAGTTCCGCCGCGGCGGCGAGCTGTGGCTCGACGCGGGCGTCCCGACGATGTTCCGCGACGCCGCCGGTGATCCGGCCGAGCCGGACGTCGTGCGCGTGGTCTCGACGACCGACGCCCGCGCGGTGTGGTTCACCCGGAGCCTCGTGCGCTGGCCGGGCGCCGATGCCACCGGCGTGTTCAAGCTGTATCACTCGGCGACCGGCCAGATCGTCGCGCGCGCCGGCGCACCGGTCACCGGCGCCGATGGCGCGCTCGCGCTGGCGGTCTCGACCGCCGCCCTGCCACCGGCGATCGCCCAGCGCTTCAAGTTCGTCGGCGCCGGCGCCGAGCTGTCGCTCGACGACCCCGCGGCGCTCGACGCCGTGATCACCGATCAGCTCGTCGTGGTCCAGGAGGACGTGGCCGGCCACGTGCTCGGCGCGACCACCGCGCAGCTCGCCGGGCTGCTCGACGACCGGTTCCACGCCGCCACCGGGGTCTCCGACCTCGGCGCCACGATCCGCCACGGCCACGCCCAGCTGAAGCTGTGGGCGCCGACCGCGAAGCGCGTGTCGCTCTGCCTCTACGGCCGCGCCGGCGCGCGGCGCGGCACCGCCACGGCGGTCGCGATGTCGCGCGACCCGGCCACCGGCGTGTGGCAGGCCCGCGTGCCCGCCGATCGCGCCGGCGACTCGTACCGCTACGCGGTGGAGGTCTTCGTGCGCGGCGTCGGCGTGGTCCGCAACCTGGTGACCGATCCGTACTCGGTCAGCCTCGACGCCGACTCCAGGCACAGCTACCTGGCGGACCTCGACGACGACGCGCTCGCGCCGCCGGGCTGGGATCGCGACCGCGCCCCGGCGACCGCGGCGGCGCCCCCGGACATGGCGATCTACGAGCTCCACGTCCGCGACTTCTCGGCCGCCGATCCGACGGTGCCGGCCGGCCACCGCGGCAAGTTCCTGGCGTTCACCGATCGCGAGTCCAACGGCATGCGCCACCTCCGCGGCCTCGCGCGCGCCGGCCTCACCGACGTCCACCTGCTGCCGGTGTTCGACTTCGCCACCGTCCCCGAGCTCGGCTGCGCGACCCCGGCGATCGCCGACGCCGGCCCGGCGTCCGAGGCGCAGCAGGCCCAGGTCGCCGCGGTGCGCGACCAGGACTGCTTCAACTGGGGCTACGATCCGTTCCACTACACCGCGCCCGAGGGCAGCTACGCGACCGATCCCCAGGACGGCGCGATCCGGATCCGCGAGATGCGCGAGATGGTCATGGGCCTCCACGGCGCCGGCCTGCGGGTCGGCATGGACGTCGTCTACAACCACACCACGGCGTCCGGGCAGGCCGATCGCTCGGTGCTCGACCGCGTGGTGCCCGGCTACTACCACCGGCTCGACGCCAGCGGCGACGTCACCCACTCGACGTGCTGCGAGGACACCGCGGCCGAGAACCTCATGATGGCCAAGCTGATGATCGACTCGGCGGTGACCTGGGCGACCCGCTACCACATCGACTCGTTCCGGTTCGATCTGATGAGCTTCCACCCGCGGCCGGTCATCGAGGCGCTGAAGGCGCAGGTCGACGCCGCGACCGGGCGCGACGTGTTCGTGCTCGGCGAGGGCTGGAACTTCGGCGAGGTCGCCGACGGCGCGCGGTTCGTCCAGGCGTCGCAGCTCTCGCTCGGCGGCTCGGGGATCGCCACGTTCAGCGACCGCGCGCGCGACTTCATCCGCGGCGGCGGTCCGTTCGACGGCGGGATCAGCCTGCGCCAGAACCAGGGCTTCGTGAACGGCCTTTACTACGACGACAACGCCACCGGCGGCGGCAAGACCCGCGCCGATCTGCTGCGCGCCGGCGACATCGTCAAGGTCGGCCTCGCCGGCTCGCTGCGCGACTACCAGCTGACCACGAGCGACGATCGCACCGTCGCGCTCTCGCAGATCGACTACAACGGCCAGCCGGCCGGCTACGTCAGCGCGCCCACCGAGGTGGTCAACTACGTCGAGAACCACGACAACCAGACGCTGTTCGACAACAACGTCTACAAGCTGCCGGTGACGACGTCGACCGCCGACCGGGCGCGCGTCCAGCTGCTCGCCGCCGCGCTCGATGCGTTCAGCCAGGGCATCGCGTACTTCCACGCGGGCGTCGATACGCTGCGCAGCAAGTCGATGGATCGCAACAGCTTCAACAGCGGCGACTGGTTCAACCGGCTCGACTGGAGCTACCAGGACAATAACTTCGGCAAGGGCTCGCCGATCGCGAGCGACAACGCCTCCGACTATCCGACCCTCCAGCCGCTGCTCGCGATGCCCGGCATCGCGCCGACCCCGGCCGACATCGCGTTCACCCGCGACGGGTTCCGCGACCTGCTCGCGATCCGCGCGAGCACCGAGGTGTTCCACCTGCGCACCGCCGACGACGTCGCGCGGCGCCTCGTGTTCTACAACACCGGCAGCGGCCAGGAGCCGACGGTGATCGCCGCCCACCTCGACGGCCGCGGCCTGGCGCGCGCCGACGCCGATCTGGTCTACCTGGTCAACGTCGATACCCGGCCGCACACGCTGGTGGTCCCCGCCGAGCAGCACAAACGCTACGAGCTGCACCCGGTGCACCGCCGGCCGGGCGCCGCCGACCGCCGCCCGGCGCTCGAGGCGCGCTACGATCGCGCGACCGGCGCGTTCACCGTACCGGCGCGCACCGCGGTCGTATTCGTCGCGCGTTAGCGACGGCCGAGCTTGATCGGCCGATCGGGCGCCGGCGCGGGGGCGACCACCGCGAGCTTGGGCCCGGCCGAGATCGTCTCGCCGCACTCCGAGCCGCGGTCGCGGGTGACCTGGCTGCGCAGCGACTGGTGATGCTCGATCCACGCCTGCTGGACCTCGGGATCGACGCCATGATCGCGCATGGTCTCGCGCAGGATCTGCAGCCGGCGCTCGAAGTGGCCGCCGAAGATCGTGTGCTTGGCGTGCGCCGCGCGCATCGGTAGGCCGCGGTAGGTGACGCCGGGGGCGCCGAGCAGCGCGGCCGTCAGCTCGTACTCGCGATCGATCAGGTGCTGGCGGTCCTTGCCCTGGAACATGAAGCCGATCATCACGTCGCCGAACACGCGGCCGTAGAAGTCGGCGATCACCGAGCCGAGCTCAGCGGCGCCGATCCGATCGAACAGCGCGCTCGACTTCACGGCACACAGCTGCGATAGACTGGAGTGGGCATGGCGGCTTTGACCTTAGCAGGGAACTCCCAAGGGGCGCCCCTAACGGTCGAGCAGCTGCTCGCGCTTCATCCGTTTCCCGAGCCGTGGGCGAGCCAGAAGCGGATCGAGCGGCTGTGGCGGTTCGACGTCGCCGGCACGCCGGACCAGCTGTGGCCGCACATCGCCGATACGTCGCGGATCAACCGCGCGCTCGGCACGGCCGAGATGCGGTTCGAAGAGCGCGACGGCAAGCGCTGGGGCACCGCGAAGAACGGCGGCGTCCGCCACGACTGGATCGAGCTGCCGTGGAACTGGGTCGCCAACCAGTGGCTGTCGTCGCTGCGGATCTACGAGCGCGGCTTCATGAAGGCGATGTTCGCGATCCACCAGCTCGAGCCGATCGCGACCGGCACGCGCGTGTATCTGTACTTCGGCGCGGTGCCGCGCGGCGCGGTCGGGGCGGCGGCGCTGCGCCTGGGGTTTCCATCGCTCGAGCGCGCGTACCGCCGCGTGATCCCCACGCTCGCCGACCAGCTCGACCAGCCGCGGCCCGACGTGCTGATGCTGCCGCCGCCCGCGCTGGCCGAGGTCGCCGAGACCCGGCTGCGCCAGCAGCGCGATGCGCTGGTCGCCGCCGGGCTCGCCGCCGCGTGCGTCGATCGGCTGATCGACTGGATCCGCACCGGCGATGCCGCCGACCTGCACCGCATCCAGATCCGCGAGCGCGCCCGGGTGTGGGCGGTGTCCGAGGACGAGCTGCTGCGCGTCGCGCTGCACGCCACCCGCGCCGGGCTGCTCACGCTGTCGTGGGACACCGTGTGCCCGCACTGCCGCGGCGTGGGCGACGAGCACCCCGCGCTCGCCGAGCTCGCCGCGAGCTCGCGCTGCGCGTCGTGCAGCGTCGACTTCGCGACCGATACCGCCGAGGCGGTCGAGGTGACGTTCCGGGTCCACCCGTCGGTGCGCGACATCCCGGAGCAGGTCTACTGCAGCGCCGAGCCGGCCCAGCGCGACCACGTCCGCGTCCAGCGCGTGCTGGCGCCCGGCCATCGCGTCGAGCTCGCGCCCGGGCTCGCGCCCGGCCGCTACTCGGTGTGGCACGGCCGCGACGGCGGCTGGTACCTCGACGTCGGCGATGGCGGCGCGCCGCGGATCGCGTGGGCGGCGCGCCCGGCCGGCACGGTGATCGCCGCGAGCCCCGGCGCGACGATCGAGCTCGCCAACGACGCCGCGGCCGACGGCCTGTTCCGCATCGAGCAGGCGCGGTGGAGCGATCACGCGCTGCGCGCCGGCCACCTGCTGAGCTTCCAGGACTTCCGCGACCTGTTCTCCGAGGACTACATCGGCGCCGACGTGCGGCTCGGCGTCGGCGAGCAGACGCTGCT
>Ga0307516_10006688_pt1 | contig 13468 bp, 20 predicted proteins | sample 19_EM_MG_FD_203310 | JGI IMG/M metagenome (GOLD analysis project Ga0307516, IMG submission 203310) | Populus trichocarpa ectomycorrhiza microbial communities from riparian zone in the Pacific Northwest, United States - 19_EM | ecosystem: Host-associated > Plants > Roots > Unclassified | place... | reverse complement strand
ATCGGGATGCCTGACTGACTTTCGGAACATATCCTCAGGGGGAACCGCCCTGTCCGCAAGCCTGGTGTTGGGTTCCCCCAACGTGATCACGTATGGAATCCTATCGCCATACTGAGGCTCATCGTTCGGATCAACTGCCCGCCGCCTCGCAGCGACCATTGCACCTGGAGGTGGGGCTCCCTTGTCGCTGTAAGTTCCCAGGCGAACTTCCTTGGCAAAAATGAAATCTTGAACAGAAGCCCGATTGTCCAGGATCTTCTCCCAGGAGGAACAACAGTACTGCTTGACCTTGCTGAGATCTTGGGTTCTGAACAAAATCCTAGATGTCGGTAAGTGACGGTGGTGATACCCATGATACAACCACGCACTTCAGGCAAGTTTCTGTCATCTTCCTTTGAGCAAGCACGCCATCTCTCCTGACGGTCTCAATGCCTTTGGCGTCGAATGTCGGCTCAGTTTCGTCTGGGGTTTCATATTTGAATCCCACGTAACGCTTCTTAGCCAAGAGAACACACGGGAGGTAGACCTGTTATCCGTTGGTTCTCGAGGCCACGTCGAGGTGGCACGGATGGGACCTACCTTTTCGAACTTCAACTTGATGGGGGAAGGGTTCATGACCGTGATTGTCTCCGCGATGTCATGCCCGATACGGAATGCCTGGTCCTTAGTCTTCCCAGGCAAATAGACGAACAACGAGTCTGTGTCTCCATACACGACTTTTGCGCTCCACTTCTGTGTGGTTTCAATGACTCCGATCGCCTGAAAACGATTATGCAGCAGAATGAGATATACAGCATTGGTGGTAGCTTACCTTTTCCAGTGTCTCACGGCCGCTTTGTACAATGCTGTCTGCGATCTCGACTGCGGGCATCCTCCCCGAGAAGGTTGCGCTGGTGTAGCCGTACGTAACGTTGCAGATATACTTCAAGCTCAGTTGACGGGCATCCAGCACACGACTCAAAGCCTACGGTTTTTGCTCGGCACGACAACCGTGATTCAGAAAAACAGCGACGTACCTTGTCGGACTTGACGCCCTTCATAGCGTGCTTCACCATTACCCTGGTATCCAGGAGCTCTTTCAGCATTCGTCCGAGCAAACCCCTCCGAACGTGAGGTTTTGCATAGATCATCCCATTGGGCGCAACTGAGGGCATATGTCAGCAACGTATTTGGCGAAGTTTTTTATACACCAACCACTGATGTGGCTTTCCATAGTGCCTAGAACCCCTGGAACTCGGGCCAAATCTGTAACCCCCAGTTTGTTCTGTCCCTCAAAGTCCATAACCCGGCCCAGACAAGTCGAGTAACAGTAGTTGTAGGCGATCATGATCGACGGGTATAAGGATTGAAAATCAAGGACGAGTAAAGGGCTATTGTAGAAATCGGACTTCGGTTCCATGATCAGCGGCATGCACTCCGCTGCGTTCTGTCTTCCAACCTGAATCAAAATGAATCTGAGTGGTCGACTCTCAGTGTGAGGGGGACACAGGGGACATACGTCCTCCTTGCTTGGGGAAAGTAAAACCAAACTCTCGGGCTTAGCGATGCGGAACATGAACGACTCGACCTTGAACTGAGAACCCCTGCTTATGACGGAGAACCAGTCTACCCCGAAAACGCGCGCGAACTCCCTTTTTCCCTTTATCAGAACCGACGGAGGGATGTGGGGGGAATGGGCATACGCGGTCTTTGTGACTGTCTCAGAGGCATCCAGAAGTTTGAGCACCGTGACGGTCCTATCCAACATGTACTTGATCATGCGGGACGTGTGGACTGGATCGCCCTCCCGGTACCACCTCATCAGGATCTCGTGGGGATATCGAGGTACCCTGTGGCGCCATGTGAGCCTATTGTAATTCAGGTCCGTCAGCCTGGAACATACCGTTTGCGTAAGATATGGAAAACCGTATTCTCGAACGTGTATATCTCCAGGGAGTGCTCCGACCGCATAACACGCCATACATTTAGGACGTATCGACCAATCACCTTGAATGTAGATGTATGGGTTACCCCCCAATTGTCAACGGTCGTCGAACGTTTTCCTGGTGCCCGAGAGATAAGCTCAGGGAAGTCATAACCTTAGGACGCCATAAGTACCGAGCGACGGTTTTAGACGGCAGACGTACCGTATGTCCTCCCACGTGCATCACAGTAACCCCACGAAGCGGACTGTATCTCCCACCCAGCGAGGATATCTGGGTCGAATTCCACGATGATATCGGTGACCCTATTCAGCAGTTCTAGTTCGGTACCAACGGTTTCTATTGGATGGTCCCGCAGTCGCTTAGGGTCTGTGCGGTCGTTGTCCACAGTGATGACCCCGGACTTATGTGGATCTCCGGCATCGTCGTGGCCGCTTGTTTCTTGATAGGCATAGAAGACTGCAACGATTTCGTCCACATCCGGATCCGGGAACCGGCCGTCCCGTGTGGCAACTTGGATTGAAATCCGGTCAGCCAAAATACCCGCGGCCCGCGGGAGAAACCAGCATACCAAAGACTTCGAGTGAGAATATAGACATAAACTGTTGTTCGCGCGCGGGTGCCTTCGCCTTTTTCCCCGGGGTCAGCCCCACCCCACTACTTGACCAAGCTTGAGTGGGCCCTATAATCTGGGCCGGAGTTAGTGGTACAACGGCGTGGGACATTGGTGGCCTACCTGTGATGCCCACATCGCCTTTCCTTTCCCCGTTTTCGCCGGAACCGGATTATCCACCAACCAATTCCGAACCTCCCTACGAGAGGGGGGGCATCGGTTGTACTCCCAACCCCCAATGCCAACTATTCCTGGCAACCGTAGCGACCCATTCGTTCGTCCAGGTACCGGGGTCTTGTCTTCTCCATTCCATTCTTCCAGCGCGGATAAACCGGTTCCACCGCGAACCCGAAACGAAATCCCGGCATACTCCTTCGCGTGGTCGGGCGCATCTGTCTCCTTCGAGTAGTACACTTCTTGGTAGACTTTGTTGGGGATTTCATGATCTTCCGTGGTTGACACCAGTTCCTGCGCCGGTGGCGGTTTCTGTGCGTATTCGTAGAGCTTGCGATTTGTCGGGGTGCTAGCATGATGGGTAACCCGGGGGGGTTTGTCCGTAGCACCCTGTTGAATCTGCGTCACGTAGGCGAAGCGTATATGGCGAGGGGAGGACGGGGGTGACGGAGCGAAGGTCACATTCAATGGTCGATCCGTTCTTCGCTTCTTCACTGATCGGAGCTGATCGTTTTCGACCACTGTGAAGGTGGGGACATAGAAGGGGTTTTCTTCGCGGTCCTCGGTTAGCCCTTGGTTTGGGATTTGGGCTACTTTTGTTGGGGTCGGTGTTGACCTTGCCAGAGGTTAGTTGGCCGAAAATACAAGATTGGTGGGCTTACTCAAAATTCGTCTTTGCGACATCGAACGGTTTCCTGCCTTCTTCGGGGATCAAGAACTTCGGAGGAGTCCTTGGGAACTTTCTAGATCCTGGGATTGGGCGGACTGGCGTTCGCCATTGGGTCCCGGTGCTGCTACCAGACCTGGAGCCAATTCACCAGCCGTCACGCGTCACGCCTCATCGCAAACCCACTTACCTCGACGGTGTCACTGGCAGACCCGGGGGGCTACCGTATCTATTGCTTAGTCAGTAAACCAAGAAATAAACGAACCGAGCGGTGTACCCTGAGATGTTGGCCCAATCTTCAGTCGTGATCTTCCGCTTTCGTGGAGTGGTAAACCTGACAATGGCAAATGACGAAACTAAGCAATGGCAAACAGCACACCAACCTACCCTTCAGGGCCCGGAGTGATCTTCTGTAGAATCCCAGAAGGGGTGGCGGGGGGAGTTGCATCTAGCGGGGACTCGTTTCCAGGAGTGTCCACGTCCCCATCTAGATACCCGTCTTCGTACTCGATGTTCTCGTCGAAACCGAGATCCTGGTTCTGGAAGTCAACCCGCCCGTTTTCCTCGCCAAAAAGGTGACGAAGCTGTTGGCTCGAGAGCAATGACTCGTCGACATTAGACCGCAACATTTGTGAAGGTTCTCCAGCATGTTGCCCGGCGATTGAAGAGGAAATGTATGGGTTGAACGATTGGTTGTTGAACGTTGGTTCTGGTCTATCTGAAGGCTCATCACCTGTGAGCTCTGGCCTCCATGCGCGGTACCCGTCTTCCCACAGTCCATCCAGGCTTTCGAAAGTAGTAGGGACCCACTTCTCCCACCCCTTGTCCTCGGGAGGTTCTTCTTGGCACCGTTCGACTTCAATCCGTCGTTTGATCTCGTCCCACCACCGGGCTTCTGCAACCCAATCACCCCCAGGCCTGCGAGAGTTTTCGCTAGGATCTACGGGCAGCTCCGGAGAGGGGTCCAAACCCTTGGCAGCGCGGCGCCTCCGTTCGTCTTCCCAAAGCTCCCTGACGCTGAGAACAAGTGGATCTGCGGGAAGTTTTGGCCCAGGGATAGCCAGCTCGTGGTGGATTTTCCTGGCAGAGAGCGCGTGCCTGTTGAGAACGTGGAACGCCACCGCATCCACCTCCAGTTCCATGCGAGATTGGGTGGGATGCGGTGATGACTTGAAGAGGGCCCAAACAGCTTGTGTGTTCTCGTAATCGGCCGCCCCCTCTTCTTGCTCTTCATCAAAGAAATAGTCTTCTCCACGTCTCCACACCTCGCCGAGATCGAGCCACCCGCAACCATGGAGGTTGAAGTCACACATAAATTGAAGGTAGAAGTTGATGTGGCTTTCGAACACGTTGAACTTCGTCGACATCACCACGCCGGACTTCAAAAGAGTGACGGCACGGGTGAGGTAGGAGGGGTCGATCATGTGTATTTTGAGGAATGGCGCGTAGGATGAGTGAAACCCGTAGAAATGCACACCCTTGACGAGCAATACCGCTCGGACAAAGCGCGATTTAGGTGACAACGGATTTCGCTTGTACGACAACGCGATGGCACGGTCAATGGAACGCGTCAGGTCGGCCATATAACTCCCCACTGCAAACACGAAAGTGCATCCTGGTTCTCAGCACCGAGACTGAAACTGACAGAGGGGGCATACCGCTTTCAGGATCGACGTTTCCAGTATATTCGATGTAGAAATATGGATAAACTTGATGGATATGTACGCAGGTTTTCTTCCCGATGGAGGATATGCCGTAGATTCGGATTATGGGGACGAGTTGTTGACCTGGGTTGTCCAGAGGCCCCGGTTCGACGAGGATATGGTCTATGTGGTTGATTCGGACGCGTAACACTGGGGAGCTTGAAGTCATGGCAAACAGTGTGAGGGGAGAGAGCGTGTGCTATTGGGAGATATACATGGTTGTATGAAACAAGTGTGACTGTAATCGATCACATGTATAAGTACACTGAGACGTAGGCCTCGGCGGATACTCTTTTCGTTGGTCCCCATAGTCACCAACCATACCTTAGAACCTGTCGGCCAACCCAAGTTCCCCCGATGGGAAGAGTAACGTTGCCTCGGACTTGGCCGGGTTCGACGCAGACGAATTTATCCCTGGGGAGAGTGAGGCGGTCGTAATTGGAATCCAGCGGGTCAAACGTACCATCCACCGCCTTCCATGTCTCCAATGGCCTCGCCGGCGGTCTTTTGTGGGTTCCAGATGACAACGTCCTTCAGACCGTCCGTCTCGATTTGAATTCCGCCCTGGGGCCAAGAAACTTCATACGCCTGACCACCATCTTCGTAGACAGAGTCGGTAAACTTCTTGACATCAACGTACTTTCTCTGTTCAACCTTGGGTGTAAGCCTCGCTTCTGGGGTTGCCTCGGTCTTATCGAAGTATGTCTTGCCGGTGAGCGGGGAGATCATCACATCGTTAGCCGGAGCCCGGATATAGTTGTGGAAGAGAGCCTGGAACTGTAATACATCTGTGCCGGAGTGGTTGGTAACGTGGATGTCCGTGCCGAGTTGGCGTTCTGCAACGGTCACGACGTATTCGAGGAAGACAGGAAAGTCAAAGGCCGCCTTGACCTCTGGGGTGGGGTCAAGAGCTGGCGGGCAGATCAGTAACCCAGTGAAAGCAGACACAAGCAAGCGGATGCACTCACAGAATTTTGCGGAGACGCTTGAATCGTCATCTGCCAGCACGGAGGTGAAATTCCAGGTGCTGCTGCGAGCGTATCCATGCTGTTTCAGGTTCGGGAATTGGGGGAGTTCCGGGGGGCCGAATATGGGGAAGACGATCGGGATCCCACCCCTGACTGGCTTTGATCCATCCAAAGCAGCCTTGGAGGAGACAAAGAGACGTTCGAGAGGTTCGCCACCTGCGACATCGGGAGATTTCCAGGAGATCACGGTGGCACCGTAGTGTAAGATCTCTACGGTAGCACCCTGTGGCCGGTTTCAGACTACCCCTCGGCCAGAAGACGGGATAGTGGTACCTTTGGATGTTTGAGGATAACGCGGTCAGTGAGCTGCTCGACGGGCATGGCGACCTGGGACAAAGTGAGGGTACCCCTGCCCTAAACGATGGGGTATATGATCGTCGGTGCTTATGTAAATGCCCCTCTCACAACTCATCTTCTTACCACGACCACCGTCGTCGTCCCGCGCCACTCCTCCATGGCCACCTCAACCTACTACGGTTGACGCTCACACCGAGCTCGGACACCCTGGACAAATACGTCCGCGTCCTGTATTCTCGTCACGAGATCCAAAGTCTACACGTTCCGGAATCATATCAAAATTATTCCATAATCAGCCCGTCCAACTCTTGCACAGAGAAGAGCCATCACGCTGCGTAAAGCTGAACCCGCTGTCAACCCTCCACGGTTCCTGGCGGCGTCGAGGGGTGAGTCTCTGAGGCTTACCCTGTCGTGCCCCCTGCATCCCTAGGTGTGCGCCGTGGTCCGCGGTGGGTACGGAACGGAATGGGGATCGCTCTCCCTGCCGTGGGTCTCAGGTGACGACGAGGGGCGAATCTCGAAAGGATTCGCCCTATCGAGTTCCTGTGCGCTTCTGGTGCACCACGGTAAGGTTTGGGGTCCACTACGAATTGACTAAAGACACTGCGAGTAAAAGACTACGCCATATGACACCACCCCAAACAACCTTGACGAGCATTTGACAAACATACTGCCTACATGCAACCGGTCATCGCACCCCCTGGCTCTGCACCGAATCAATGTATTCGAGGTCCAAAGCGACTATTGTGCTGCCAAAATACGGCTTTACACTCAACCCCGACGGGGCGACATGGTCCCCCGTCTTTTGGATAGCATCGCCAATCCGCCTATTTTTTCCCCTCACTTCCCTCGTGGAGGTTATGCTGCGGCCACGTCGGGTTCTCTTCGAGAACCGGCTCTGGCCGCATAATTTTTTCCTTCCTCTTCCTTGCGAAGACGTTGTTTCTCCTCCCTCCGTGCTTGTAGTAGAAGGTATTTTGCACTTTTTGTTCGTCGCACTTTGCTAACTGGCTATTTACAGGTCTCCGGTAGTACGTTCAGCCCTTCTATTTGTGATAGCGTATCTTCGCCTGTTGTCTATTAGAATGCATTTTGTTGCCGTGTTATCTCGAGTGAAGTGAAACAGTGTTGAAAGTTACGCTGGATAAGGAAGGTTCGGCACGACCGAGGGATCGAATATCAATTATCCCCCTACCACGACCACCTCCAGAGACCACACCACCGACCGACCGTTGAATATCCCGTACAGAACCGTTGTCTGCATCGTGGACGATAACTCCAACGTGGGTACTCCCCTGTCCACGATGCCCGACCATTCACCCGCCGTTCGCCAGCTCGTTACTTCGCCACCATGAGCTTCTCCGTTGAGGATGTGGGTCTTCCGATCTCTCTCGTTCTCCAACCGATAGATTTATGATCAACCAGATTGCGCCCATTGCCATCCTTATGGATGAGCTCCGTTCGGAGGATGTTCAACTGCGACTGAACGCCATCCACCGTATATCGACTATCGCCCTCGCCCTTGGCCCTGACCGCGCAAGAGAAGAACTGATCGTGTTCCTCCAAGAGTCTGTTGACGATGAAGACGAAGTTTTACTGGCGTTGGCGGAGGAGTTGGGTAGAGACTTTGAAGAGTACATCGGCGGGAAAGAGTATGCTCATCTGTTGTTGGGGCCATTGGAGAATCTGTCTGCCGTCGAAGAAACCGTCGTAAGAGACAAGGTGCGCGTCCAGAGTCCGCCGCTTTGCGCTTTTCTAACCTTTCTAACGTTTTCCGGCCCGCATATTAGGCTACAGAGTCGATAACGAAGGTGGCTGCCGTCCTCTCGAAATCCCAGATCGAACAATATTACATCCCGCTTGTACAACGACTCTCCCGGGGAGAATGGTTCACATCCAGAACATCAGCTTGCGCGCTCTACGCACCCGTTTACGACAAAGTTGACCCAGCGGTCCAGGATGAGATGAGGAAGGCGTTCACGACGTTGGGCTCTGATGATACCCCGATGGTTCGTCGAGCAGCCGCCAAGTGGCTCGGAGTGAGCGGTGATGATGTATTGTCCCTCTCCAACGTCACTGATATGGAGCACGTACCCCCAGGAATTTGCGAAAAAATTGAGCAAACAACACGTCCTTTCCGACGGCCTAGCGGTATACAGGAGACTCCAGTCGGACGACCAGGACTCTGTCCGACTTCTGACCGTCGAAGATCTTATCGCGATCGCTCAACAACTGACGCCAGCCGAGGTCAAGGAGCAGTTGTTGAAACAGATCAGACAGACAGTGTCAGACAAGAGTTGGCGAGTCAGGTATATGGCCGCAACCCACTTTAACGAGGTGCGTTCCTCGGTTCTTGGCCCTGCTAGGTCTCTCAACTTCTTTCATCAGTTGGCGGAGGCCGTTGGGCAGGACCTTGTCCGCGAGGAGTTGATTGGACATTACGTGCAGCTTTTGAAGGACAACGAAGCTGAGGTCCGCACTGCTGCTTCGGGTCAGATTCCCGGTGCGTGATCTGCAATCGTTTGTGCTGAGGCATTGACGGCAGTCTAGGGTTCTCGAAATCGCTCGAGAAGGAGGTCATTCTCATCCGAATCGTTCCGTGCGTCAGGGACTTGTGTCAAGATACGTCACAACACGTCCGAGCGGCTCTTGCCACGCAGATAAGTGGCCTCGCACCGCTGCTTGGGAAACAGCCGACCATCGAACACCTTCTGCCGCTTTTCCTTCACCTCCTCAAGGACGAGTTCCCAGAGGTCCGTTTGAATATCATCAGCAAACTCGATCAGGTCAACAAGGGTAGGGTCGTCTCGCATAGTGTTGCGTCAACTTGCTGATCATCTTTTGTCCCAGTGATCGGCATCGAGCTTCTGTCTGAAAGCCTGCTTCCCGCCGTGGTCGAGCTTGCGGAGGACAAATCATGGCGTGTGCGACAGGCCATTATCGAGTACATGCCGCTCCTTGCAACTCAGCTTGGGAAGCAATTCTTCGACGAGCAGCTTGGCACGCTGTGCATGTCGTGGCTGGGAGATACCGTTTATAGCATCAGGGAAGCGGCAACTGTCAATCTCAGGAAGCTCACAGAAGCGTTCGGTGTTGAGTGGGCTCGGGTCGCGATCGTGCCGAAGGTTGTCGGGATGGCGAAACATCCCAACTACCTATATAGGATGACCACAGTTCAAGCGATCACGGTGGGTGCCATCCCTGCGACACTCAAACAGAGCCGCGGTCTGATGATTCTTATCGCCGTATGTTAGACGATGGCGCCGGCGTTGACGTTTGAAATCATCCAGCAGGATGTCATTGATCGATTGTTGGACCTCGCTGATGACCCTATCCCAAACATCAAGTTCAACGTGGCCAAATCATTGGAGGTCCTCGCCACCACATATGGTGCAACCCCTCAGGGAAAGCAATTGGTCCAGACGATGATTCTGCCCAAGTTGGAAGTGCAAAAGAATGACGCCGATGCGGATGTCCGGTACTTTGCCGCCAGGGCAATTCAGAACACCCAGAACACGCTCGCTGCGTCAGGTTTGTCGGCCGCCAACCTTCCAAACACCGTGTGACAGATAAGCTAAAAAAAGTTCACGCAGCATGACGAACCCGTGGCCCGGGGATGTTTGTCTGGTGGAACATTGACGAGGCGAAGTAGCAAGTAGAACATGACTTTATCCGTACGTCTTGGGGCAAAGCTTCTGTTATTACACAGCAGTCGCAGTGGGTGAAAAAAATGAGAATGGGAATTTCGATGGTAACTCACGCCCTTGTACCTGAACGCGAACGTTTGACGACTTGATGGAAGTGGGAGACGCTCGGTTGGGCGTCAAGGCAACAAATGGGGGGGGCCAGCCGCTTAGCCTCCGTCTCACTCCGTCACATCCGTTAAGCCTCCCGCCTGCTCGCCGCTCAGCCTCCTCCGTTTCTCCTGCGTGTGGCGTCGTGCTTGGCGGCGGCCGAGAGGAGTTCTCGGATGCAGAATCCCTTTGCTCCGCCATCCCCGTATTTCGGTACCAGGATCGGAATTTGACAGGTCGGATCAGAATGGGGGGAAACCTGTCCTGGTCAAAAGCATCAGAGTCTTCCCATCTGCGCCTTTGGTGGACATGGACGACATCCAAGGCACGTCCAGGACGTCTGTTCTGGAAAGAACGGTTCGTGAGGCTGCGGCCGCGTGCGTGCAGCCTTTGTAAGCGATGGCGCAGGGACCTCAACCGCTCTGTCGGGTCGTCGCGAACGTCGGCTGCCGGCAGGCTTCTGGAGTTCCACGACGGATGGAACGATAGCCTTGTCACCCGTTGGGTTTCCGCTTGGTAACCGCAATGAAGAACCCGTGGTGCGCTCGAAACGCTGATCAACACCCGAAACCCTCGCCTGATGTTCGGGCGAAGTATATAAGGGTTCGCGTCGGCTGGTAACACCCCATCAATTTTTTCTTTTCTCCGTCTCAGGCTCGTCGCCCAACTCACATACCCCTTCCTTCGTTTGGGTTCTCTCTTGAAATGTCGCTCATTACCCGCATCGTTCTCTTGGCTTTGGCTCTTCCCTTCGTTCTCGCCCACGGTGATGGTTGTGGATACGACCAATTCAAGTACGTTCCCTGCATCGACGTTGAGAGTGGTACGCTGACCCAGCTTTCAGGTGGGACGCCAAGAACCTCTGCCTTCCCAGAGGCGGACCGAGGAGTCCCTCCAACCCACCTTCCAACACTGACTGCCCGTTCAACTGGTCGTGGCATCCTGGAAAGGGCTGCTGTGCTCCTCACCAACCACCTAATACCCTCCCTCCTCCCCAGTGCGGCAGAGGCTGGAATTGGAGCCCTGGCTCCCTTTGTTGCAACCCTCCCCCATCCCGTCCCACCACCACCAAACCCCCTACCCCGTCCAAGACCCCCTGCGATGATGACAAGGACGGCAAGGGTGGTAAAGGTGGCAATGGCGGTGATGGTGACAACGATGATGGCCACGGTCATCACCACAAGCGCGTCGCTGCCAAGAGGCGTGAACTCCGCTCCCGCAATGTTGCTCCTTGCCCTAAGGGTCTCTCTGCTTGCCCCGTCTCCAGTTTGATCGGTGGTGACTACGAGTGTGTCGATACCCTCGCTGACCTCGACAACTGTGGCGGTTGCGCTACCCTCGGTGAGGGCCAGAACTGCAACGCTATCCCGGGCATTTGGAACGTTGGGTGCGAGCAAAGCGCTTGCAAAAGTGAGTTTTTTTATTACCCCTGGTTGCGGACGAATCTGACGGTTCGTGACACTAGTCTATACATGCGCGGACGGTTACATTCTTTCCACGGACGGAAAGTCGTGCAACGCTCTCTAAGTATCCCGGCCGCACGCCCCACAACGACAGGCCCAGATTTCGGTTGGGTCAATACATACGGCCAGCCGAGCTCCCTTACTCCGGTCACCCCGCGAACTCTTTCTTATCCTCTTTGGATAACTTTCCAAACGACCCAATGGACATTTCATTCATTCTATATCCCATTCCTTGCTATTATATTCTAAACCTGATGCTCGTATACCATCTTTACTTACACCCACCGGGCCATGATTCTGTGTATGTTACTACGCGCCCTGGTGCTGTGTTTCGGTACGCAATACATGCTCGGCCATGTGGGTTCCCCTCCGCGTCGCATTGGGTGAATGAATGAGCGCAAATGAGAGCACAACTCTACTGGATAAGCGAATTTTCCCAAGCCAACGGCGGCACGCATGGACCCGCGGCCACGAATCATCCCCGAGCAAGTTTTACGTCCACGGCCATCCGCTTATTTAACTCGAGCCTGATTCCACTAGGTAGCTCGGGACGGACTTGTAATTCAAGTCCAGAGCGTTCCGACCGGTCGTAAGGGTGGACGCGTGGATGCACAATCTTCTGATCCCGTACACTAATTTTATCCTCAGCTACACGAACAGACGAGCCACCCGGCGGTGGATCCGCATGCTCAGGGAGAGCTCGCTGGTCCACCCATCACAAGCGATTTCCCCCAAAACGGCCAGGACATTCTCGCGATACACCCAGCGAGGAGAAATCTGTGTTCTGGCCCTTAGGCTAGGGCCGACGCCCCCTGGCTGGCAGCTGGCAGGCCGTCGATCTTAGGATCGAATTCTATCGAATTGAACCACTTCGAATTCGTGGATGTGCGCCGGTCTCCCACGTGTTGAGCTTGCTCCCGGCATGTTTTCAACATTTACTCGTGTTTGTTCCAGGTTGGACTGAGGCTCCTTAAATGACAGAGGCTGGTTGAGGATTCGTCCCAACGCTTCTTGTTCCCCTCCCTCCACCATCTCCGCTCACAGGATTCGCCTACATAACCCTATCTCCCGCACACTACTGGTTAGCTCCGCAGGAAAATGCCCTCCGTGACCCGATTCTTCTCTCTGGTTCTTGCTCTCGCGCTCGTCAGCATCTCCATCGACGCCTACGTTATCCCACGAGCTACCGTTGACTATCGCAGGCACGACGTCAACGTTCGCATCGTCGAAGAAACCAGGTCCATACCCTCTATCGCTTCCTATCCAAGGCTCGTTGCCAGGCGACGAGGGGTGCGCGACTTTCGTGTTCCGAACCGTTTGCGAACTCGCCAGGCCCTTCCACAACCTGAACTTGGCGATATCCCTGATGTCGAACCCATACTCCCAAAGGAGGAACGCGGTTTCGGCCACGCTCACGCCGTCCCTGACTCTTCCACCGCCTCTGCCCCTCGAAGGGTTGCTCCCCGCGACGTCACGTTCTCGTACCCGACTGCTGTCCCTACTTTGTTTCCACGGAACGCGGCTGGCTTGGTCCAACTCGACTTGCTGAACACCTACTACCAGGAGATGCGCACGCAGTCACGTAACCTTCGTATGTGTCCTCTGCTTGCGCCCACGCTGTTCCCCGTTGATGGTTTGCCTCCAGGAGACTACGGCCGCCGTGCTCGCGGCTCGAGGGACGACCCTAGATTTCGTGACGACGCTACCCGAGAGCTACGGGGTTTTAGGGACAACATGGATCGAACGCAGGGCATTCTTGGAGATCTCGGTCGTGACAAGGGCTTGGCAAACTACGACCGCAATAACG
>Ga0307516_10006687_pt1 | contig 13469 bp, 19 predicted proteins | sample 19_EM_MG_FD_203310 | JGI IMG/M metagenome (GOLD analysis project Ga0307516, IMG submission 203310) | Populus trichocarpa ectomycorrhiza microbial communities from riparian zone in the Pacific Northwest, United States - 19_EM | ecosystem: Host-associated > Plants > Roots > Unclassified | place... | reverse complement strand
CGAGAGGTAAGGTGTGTGTATCGGGCGATAACAATATGAGGCACCAATCTTACCCTGCTCCGAAAGTCCAGTGATCTCGTTCCATCGCATTAGGAAGCACAGCCGATTGTGAGCAGCTCAGATTGTCGCCGAGATATCGGTCAGGATTGAATGAGAACCTATCATTCGGACCTCAGAAACCATTCGGAACTAGAGAGGAATTCCACATACGAATCTGGATACCGCTCTTCATTATGATGCAGGGTGTAGCAGTTTAAGACCACCGCCGTGTCCTTGGGAATGTAAACACCATTATAGGTGAAGTCTCGCGTTGTAAAATGAGGTGTCGCCATCCAGAACGGAGCATGGACGCGTTGCAGCTGGAATGGACATGTCAATGATGGAATGAATCTAGAGGCGCTCAGAATCACCTCTTTGATGATCGCACGAATATAAGGCAAGTTGGCTTCATCTTCCACAGTGGGCCAACGTTCTCGACCAATCACCCTGTCTAACTCTTCATGGGCCCGCTTTTGAACTTCAGGGAATGAAGGGATGAATGCTAGGAACCAATCGATAATACCAGATGTCTGAAGCCCATCAATCTCCGACACCACGCCACATGACGACGAAAACCCACTGAAGAAACACCGCCGAGTGTAAAGACAGCAGAAAGCATGCAAAGGTCTTCCCAATCGAGTTTCTCTTCCTCTTGAGTTTGGAGAAGAGTCTTGACGAGGCAGTCAGGGACATCCTCTCCCGCATCCATACGTGCCTTGACGTCAAGGATCATGTTTCCATAAGCATCGATGAGGTCGTCGTGAAGTTTGCGCCCCCGAGTTTTTTTCGTAGAGGGTAACCATTGGAGCAGCGTGAAAAAGTCAATAGGGTTCGCCCAAGGACCTTTGAAGGAGGGTCGGTGCGTTTACAAAAGAACCGATCACGGGAGTATTCACCGGTCAAATCCATAAACTCTATTGCTAGATCAAGGGCTTTTTTCACGAGCGGAGCCGAGGTTGAATCGGTTCTCGTACCATAAGCGATAATGAGCATGTTACTGTTCAGATGTTTAGTATAGAATTCACAGGAATGTAAAGAAAATACGGCTGACTTCAGTGCAAAACGGCCAACATAGTGCGCCGGGTCAATTGGCAGTTTTCCACCCCTTGTCGCTTTGAGCAGAGAACCGATAAGGATGTGGGTTTCATAGTCCAGCATGGAACCGTAACCAGAGATGGCTTTGGGCGAAAGGAGTTGCATAGCGATCCTCCGGTGTTGCCTCCTATTAGTTCATCCGAAGCACCTCAGTCAGGAATTCTATGTAGTAATCATTAGTCGCATACCATGTGTCCCCATACTCAGTTGCAGTGATTGCCCGGCCACGGAGAATTATTTGATTCTTCATAAAATATTTCTTTCGGCTCGAGAAGATGGCGCCGTTGACGGTGAGAAGCTCCCGCGCAATATGAGCGTCCGATATGACGATGAAGAGCTGATTGCCCATCCAGATAGAAAACAAGGGGCCGTATTTCTTTGCCCAGGCATCAACGGACAATTCGGGGAACTTCCCGAGGAAGGCGTAACGGACTGCAGGACCAGGAGGCAATTTATTGCCATCCTTGTCGGCGACTATTTTCCGCAAGAGTGGGGGGCTCAAAAAATAAGCCACCACAAGAACAGCAAGGCCCGCCGAGAGCTACAGCAAAGTGCATCAGCATCAAGTGGATTCAGAGGGACGTGCTGACAGACTTGGGCTACGGTGGTCAACCAGAATAGATAATAAGAGTGGATCATGGTTCGGATTTTTCAAGTGAGGACAAGGAAGGCCAAGTGCCCCCATTTTATATATGTCGAGATGTCTAAGGCACGGCGCCTCAACCTGTACCAAAGATGCTCAATCGCAACAACAGAGCCATAGTACTATGCATACACGAACAGGGGTATGTGCGTGTAGGCTTCTCCACCGGCTTAAAGTTATGTGCGATGACAGTGACACCGACGGATTCGCAAACCTTGTACAGGTCTCTCGGAGCTCAAGCCCGATTCAAACAAGTTCGACAGTCGTCGTCTTCAGATACGTAACTTGTACTTAGGTACCTACATCATGATCACTAGATGTCACCTGCTCGGCTTAAGCTCGCTGGTACTTACATGCCTGAAAGTCTGAGGTCCCCGCGGGATGACATCCATGACACGAAGGTTATAATGACAGCGAACGCGAACGCGGTCCGCCGTATCCATTGTTATGAGCCGAGGTGGAAGGTGACGTCCCCGGCGCGAGTTCCGAGCCGGTAGGCTGTGGTATTAGGCTCCAGTTTTACTTGACAACTTCCGGTAATGTTGTAAATTTCAACAGAGCTGTACAACAGATACAGGCTGATGCAAGCCTGTAATCGCCCCGGTGGAAGTCCGATAAGATAGGATGTGTCCATATGCCACAGCCTAGGGAAATCGTCAACAAATCATAGTCACTTCCGAGCAATTCACGCTTCCTCCCCTACCGACAATCCGGTCGACGCGACTCCGGCTAAAACATTAACCATCAAAGTTCAGATTGGGTTCCATCAGGTCCTGCCAGGTCCCATCCTAAATCCCGGCAATCGTTGGAAATCAGTTCCAGGATATGTGGAGCAGGGTCAGGGTGACTGGGAGTGGCTTGCTCGGATGGTCGTGGGTTCCGGAGGATATATACAGACGTCTCCTCTTGGGACTGCCTTGTGTTTGCGTAACTTCAGCCTTCAGGTAACTTCCCTTATCGTCCGGGCCGCCCCAGGCAGAGCCCCGAGCCCAGATCCAATGTTGGGACGGGATTTGCGTGGGATGTGTGTGGGCCTATGGATCCGGCTCGTTTCGGTGCTACAGTAGTACAAGCCTTCGGGTTTCCGTGTTCCTCAAACTTCTAGATCTGCGTCGGCCCCGAGTTTGAAGACTCTTGGTGAGACGGTCCACGACTGTATAAATCGACTCATAAGGAGAATCTTACGTGATTCGTCATTCTCTAGCCTCAACGTTACTGATTCGAGATTAAACCGACAACCTGATTTCCTTCACTCACATCAGCAGCCGTAATGGCGGCGTCGTCCTGCTCTCTCTAGGTTGGAACAATGTTCTCGCTAACGTGCGTCATATAGAGACTTCGGGAGACGTTTGCCTTGACTTAGGTGTCTTCACAGAGGGATAGGACAAACTTGAGAGTGGTCTGGATAGGCGACGAATCTTACGAAAGTTATCGAGTCGCTCAGTATCACGGATCCCTTACGGACCCTTGATTGGCCGTAAAGTATTTCCAAGGGGTATGGAGATGCGCCAGACGCCGGTACCTCATGGTGAAATTAACTATTGGCTCCCTGGCGCCGTGATTGCGAAAGAGATCAGAATCATCAGGGGTGGGGAGCCGTGTTCGATGAAGGATCAAGAAGCGGAGGGAGACATAGTTTCGTGCTAAATATGAGGAGATTTTTCCGTTCGTACAACACTGGGGCAAACGAGAGGCTTTTTCAATGGGACTAAACATGGGTTTGAGTCCAATTGGCATGGCGAACACGCACGCGAGGTTTGGCGATCACAGACCGCCTCGGAGCTAAACGTAAACCCTCGATCCGACTTTATTACCTGATTGAACATGAACAGATGACCGGAGTTGCGCTTCACCTCCGAGTAACCACTAATAGCGGTTCATAGTCGACTTGGCTACCCGCTGTTCAAGATCAGGAGCAAAGGCTGAGAGAGAGAGCGAGAGTCAACTTTCTTCCTCTCGTCGCTAGCAAGATCCAGGCAACGGAAGGTGGGATCCGATAAACCCTTCCCAAACCCAGTTACAGGCTGTCCTTCAATTCGAGTCGATCCTGCCACGGAACCGGAATCCAGTGTCCCGTTTGATTCGGCTCGCAAGATTGACATTCCCATGGATATGATTCACAGCATAGTCCACGAAAAACGCAATGACCCCTCCACACTGAAGCAACGGCCAACCATCTCTCGTTCTTTTCTAACTCCTTGCCGCAAGCATCTCTTCTCCGTCATCCATCTCAGCAGCGGAGATCCGAGCTCTCGGTGCGCCCGATTGTGCGGAATCCTCGACCACAATCCACAACTCGTCCACAACATCCGAACGCTTCACGTCATCAATGAAGCGGATTGGACCCTCAAAGAAACTACCTTTCCGAAACTCCTGGAAATCATCGCAGATCAAGGCACCTTGATCGAGTTCTCCTTCGACATGAGAGGGTGCGGATCCACCCATTGGCTGACCTCTTTCCCCGACACACCTATCCATCGGCCATTTACAAGCTTCTCGGAACACCCAGTTTAGAGACCGTCGGACTTTACAATGTCTGTCTCTTCTTTCCTGTTGAGGCGATCGGGGCGTGCCCTTCGTTGCGTTTTCTAGCGTACTTTGGGGACTTGAAATGCTACAAGACCGTCGGCCTCGCGGGTCCTGGACCCGCGGACCTCTCGTACCCTCTTCCATCTTACACCCCTGGCACACGACGGCCTGCGGTAAAATACCTCTTTTTCAACACTGCTACGTCTAAGCAGCTGGAGAAGTATCTATGCAGTGAGGCATGCCCCCTTGACATCACGCAACTGCTGTCCCTGACGGTGTCGGTGCATGGGAATTGGGAAGCCTCACTCCTCGCAGTGCAAACCCTGACGATGGCCTCATCTGACACTCTCACCGTACTCTCATGGAGGTTCCCGTGGTATCCACACGCTGTGGGTCAGTCCAAGCTCTACTTCCACCTCACCTTTCCCACCAGCTGATTTTTTCTGCAAAACATTCATTTCCGACAGCAACACTAGAGCGCGGGATGGCCATCGTCAACATCAACCACCATCGCTTGTCCCAGCTGCACACGCTGAGGTTCAGTATCGAGGTGTCACAGTCCGAAGCAGTAGGGGTGATACTCCGCGAATGTGGCCTGCCTGACAGCGTGAAGGAACTTGTGATCGATATCCGATATAGCCCTTCGTTTTTCCTCTCCGGGAGATCCGATGATGTTGTGGGCATATTCCGTATGGAGTTGGGCATGGCTAAAGCCGACGTGATTCTAGCTTCCCATGTTTCCAAGGGAAGGGACTCGAGCCCAAAAGTAAGAGTCAAGATACATATCACCCACCAGACTTGGGATATAGCTAGGCAAACAAGCGTAAAAGAGGATATCGGTCATCACTTGGAGTCGATGTTTCCTTTGGTGTGGGCAGCTGGTTTACTGATAACAGAGTGAGAGGATGATGCAGACCAGTAGAGTCGCAATATCCATTGAGATCGATAGCTCTCCATAATCACGTATCATAGAATAACGGTAGAGGAAGATCGCGCCTGTGTCGGACGGAAGCAAAGCTTTGGAAATTGGAAGCAATAGGGGAAAAGAATGCATGCGTAGGGCATAGGTCCGCATTCGTTCCAGATACGATATGGATGCAAGAAGCACGAGACGGTGATTGGGAGTCCAAGCCTGTACCTACCTACCGTCTACATCTGGTTTGTCCTAATCTTCCTTGGACCCATCCGAAGGTCGTACCGGTGATTTTATGTAGCACAAAGTACCAACCGTGTGTTGGTGGTGTCGAAAATATCTTGAAGAGGTGCCATCTGTAAGTATACGAGTCGCGCCCTACGGGGGTTGTTTATATGTACTGGCCTGAAGAAGTATGGTCAGATAACATTGATAAGGAGGAAGAAGGAGACGATGAGTGGGAGGGGGAGTAAGATAATGAATGAACACCGAATGACGACAACGGCGGGCTCCTAAATAATCATTCATCCTAAGTTACTGGCCACGCGTAAATCATTGATTGTTAACCAACCGTATACCAAGATACATTCTTCGCCAGTTGTGATGCAACCTCTGAGGGTCTTAATACTACAACCGCAGTCAGTACTCATCCCGATGGGGAGGCTCTGCCATACCAAATTGTTGGGGCTGGACGAATGCCGCCGTTGCAGCTTGGGGGCAAAGCTTTGACTACGTTGTCGGACTTTGCTTCGTAGATGTTGCATGAAAGAAATTTGACGATGTCCTGATTTAAAAACGCGAGTTCCGCTGACTGGAGAACAAGATCTGAACAGGCATCCGCCTTGAAAGCCTTTTGGATAATAAAAATGCCGACCGCGGGCCCAGGTGGCCCCAAAGACCATCACACAATTAAACGCACCGACCTACGCCGATCCACCTGACTCCAACACCATTCCAGGACTTCGGATCTCGAGGGCAATTGCAGCACCAATCGTTGTAGTGCTGATTCAGTCTAATAACGCAGACTTTCAAACGAAAAATAAGGAATTGGACAGACCTCAAATGATACATATTTGCGTCTCCTCCAGGGATAATGCGTCAGGCCTGGTAACCTTGGAGCCAAGTGTCCGAGCTTCGTCCTCTTTTTCGCCAGAGATATCCAGCAACTCCGTCTTGATATTCGCCCTGGCGAGGGACAAGATAGTAGCGTCGGCAAAGGGGATATGCTTTACATAAAGGGATTTGGGTGGTCAACATCGCACGAGGTGAGAATGACACTCCTCGACTTCTTTCAGTTTGTTGACAGCTTCCCCAAGGCAGCGAGAACTTCTTTACTATCCTCGTCTTCCTCGTCAAGGTCATCCTGAAACCTTTTCAGAAGGTCGATCACAGTGGCAGCCCTCAAGACCTCGTCGGTGAGTTCGGAAAGTTTGCGCTGCTTCGCCATGGAACAAACGGCAAGAAAACATGCGTTCAGACTCCGATTCAGACGATTGGCTGACTATGTTTCCCCTGGTACGTTACTGATAACAGGACGATGCAGACGAGTAGAGTCGCAATAGAGGACCGTTGCCTCGATAAAGTCACGCTCGCCGACGGCATCGCTTTCTAGGTCATGTCTACTTTAAAGATAAGCTGACCACAGCTCCGCGCATCCTACCGAATAGTCGACCACCGCGAACGTCAAATTACACCCCACGCCCTGACATACTGCACAAATGTACCTTCCTCCCCCCTTTTTTATCCCCCTCCCACCACCACGACCCCCAGAATATACTGCGGCTTTGAAGACGCCATCGAAATATTCGACCTCTCCTCTCCCGGCTCCGGAACCCGTCTCCCAACCACACCTTCCAAGAAAAGCATAGACGGCCACAAAGGTAACCCTCCTTCCACTCCTTACCCATCCTTACCGATACCACCCCCCTCCCAGGAACAATCTCATCCCTCGCCTTTGCCTCATACACCTCCGACCTCTACGCAGCTGGCAGCCTCTCCCGCTCCCCCTTTAACATCGTCCTCTTCACCGGAGAACAAGGCTCCACACCTATCACGTTCGTCTCGGGCGGACCCAACGCCGGCGTCACCCAAGTAAGTAGCCATCCCATCTCACACCCTCTCCACACCCCGTCTTACCCACCTTCCAGATCCAATTCAACCCCACCCAGCCCACATCGTGTACGCCTCCTTCCGCCACCAGCCCAACATCCACGCTTGGGACCTCCGTTCTAACGTCCATTCCCCCCTCATGACCTAAGTACCAACCCGGACCCGGACCATGTTACGACGCCGCCCGAAACGAACGAACAAACCAGAAAATCCGGTTCGATGTCGATACATGTGGGGGTGTGCTTGCGTTGGGGATCACGTTGGAACTGTCTTCCTCTTCAACCTCGACCATCCCGATTCTCGAGCAAATAACAAACCCCACCACCATCCACCCCTCTCCTAACTTTGCCGTGCACAGCGGTACGTTACGTCTCCCCTTCCCTTCCATCCCTACCATTCACCACTTCTCACACCTCTACAGATGCCATCGGTTCCGTATCTTTTAACCCCACCGCACCCGTCCTCCTCACCGTCTCTGACATTTTGATGCTCCGGATTAACTTTATATCTCTTCTTCTCATTCATCTGAAGAAGAAGGTTCTGATTCCCAGGTTGAACTCGAGATCCACGACGACACTCCCACAATCACAACGGTACACAGGTAGTCCCGACAAGTCAGATCACACCAGGAAGACTACATATGCCATCATTCCAGATGGGAAGCAAGCGCGTTCACCGCGCAGTTCCTGACAACTGGTCAACCGGAAGAATCTGGGTAAAGATATATTGGCCATTTTGCTAGGAAATGATCGTATCCGAATACCTCAGAAAACCTTCATAGGCTCGACTGGACTGCGACTTTTCTTCGAATCCGGGTCCAAACTGGTGCTTGGATGGGGGTTTATTGGGGGTCTCTTTTTTGATCCCTCATCTGAGACAGTCTTAGGTCAAGACAAGCACCAGCCGTAACACTGGGCAGTCGGGGGTACGCCATTTTTTCCCTCCCAAGCGAGCTCATCTCAAGGTGACACTCTTACTAGTCCGCCTCTTACGGATCGACGGTTTTTTGGGTGGGTAATCCATTGGGAATACTTAACCTACACGTGCGTGGAAGCAATTGATGACATCGAGAGCATGACCTCGCTTAACTTTCGAGTTCACGCGCAGTGTTCAGTTCTATTCAATCTAAGACACCGGCAACGGACGTGTTGGGATTGCCAACATGCCCTTCACCACCGCCACCACTTAGATATGGATTTGTATATATCATGAATTAAATCTACACGGACTAATCCCGGCTTGGAGATGGGAGAAAGAAGCCCAGGGCCTCTGCTAAGAAACACTTTGATGTGTCCGACTTCTGGGGTTCAATATGTCGCTCTCGGAGAAGAGGCATGTGGACGTCCTGGAAGGGAACTCGGGCCCGCCGTGCGCGGGCAGCGTCCCGCAGCCCAAGTATTCACTCGAGAATGAGAAGGAGTGTGACGATAAAAAGCCGCAATATTGAGATGCAAGGCGAAGCGTACGTACGTCACAATACGATTTCTTTGGTCCGCAAAGTGGCTTGTAAATTCTCGATCCGTGGAACGAGCTTGAGTCTGAAAGGAAGGGGTCTACGCCCCGAAGTGCCCTCGTATTCCTGAAGAGATATGGGCTCATCCGGGAGTGCGTGGAAAGTGAAGGACCAGAGCAGCCGCGAGATGGCAAGCCATAGCTCTTGCTCGGCAACTGACAAACCTGGACAGATCCGTCTCCTGCGGTCCGAGAGGTAAGGTGTGTGTATCCGATTACAATATAAGGCACCAATCTTACCCGGCTCCGAAAGTCCAGTGGTCTCGTTCCATCGCATTAGGAAGCACTGCAGATTGTGAGCAGCTCAGATTGTCGCCGAGATATCGGTCAGGATTGAATGAGAACCTGTCATTCGGACCTCAGAAACCATCCGGAACTCGATGAGGATTCCACATACGAATCTGGATACCGCTCTTCATTATGATGCAGGGTGTAGCAGTTTAAGACCACCGCCGTGTCCTTGGGAATGTAAACACCATTATAGGTGAAGTCTCGAGTTGTAAAATGGGGTGTCGGCATCCAGAATGCAGCATGGACACGTTGCAGCTGGAATGGACATGTCAATGATGGAATGAATCTAGAGGCGCTCAGAATCACCTCTTTGATGATCGCACGAATATAAGGCAAGTTGGCTTCATCTTCCACAGTGGGCCAACGTTCTCGACCAATCACCCTGTCTAACTCTTCATGTGCTCGCTTTTGAACTTCAGGGAATGAAGGGATGGATGCTAGGAACCAATCGATAGTATCAGATGTCTGAAGCCCATCAATCTCCGACACCACGCCGCACGATGACGAAAACTCACTGAAGAAACGCCGCCGAGAGTAAATACAGCAGAAAGCATGCAAAGGTCTTCCCAATCGAGTTTCTCTTCCTCTTGAGTTTGGAGAAGAGTCTTGACGAGGCAGTCGGGAACATCCTCTCCCGCATCCATACGTGCCTTGACGTCGAGGATCATGCTTCCGTAGACATCGATGAGGCCGTCGTGAAGTTTGCGCCCGCGATTTTTTGTCTTCGAGGGTAACCATTGGAGCGGCATGAAAAAGTCAATAGGGTTCGACCAAGGACCTTTGAAAGGGGGTCGGTGCGTTCACAAAGGAACCGATCACGGGAGTATTCACCGGTCAAATCCATAAACTCCCTTGCCAGATCAAGGGCTTTCTTGACGAGCGGAGCCGAGGTTGAATCGGTTCTCGTACCATAAGCGATGATGAGCATGTTGCTGTTCGGATGTTCAGTACAGAATTCACCGGAATGTAAAGAAAATAATGCTGACTTCAGTGCAAAGCGGCCAACATAGTGCGCCGGGTCAATTGGCAGTTTTCCACCCCTTGTGGCTTTAAACAGAGAACCGATGAGAATGTGCGCTTCATAGTCCAGGGTAGAACCATAACCAGTGATGGCTTTGGGCGAAAGGAGCTGCATAGCGATCCTCCGGTGCTGCCTCCTTTTAATTCATCGGGGCGTCAGTCAGGAATTACATATCCAATTAGTGACCAGCCGCGTACCATGTGTCACCATATTCGGTCGAGGTGATTGCCCGGCCACGGAGGATTGTTTGATTCTTCATGAAGTATTTTTTTCGGCTCGAGAAGATGGCGCCTTTGACGACCAGAAGCTCCCGAGCAATCTGAGCGTCTGATATGACAATGAAGAGCTGATTGCCCATCCAGATAGAAAACAATGGGCCATATATCTTTGACCAAGCATCGACGGATAATTCGGGGAACTTCCCGAGGAAGGCGTAGCGGACCGCAGGACCAGGAGGCAATTTATTGCCATGCTCGTCGGCGACGATTTTCCGCAAGAGTGGGGGGCTCAAAAAATAAGCTGCTACAAGAAGAGCGAGGCCCGTCGAGAGCTACAACAAAGTGCATGAATATCGAGTGGATTAAGAGAGAGGTGCTGACAGACTTGGGCTATGGTGGTCAACCAGAATAGATAATAAGAGTGGATCATGGCTGGGAACATTCAATTTGAGGAAGAAGACCAAGTCCCCCCATTATATATATGTCGAGATGTCCAAGGCTGCTTGTCACAAGACAAGACTTTTCCCGAGCGGTGCATTGATTTCGGCACAAATATCTCATGCGACAGAGGATCTTCCAGTCGATATTAGGGGAAACGCACCCATATCTTCGTTACCTGGCATTGAATCTGTGCCAATTTTGCAACGCGTCTATCGGGATACCACGTCCCGAAATTCCGACAAGTCAAATGGCTCAAAATCGGTGGATAGCCAGATCCTGGCAGATCACCGTTGGGACGTATTATTATGCCGCCGCGGGCAGAGCCCAGAGCTCAGATCCAAAGTTTTGACGTGGGATGTGTGAGGGCCGATTATGGTGCGCCGTTTATCAGCCTGCAGGATTTCCGATCGAAGCTGAGGAATCGAGGCTTACCACGGTCCGTTGACATCGCTTCTGTTGTCAACTGAGTAGGTAATACCTGTCCGTAGGCTACTTTGATATGTCGAGGATGATGTTTTTCCACGAATGTCTTCAAGTGTGTGCATTTCCCAAGTTTTTTCCAAGGTTAAAGTTCAAGGTTGCGAAAGAAAATCGACACGTTACATACTAAGCCAGTCACAAAGTACTACACCAAGTTGCAGTGGACGCCGTCGGCTCATGAGGTCGAAGCCGCTGTCCAACTTCGCATCCTGCATACAGTAAGTAACATCGTAGTATTCAGCGACCGTTCATGTTCTTACCTCACGTTTATTGCGAGGAATGTAAAATGAGTTGAATTGGACATCTTCGAGGACTGAAGAAGGGCGAGTAGCATAAGGTTCTTCCCCATCGATTTCGTGATGCCACGTATAGACGTTATAATACGTAAGGGCTAATGCTCAGCTTTGAATATATTCTCTCGTCTAACGACGGTTTCTTGATCAGACTCTTTTAGATCTTTGTAATACCAGACAAAACATGTCGTAAGATGGAAATGGAAATCGTGGATAAACATAATCCTCGTCGATTCCTCGACATATCGAAGTAGTCACATCCCGATGTCAACGGACCGTGGACCGTGGTAAGCCTTGGCTTCTTTCCTTATGAGTTAATCTACTCGTCAGCCAATCAGTTTTGAAATTAAATTGAATGCATCAGGCGGAACGTCGATGACCGTGACAGTCCGTGGTAAAGTTCTGGTTCTTCTGATTACAAGTCACTTGTCATGAAGAATGACACTCCAGCCTCAGGCTGAGTTCCCCCATCTAGGCCATCCACCTAAGTTAGTCCATCTTTCGAATTGAGTTGAGAAACCGACAGACATATTGTACGGTGAACTCGCTCCCAATCGGAGCTACGGTGAATGATCTAGTGAAATGTAGTGAAAGCCAGTAATGCTATTCGTCCACACTGGCAGGCTTCGGGTTTCAATTTTCGCAAACCTTGCTGTTGGTATCAGGTTGAACCAAGTTGCCGGACGGCCACTATGACGATGGATAATCCTGTGTGCTACTGGGTGGCGGACGAGGCGGTGGCGACGATGGAGGTCTCGACAGGCATGGTAACGCGTGGCAGGTCCAGGTATTGTCTTGTTGATTATTGCCCTGGGTGAGGTGCAAGTAGTGAGCAGTGCAAAAGATGTTGGCGATTATTGCTCCTCGTGGCCCTGCTTACCTGGGATCCATGACTTTGCCTGATTACCTGCCACAGACGAAGACGTTGAGTAGTAGAGAGATTCAGAGCTGAGAATCAACGAACGTTAATGTGACGTATTTTTTGGTACCGCGGAATAACCGTACCCCTAGCTGCGGGTTGAGTATGGGGCGGGTTCAACAGCGCCGAAGCCGGCAAGACTTGGATACGACGTTGCATATTCATGTTTCGAGTGTACTGTTCGTTTATAATAAGAGAAAAGAGGACCCGCATCCTTGATGGCGGCATGGGCAAGGGCCGTTGTACATGGATCACCATCGACTTGGACACTGGACGGATCTATCCCTCTCCATCTGCGACAATGGTATAGCTGATGGTTACGCCTGTGTGTCGGTGGTTATCAACAGGAAGCAGGTGTAATCAAGTGGCAGGAAGAACTTACAGCTATCCCCCGGCCTTGATTATCCACGACCAACTGCTGCCTATGTCTCGCCAATCGCTGCCGGATCGATGTCCATCCCATTGAAACCACCTGTTAGTGACCAAGCTGTTTCCGTGTTCACCTAGTGACGTGGCACAGATTTCCACTCGTCGTCGCCGTCGTTGGGTGCTGGAAAGTTGTGGCGGTGGATTAATAAAGTGAGGTGGGGAATGGGGGATACGCACGGACGAGTGGTGGACAGGCGGAAGGGTGGAGGTTAGCGATATGCAGTTGTGTCGTCATGCACTGTTAGCGCCGGATCATCGGGATCTGGCAATCGCAAAGAGAAGGAGCTCGAGGATGTTAGCTGGCCACCAGAAGGTTGATTCGTTCGTTGGTGCCCTCATCGTCGAAATGGCGACTAAGCGGTCCGTTCGAAACAAATCACATGATCTTAAATCCTAATCTTAAGTCAATGATAATCGGGTAAGGCGGCGCGCCGCGAGAGCCTGCTGCCAATAAAAATTAAAGCCAATGAATTATAGCAAATGGTACAGGTCCATACGCGTAAACTAGTGCATCCAGCGAATACGCGAGGCTACTTT
>Ga0307516_10006686_pt1 | contig 13471 bp, 5 predicted proteins | sample 19_EM_MG_FD_203310 | JGI IMG/M metagenome (GOLD analysis project Ga0307516, IMG submission 203310) | Populus trichocarpa ectomycorrhiza microbial communities from riparian zone in the Pacific Northwest, United States - 19_EM | ecosystem: Host-associated > Plants > Roots > Unclassified | place... | reverse complement strand
TAGTGTATTCTTTTGGGGAGTTTCAGGTGCTTTACTGCTAAAACGTTCCTGGAGACATGCCTATTTCCGGTTCTTGGATGAATCATGGGACTGGCTCTATGTGAAGGTAGCAGTGCGCAAGGCACGACTTCAACGAGAATTTCAGAGGCTGCAAGAGCACGTTCTTGCTTAAGAAGGATTGCAAGGTAATATGGTTATTCACATATCTTTTCCTTTCTTTTTATATTGAAGACTAATGGTTCATTTTATACCAGGAGCTGCAGCTGGGTGCATAACAGGTCCTCTTTGTCCAATGAGTTCGTACTGTTTGTGCACGTGTTTGCTGGAGCTACATCGTACGTCCTTTACCTTGGCAACTTCATCGTCGTCTATTACTACAAGTTTGAAATAAGGTTCCATTGGAGAACTCTTTGTACATCTGCTGGGTTTTATATGAATTTCATTTGGAATGTTTTTGCAAATATTTAGTTCTTTACTTAACAGTGTGAAGATGGAACATATTTATTCTCCAAATAAAAAAATTATGCCAGTACTTGCTTATTTTGCTACAGAATTTAATTAAAAACACATGTAATTTACATTTTTATTTATCTGCTTTTGTTGAATTATTGGCATTAATTAAATCAAGCAATTAGCAGGTATTGAAATTGATGTTAATTCAAACCTATACATATAATCACCGGAGGAAATAAAATTTCAGAGAAATTTCTTCGAAGATTAGTTCAAAAGGTCCGTTTCAAAAAATAGAAAGTGCCCACCCTTATACTAGCCTTTGTTATCAAGTCCTTGTGCCTGGCTTGATTTTTAATGGGCCAGTTGGGCCAGCCCCCTATTTATTACAAATTCTAACCCTACTTATGAAACAATTGATGAGTTTTAATGATTGTTATACTTTGTAAGAAAATATGCAATATATATATCTATATATATATATATATATATATCTTAATTTGATTTAAAGCTTATAACATGACTTTTAATTGAATTTATATGAACAACAAATATATTGATACAATTCATAAATTTATTTTTCCTAAGAATAAATTAAAAACTTATATATGTGCGTGTGTGTAATTACATGGTAACTATAAAAACTTCCCTCGTGACTTGGTTTGTTTTTAATATAGATAATTATATCAATTTGAATAGAAAACTTGATAGAATGATACATTGAACATTTGGATATTATGCACGATATAACATACACAATTAGATACGAATAGGCATAGTGGAGACTCGACTGATTATTTTAAAAGTAACTACCAGTAGTTACTGTTGCATCTCGGTAGATGTCAACCGAGAAAAAAATATATTGTAAAAAATTAGAGTTGAACCTTAGTAATTAAAAGATATTAATTATCCTAAAATATACCTTAATTTCATAAATTTATATAAGGGATTAGGTATATTTAAAAAAAAAATTGTTTACTTTTAGTATGTGTTTTCTCCTATTTTTATCTTTGTGATTGCCATTAATTATCCTAATTTTTTAAATTTTTTTATTTTTATTTTCTAATTATTTTGTGAAAAATTTGATGTTAGCATTTAGATACGTCAAAAAATTACATAAGACCCTAAAAATAAAAAACTTGTTAAAGATATTAACATTATGTCGTACAAAAAATGTCATTGAAATTGCTAAAATAGACGTAACCTGTATTTGATTTTAAAATCTAGATTTTGGTCCTTTTTGAAATTACTAAAATAGATATAACCCGTATTTAATTTTAAAATCTAAATTTTGGTTCCTTTTAAAAAAATATATGTATAAAAAATAACTCTTACTCCTAAAAAGTAAGATTTTATCTAGGTTGTTGAAAGAATGTGTGTCGGATCCATATATATGATAAAGATTGTGCTTTGGACTCCAAGAGATTTCATTTTTTCTCCTGGAGTCTACAGGAACTTAACCCCAATTTATTTAAGCGAGGGAGATTCTGAAGCACCTACAAGCTGCAACCACTTAGAGCGTGATTGAGAGTGTGGTTGTGGTTGTTTTTTAAAGTGTTTTTCACTTATAAAAGTATGCTAATAATATTTTTTTATTTTTTAAAAATTATTTTTGAGATCAACACATCAATATGATTTAAAAATATCAAAAACATATTAATTCAAAGCAAAAAAAAATAAAAAAATTCAAATTTTTTCGGAAGTGCTTTCCGGACACAGAAACAAACAACCCCTTAATGGACTCAGGTTATTGCCACTCAGTTCAAGATGCTCTAAAGAAGAAAATATTAGAAAGCTAATTGTTGCTTTCAAAACTGATATTCTAAAAAGATTAGAGAGCCAATTGATGTTTTCAGAACTAATTTTCCAGTTATTTCTAAGATCAAAATCTATTACTAAAATTGGACAACCAAATGAATTTTAAAGAAGCAAGATGGTTTTGAGATAGATCAACGACAGCTAGGGATTTAAAAGAAAAGGAGGGAGGAAATTTGTTAATTATTTGCATTAAGTTAATAGCTTAACCGAGATTGTTTTTACTTAGATCAAGATGCTCAAAAAAAAAAAGGTTGGAGAGGAAGTCAAGACTTTTAAAATTAATAGAATCATTACCACTACAATCAAGATACCGTAATCTTGAGAGGTTCTAAAGCTGATCTAAGAAGCACTAATGGAGGAGAGATCTAGGTATCTTAGTTTTTTTAGGAACCTAAAAAAATATGAAAAAGGATTCCTTTTAAAATTGATTTCACTTAGATTCATGGAACTTAAATAATGAATTACTGATCTTGCTTGTTACATATCTGTCATCATTCTCCCGGTGAAAATCAAGATCAATAACATGACCAGTTCGATTGTTGCATCCAGCTCCTTTCCATTTGCAGCAATCCCTCTTCTCTTCTTCACTCCCCAAGTTGAAAGATTGGCGCCCATTTACATACAGAATTCCTTCTGCATGCAAATGGCAAAGTGCTATTTTAATGGGCCTAGCCTGGGCCAATCCATAATGGTTGAGCCGAATCTGGCCCAGACCCTTTTAAAGAACAACAAAAATCAAATTTATCAAGCCGATGTTGGTCCAACTTTTTTTTGGGGCTGAATTTAGCACTACAGGAATGTGCTCGACCTAGTCATCTAGACCACCTAGCCTACATATTTAATATTATTTAATTATAATAATATATGTTGTAATATTATATTTATAAAAAAACAAAAAAAAAATAAAAGTCCAAGGGGCATTTTAAAATATTTTTGATTTTCTCGCGTGTTTTTCTATCATTTTTTTTTAATATTGAGTTATATTTTTACATTGTAAGATATAAATCCAGTATTAAAATACCTGATTTTCTCCAAAATCTCTCTAACATATTCGAAAACAAATCTCAAAACTTTTAAATTAATTTCCCTTTTCAAAAAACAAAAAGAAAAAAAAATTTTGTTTTCATGCATACGATCAAATTCTAAAAAACTTTCAAGCATATTTTAATGAAAAAACAAAAATTGCATCGTTCTTATATTTTAAAATGCAAAATGGATATCGTAATCAGTTTATAATTATCCATTAAGGTTTGACCAAAATGTCAAAAACACTTTACCAATAATTTTTTATTAGGGTCTAGATGTAAACTTTAATATATGTGGGGTGTAAAACTACATAATAGAGTAAACCCTCATGTATTAAAGATACAAGGTATGAAATAAATGCGATACTAAATTTTGAACTTTTGAACAGCTAGAATTAAACCTAACGAAGTAGAAACTATTTCACGTAGAGAGATTTGCCTAAGACTTTGTAAAAGACCAAAGAATATAAACCCGACCGAAAAAAACAATCAAACAACAATGCAATTTACCTTAGATAGGTGGGGTGATGCGTCTTCTCCTTGCATAACCAGTTCCTTACTCAGACTGTCATAAACTATAGGTTCCTAATAACCATAATACTAGGTGATGACTCCTGAACCTTAATCATAATCTTATGATTAAACCTAAACCTATTTCCTTTCCTAACACACACCTCTTAGGAGGCACGAAAAGCTTGCTAGCGGGCTCGACATCGCACTTGTGACACACAGTATACTTGCATAGGGTTGCCAGACCCAAACTGCTTAGGTCTGGTAAACGTGCCAGATCCATGCTCCTAATTTTGTAAATATAGGAATTTACTTATAATTGTTTTAAAAACATATTTATTTTGTATTTTCATCTTTGTTTTTTTAACCAAATATATTTTTATTTTTCTATATTTCTTTATTCTATTTTGGGATATTAACCACACACATCCCTAAAATTCACTCAATTGTTTTTATTAATCTCTAATTTTAGTGAAGAAATCATCTATAAAATTGCACAAATTAAGATAGTCAAAAGGACAGTAAGTCTTTTACATATACAATATATTCTTTTTCTACAACACAATGTATCAATTCAAAAGTTTAAATGTTTTCTCTTATGATCATATATTTTAAAATTTTGCATATACTAATAGTTATAATGCAGAATAAACTCTCATTGTAACAAACTTAGATAATTAAATCATGCAACATCTCAAATTTTAAAAATAGCATGAATCCTTTAAAAAACTATCTAACACTTGGATGGAAACATAAAATGAATATTTTTATCCACAATGCATACAAAAAAGAGAAGTTTATTTTTAAAGACTTGAAATAAATCACTTAGAAATAAACTTTTTTTTTTTGCATTCTTTTCTCTTCAAATAGAACAAATTTATAAAATAAATTGCACAAAAAAAAGAGTTCGCAGTTAAGTTCTGCTGCATATGAATGAAAATTCATGGTTGAAGGAGGCAGTGCTTGATTTTGCAGTCCATTCGCGCTTTTGAAAATTTTTTAATTTTTTGACCTATGCACATTGGTCTGGCATTGTTGCCAAATCCAGACGCAAGTCTGGCAACAATGCCAGACCCAAATATAGTTGCCATACTCAAACATGGTTGTCAGACCAAGACGCTTGGGTCTGACGTCTTTATCAGACCCAAGGCGTTCGGGTCTGAAATGGTTGATAGACCCAAGACTCGAGTCTTGAATGGTTGCCAACCCACGATGCTTCTAGCGTGGTTGCAACAATCAAGCCAGACCCAAGACACTAAAGTGGCAAAGAAAAAGCAATGATTGAGAAGAAAAAAAAGCCAAAGAAACGTCTCGTAAAAAGATAAGAAATTGAAAGTGAAACTACTATTACAATCCACAATAAAAAGTCTCTTGATCTACAGTGATTTCCTAGGCCATTTAGTTTTTGTTATGATTAATTTCCCTAAATGATGTTAGAAGATGTTTTTTTAAAAATGTTGGTTTCTTAATTATTTTTATTCTTGTTTAGTTTAGAAAAATTTCTTTTATTTATAGTATTTTTATTTTTTCCCATTTAATTAAAAATTTTGTTCTTTCTTATTTAATTTAGTCATAAGACTAAGTATAAATAGTATTGTTTAGCTTGTATTTCATAAGACTACCTAAAAATAAAATATTAAGTAATAAAATTTTAAATTAGGGTTTTGATGTGTTGAAAAATCATGGATGAAAGATATTACAAAATATGATGTACTCGTGTAGGAAGGGAGTAAAATGTTCTCTCTCGAGAAGAGACGTTCAAGAATTGATGATGAAAAACATACAAAGACAAATTGCAAAATTGACTCATTAGTTAGTGATGATAAATTTATAGAGACAAGTTAAAGAATTATTAGATCAATTAAAAGAGATAAAAAAAAGAGAAGACTGAAGGATCATGAGAATAGTCATGATCATGCATTCGTAATCAATTTTAAGAACCTGTTTTATGAGCATAAGTAGATGCGACAGTTTCTTAACAAAGAAGATGCCTCAGCTTCTTAGTCCAAACCATCGACATCTTAGAAGATCAGCACTTCCATGCGTTTTCTCATTCCTTTCTTTGACTGTCGTTCTCTTTCAAGTGCAACTTATGTTTGTTTAACTCATAGTCATTTTGGTCTTTTTTTTAATTCATTTTCCACATCAACTTGTGTTCTCAAAGAAATTAGAGTCACCTTTGGTCTTTTTTTAATTCATTTTCCATGGAAGCTGAATGTATTTCTTCATTTTTCTTGCCCCACTTCGTTTCTTTTTAATTGTCCTTGTGATACGTTGTTTCCAACTGAAAAATACTTTAAATTGCTTTTAAAGCAGTCGTTGATGTCTACAGTGCAACTCCACTTAACCCACACTTCTTCTCATTCCTTTCTTTGGCAGATTCTCTTCCACATCAACGTATGTTATGGGGGAGAGACATTAGAGTCATATCAGTCTTTTTTAATTCATTTTCCATTGAAGCTAAACCGATTTCTATTGATTGTTCTTGCCCGGCTTTGTTTCTATTTGTATAGCAGTCGTTAATGGCCACAGTGCAACTCTCCACTTACTCACTTTTTCTGGTTCGTTTCTTTGGCGGACATCCTCTTCCACATCAACTTATGTTATGGGGGAAAGCCATTATAGTCATCTCGGTCTTTTTTTAAAACTCATTTTCTGTGGAAGCTGAATCTATTAATTAGATTTTTTTTTTTATTAACGTGGATGTCCAGGTCAGCTTGCGCGTACCTCGATTAATCACACGGGCCCTGAAGTTAACGACCATGTAAGCCTCCAGTGACCATCATATAAGCAACCACAAGGCTCGAACCTGAGACCACAGAGAGAGCAAACCCCTTAGTCCCAAGCTTTTACCACTGGGCCACCTCCTCCTAGATGGTTAGATTTGTTTCTTTTTAATTGCATTTGTTGTGTGTGCGAAACACTTTAAATTACTTTTGTAGCGGTCATTAACGACTACAATATAACTCATCTTAATTTATTTTTTAGTATGGTTTGTTTTTGTGTTTTGAAAGTATTTTAGAAAAAAAATTAAATTAAATTTTATTTTTTTATTTTAAATAACTTTTTTTTGATATTTTTAAATTATTTTAATATGATAATGTTAAAAATAAATTTTAAAAAATAAAAAATATATTTTTAAAAACAACAATACCACTTAATCTCAAGTGGTGATATTCTTGGATGTTGATAGAAATGGCTACGAAAGCTTAGGCATTGTACAAGTTGAGGCATCTTCTTAATCACAATGATGACTTGAAAGTTTTTAATCCTTTCTCTACTTTGATCAATATATCTTATTTTCTTATTTTATTTTTCTGCTATGATGTTTAAATTATACCACTACTTGTAATACATAAGAAATATACACAAATAATAGAGACAGAAAGAGTGAGAATTAAAAAAAAGCTAGAATTGTTTTATTGATATTCTCTCTTTCCTTTGTGTTTATATGGAAGTATTATTAAATAATAAAAGACACTATATCCATCGACCTTGACTTATATAATTAATGACTTAATTTTAAATTTTCTTATAGTATTTTTTTTTTTTAGTTTAACGTGGGTGTCCCGGCCAGCTTGCGCGCACCTCGACTAATCTCACGGGCCCTGAAGTTAACGACCATGTAAGCCTCCAGTGGCCATCATATGAGCAACCACAGGGCTCGAACCTGAGACCACAGAGAAAGCAAACCTCTTGATCCCAAGCTTTTACCACTGGACCACCATCTAGATGGTTTTTTTATAGTATTTTTAATATAGAAAGTTGTGAAGTGAATGGATCACCAGTGTGTTTAAAAAGATGTCACGTAGAAAAAATAATTTCAATGGTTATACCTTATTTATCTTATTATGTGGTTTATAGCCTTCATCTCATAGGCAAAAACCATTTACTGTTTTCCTAAAAATATTTTATTTAAATATATTTATTTTTATATTTTTTAAAAAATTTAAGTTAAATTACCCACCAAATTCTCATTGCTCTCGATTATTACTTCCATACCCACTTCGATATTATCTTTATTTTTTTTGTGATCATGCTGCTGATAAAGCACGACAAGTCGTTTCATCATCTGAATAATTTCCATTCAAGAAGACATTCTTTTAAACACACAGATGACTTGGAAGTCTTTTCCCATAAGTAAATGTCGAAAGAAATTTAGAGAAACAGTAAATGGTTTTTGCCTACAAGGTTAGTAGACATGTATATTGTCCCGTGATCTGGGCTTGGACCAATTATTTTTAATTTATAAATTAATTAAATAGAAAAAAATAAAAATATTATAAATAAAAATATACATATTTAAATTAAACAGAAATAAAAATAAAATAAATAAATAAATTTTCTATAATTACTAATAAGCTAAAGGAGATTTGTAGAACACGGTAGCATCTTCTACTTTTCATCAACACTCAAATCAATATCCATGATTATTTTTTTATTCTAGCTCCCTCAAGTTTTTAATCCTTTCTCTGCTTTGGTCAACAAATCTTATTTTTTATTTTATTTTTTTCTGCTATGATTGTAATACATGAGAGATATGACAAAAGAGTGAGAAAAAAAATTTTGATTTTGATTTTATTTTCTCTCTCTCCTTTGTGTTTATGGAAGTATTGTTAGTTACACTTTAAGTATTATAAAATAATAAAAATAAAAGAAATTATATCCATCGACCTTGACTTATATAATTAATGACTTAATTTAAAATTTTCTTAGAGTGTTTTTGATATTATAAATAGGGAAGTTGTGAAGTGAATGGATATTCAAAGTTAAATTTCCCACCAAATTCTCACTGCTCTCAATTATTACTTCCATACCCACTTCGATATTATCTTTTCTTTTGTGATCATGCTGCTGATAAAGCACGACACGTCGTTTCATCTTCTTTATGTGCTTATTGTGCTTCTGTTGCTCATGAAACCTGCTCCTGGGTTCATTTCTGGAGTGAAAGGGGCAACTTTCGGGTGCATAGAGAGGGAGAGACAAGCCCTTCTCAAGTTTAAAGAAGGCCTTATTGATGACTTTGGTCTTCTTTCAACTTGGGGAAGTGAAGAAGAGAAGAGGGATTGCTGCAAATGGAGAGGAGTTGGATGCAACAATCGAACTGGTCATGTTACTCATCTTGATCTTCACCAGGAGAATGACGGCAAATATATAACTGGTAAGATCAGTAATTCATTACTGGAGTTGCAGCATTTGAGTTACCTGAGTTTAAGAGGAAGCTATTTTGAACATAGTGCTTTTGAAGGGAGTCCTTTTCCATATTTCATTGGGTCCCTAAAAAATCTAAAATACCTTGATCTCTCTTTTATTAGTGTTGTTGGAACTCTCTCAAATCAATTTTGGAATCTCTCAAAATTACAGTATCTTGATCTTAGTAATAATTATTATATTAATTTTAAAAGTTTTAACTTTTTCAATAATCTTTTTTCTCTTGAATATCTTAACTTGAGTGATAACGATCTTCGTCAAATCACTAACTGGATGCAAATAGCTAGGAAGTTTCCTCTTTTAAAAGTCTTAAATTTAAGTGGATGTGGTCTTTCAAACAGCAGTCCTCCCTCTCTTTCTTTTACAAATTCTTCTAAATCCCTAGCTGTCATTGATCTCTCTCAAAACTATATTCTCACTTCTTCAACATTGAATTGGTTGTCCAACTTTAGTAACAGCCTTGTTCATCTTAATCTTATGTCTTACGGGGTTATCAGTAGTTCTGAAAACCTCGATTGGCTTTCTTATCTTTCTTCTTTAGAGCATCTTGACCTCAGTGCCAATAACCTTAGTCAGACGATTGACTGGCTGCAAGTGCTTAACAGGCTCCCTCGCGTACATGAATTGTTGTTAAGTTCTTGTAGCCTTTCAATTATCGGTTCTCCATCTCTTTCTCTTGTAAACTCCTCTAAATCTCTTGCTATCGTTGATTTCTCTGGTAACGAGCTTACATCTTCAATATTCTATTGGTTGGCCAACTTCGGTAACAGCCTTGTTGATCTTGACCTCTCATATAACCAGTTACAAGGTTCAATTCCAGATGCTTTCACAAACATGACTTCTCTTGGGACTCTTGATCTATCCTATAACCAATTACAAGGTTCAATTCCAGAAGCTTTCACAAACATGACTTCTCTTAGGACTCTTGATCTATCCTCTAACCAATTACAAGGCTATTTGAGTTCATTTGGGCGGATGTGCACTTTAAATAAACTGTTTATAAGTGAAAACAATCTCACTGGAGAGCTATCTCAGTTGTTTGGATGCGTGGAGAGCTCACTAGAGATTCTGCACCTACATGGAAATCAGCTTCAAGGTTCACTGCCCGACGTCACAAGATTCACTTCCATGAAAGAGCTGGATCTCTCTCGGAATCAACTGAATGGATCTTTACCAAAACGATTTAGTCAGCGTTCTGAACTTGTTTTCTTGTACTTGGATGACAACCAACTCACTGGATCACTTACAGATGTTACGATGCTTTCATCATTGATAGAGTTGAGGATCCGTAACAATCGCTTGGATGGGAATGTTTCTGAAAGTATTGGAAGCCTATCTCAACTCGAGGAATTGCATGTTGGAGGGAATTCTCTGCAAGGAGTGATGTCTGAAGCTCACTTTTCAAATCTCTCCAAATTAACGGTATTGGATTTAACTGATAACTCCCTAGCTTTGAAATTTGAGTATAACTGGGCTCCTTCTTTTCAATTGGTTCACATATTTCTTTCGTCTTGTGATTTGGATCATCATTTCCCTCAATGGCTTCGAAATCAAAATAATTTCATGGAGCTAGATATCTCTGGTTCTGAAATTTCAGATACAATCCCTAATTGGTTTTGGAACTTGTCCAATTCCAAGTTGGAACACTTAGACCTTTCTCATAACAAGATGAGTGGAATTTTGCCAGATTTCTCATCAAAATATTCCAATCTCCAAAACATAGATTTGAGTTTCAACCAGTTTGAGGGTCCATTACCACTTTTTTCATCAGATACCACATCAACCTTGTATCTCTCTAACAATAAGTTTTCAGGTCCAGCTTCTTTTCTCTGTAATATTGGAAGTGATATCTTCAGGGTCCTTGACCTCTCAAATAACCTGTTGACGGGATGGATTCCTGATTGTTTAATGAATTTCACAAGTCTAGGTATTCTGAATTTGGCCAGCAACAACTTTTCAGGTAAAATTCCCAGCTCCATTGGATCAATGCTCAGTCTTGAAACATTGAGTTTGCATAGTAATAGCTTTGTTGGAGAATTACCTTTTTCATTGAGGAATTGTAGTTATCTAGTATTTTTAGACCTGAGCTCAAATAATTTGCGAGGAGAAATACCAGGCCGGATAGGAGATATCTTCAGTGTCCTTGACCTCTCAAATAACCTGTTGACGGGATGGATTCCTGATTGTTTAATGAATTTCACAAGTCTAGGTATTCTGAATTTGGCCAGCAACAACTTTTCAGGTAAAATTCCCAGCTCCATTGGATCAATGCTCAGGCTTGAAACATTGAGTTTGCATAGTAATAGCTTTGTTGGAGAATTACCTTTTTCTTTGAGGAATTGTAGTTCTCTAGTATTTTTAGACCTGAGCTCAAATAATTTGCGAGGAGAAATACCAGGCTGGATAGGAGAAAGCATGCCATCTCTTGAAGTCCTTTCCCTACAATCTAATGGATTCAATGGAAGCATACCGCCAAATTTTTGTCACCTATCAAATATTCTGATCTTGGACCTATCTCTAAACAACATCACAGGAATCATTCCAAAGTGCCTTAATAACCTCACTTCCATGGTTCAAAAAACAACATCACAGAATAATGCTGTTCTTAGTCAGTATTTCAATGCTAGCGAATATCAGAATAAGATCAGGGTTGGATGGAAAGGAAGAGAGGATGAATACGAAAGCACACTAGGACTTTTGAGGATCATTAATTTTGCAAGAAATAAATTAATTGGTGAAATTCCAGAAGAAATAACAGGACTCTTACAGTTGCTTGCACTGAACTTGTCGGGAAATAATTTGGCTGGAGCAATCCCTCAAAAGATTGGGCAGTTGAAACAGTTGGAATCACTTGATTTGTCAGGAAACCAATTATCAGGAGTAATTCCTAGCACAATGGCTGATCTAAATTTTCTGGCTTTCCTGAACCTCTCCACCAATCACTTGTCAGGGAGGATTCCGTCAAGCACTCAGCTGCAAGGCTTTAATGCTTCACAATTTACCGGTAACCTTGCATTGTGCGGGAAGCCACTCTTACAGAAATGCCCTGGAGATGAGACGAATCAAAGTCCACCTGCTAATGATGACAACCGAGGCAAAGAAGTCGTCGCTGATGAATTCATGAAATGGTTTTGTACTGCTATGGGAATTGGTTTTAGTGTATTCTTTTGGGGAGTTTCAGGTGCTTTACTACTAAAACGTTCCTGGAGACATGCCTATTTCCGGTTCTTGGATGAATCATGGGACTTGCTCTATGTGAAGGTAGCAGTGCGCAAGGCACGACTTCAACGAGCCTTTCAGAGGCTGCACGAGCACGTTCTTGCTTAGAAGGATTGCAAGGTAATATGGTTATTCACAGATCTTTTCCTTTCTTTTTATATTGAAGACTAATTGTTCATTTTATACCAGGAGCTGCAGCTGGGTGCATAACAGGTCCTCTTTGTCCAAGCAGTGTTTGCTGGAGCTACATCGTCCTTGACCTTGGCAACTTCATCGTCGTCTACTACTACAAGTTTGAAATAAGGTTCCATTGGAGAACTCTTTGTACACCTGCTGGGTTTTATGTGAAACTATGAAAGTGATCATGTAATATATTATGGAATCTCAAAGTTGGGTTTTATATGAATTTCATTTGGAATGTTTTTGCAAATATTTAGTTCTTTACTTAACAGTGTGAAGATGGAACACATTCATTCTCCAAATCAAAAAATTAAGCCAGTACTTGCTTATTTTGCTACAGAATTTAATTAAAAACACATGTAATTTATTTTTATTTATCTGCTTTTGTTGAATTATTGGCATTAAATCAAGCAATTAGCATGCTTATCCTTGCAATTGATGTTAAATCAAGCCTATACATATAAGCACCGGAGGAAATAAAAATTCAGAGAAATTTCTTTGAAGATTAGTTCAAAAGGTATAAATATGTCAATCTTTTTAAACACACTAATGACTTGAAAAATCTTGGCTCAAAAGTAATATCCATTACCTCTTTTTCATTCTAGCTCCCTCAAGTTTTTAATCCTTTCTCTGTTTTGGTCAATAAATCTTATTTTTTATATTTTATTTTTCTGCTATGATGTTTAAATTATACCACTACTTGTAATACTTGAGAAATACGACTAATGAGTGAGAAATTAGAAGAAGAAAAAAAAATTGGAATTTTTATTTTATTTTCTCTCTTTCCTTTGTGTTTATGAAAGTATTATTAGTTACACTTTAAGTATTATAAAATAATAAAAATAAAATAAATTATGTCCATCGACCTTGACTTATATAATTAATGACTTGATTTTAAATTTTCTTATAGTGTTTTTAATACTATATATAGGGAAGTTGTGAAGTGAATGGATATTCAAAGTTAAATACCCGCCAAATTCTCATTGCTCTCAATTATTACTTCCATACCCACTTCGATATTATCTTTTTTTGTGATCATGCTGCTGATAAAGCACGAC
>Ga0307516_10006685_pt1 | contig 13473 bp, 15 predicted proteins | sample 19_EM_MG_FD_203310 | JGI IMG/M metagenome (GOLD analysis project Ga0307516, IMG submission 203310) | Populus trichocarpa ectomycorrhiza microbial communities from riparian zone in the Pacific Northwest, United States - 19_EM | ecosystem: Host-associated > Plants > Roots > Unclassified | place... | reverse complement strand
TGTTTCAAACCCAACCCTTTTCTACCACCCCCCCCCCCCCCCCCCCCCCCCCCCCCCCCCCCCCCACCCACGAACAATCTATCGGTCCAGGACCCACAAAAAAAAAGCCTAGCTATATACAACCCCAGCCTTAACCCGCAGCCATTCCTTCCCTCGTTCCTCCGTTCCTTCCCTCGTTCCTCCGTTCCTTCCCTCGTTCCTCCGTTCCTTCCTTCGTTCCTTCGTTCGTTCCTTCGTTCCTTCGTTCGTTCCTTCGTTCCCTCCATTCTCCCATCCTTCCTCCCTTCCGAAAGGGGAAAAAAAAAGAATCAAATTCCGCTCCGCCATCTACCTACTGCTCCACCAACCAGCAAGACCGTTAGGCCCGCCGACACTGCCACCAGCCGGTTTCTCGCCCTTGACGAGGTCGTCGGCGGCGAGCCTGTCGACCCGCTCGCCGCGGTCCTCCCCCTCCCGCGTGCGCTCGGCGACGGTGGGCGCGACCACGGCCTCGGCGTGCTTCCGCTCCTCGTCGCGCTGGCGCTCGAACGCCGTCTTGTACTCCTGCTCGGCCGGCGTCATTCCCGACAGTGCCCACGTCTTCAGCTTCGTCCACGGGCCGACGACGGGGCCGATGACGGCGGCAGCGGCGGCTTCTTCTGTAGTGCGGTTCTCTCCCGCAGGTGTAGCGGCGGCGGGGACCGGTGGTGCCGGTGCATTATTCTACACCTATCAGCAAGAGACAAAGGAAAAAAAAGAAAAAAAAAAGAAAAAAGAAAAAACAAGGGAGAGAGAGAGAGCAGCAGCCATACCTTAGCGATGCCGAGCTCGGCCCTGCGCCGACGATTAAACACCATCATGTCGGTGATGGCGTACACGGTGACGGCGCCAGCCAGGACAGTCCCGGCGATCAGTCCGACGGCCACCACGCGGTGCGCTTTGTCGGCCACCACTCGGCCGCGGTCCAGCAGCCGCTCGAACGCTGTCCCCGCTGCTTGCTCCTTCTTCGTCCGCCGCGCCGCCTCTCGCAGCCGTGCTACCCGCTGCTGCGCCGTTTCCGTGCTCGACGATGGTAGCGGCGATTGCGAGAAGGCGTGCGGTCCCGTCGCCGTGAAGCGGGTCGCGTCGGCTACTGTGCGCTGCATTGTGTGTGTGTCTGTGTTGTGAGTTCCGTGGGTTGTGGAGAGGGGGAAGGTGGTGGATGGTGGGGGAGAAATGTCTGGCGCCGGTGTCTGCTCGGTTGGAAGTACAGTAGTTAGTACAACTTCAGCTGCAACTGGGGCTTGGCCTGCGCCCCTTCGCTCGTCATCGAACATCACTGCTGGTGGATGTCACTAACCAGCCATGGTGTGCACTATGTGTTAATATTTGAGTAAGTAGCTGAATACCTGTAAATTCTCATCCCATTCTCCAAAGAAACACACCCCTCCCCATTGATCCCACATCGAAGAGGAAAAAAGGAGAAAGAAAAAAAAAAGATGCAAAATCATTAACTGAAGCAAGCACTTTTCCTGGCCGTTATTCCCATCCCTACGCCATGTACCATCTTTTCGGAAAGGAGAATCAGAACACCACACTACAAAAAGGAACACAAATGCCCCCTTCCCGGCCTTCCCAACCGTAGGCAGGGAAGGTTGGAGGACAACAATCGTAGGAAAGAGCTTTGCGAAAAATGCATACACACCCAATTCACCCCACGCCGCGCAGTACCCACCTAAAGTAATGATGCCAAGAAGAAGAAGTATCCCGGAACAGAAAAATCAAGACACATGGGGGGGGGGGGGAAATCGAAAGAAAAAAAAAATCGAATCGTAACTAAAAATGCTATAATGGCGATGGTGATGATCAAAAGCCGCTCCTAAACTCCTGGTAAAATGGACGTGAAAGATGCTGAACTAGTTCGATCCTCCGCGAGTACCACCAATCTTCCACAACATCCTGCCGCCAGGTCCACCCTTTCTCCTCCTGGTGATCTCGATACCGATACCGCCGTGGCCGAACGTACTGACGGCGCTCTCTTCCCAGCAGAGCACATCAGGGTAGCTGTCGCCTTTTTCGCCAAAATCGCTTCCGCTCTCGCTGGCATTCTTGCGGTCACCACCCTGCTGCTGATCCTGGAGAGCCTTCAACACACGTTTCCTCCTCCTCTCTCTCTCCTGGATGACCGACGACGACAGCTCGAAAGCTCGTCTCCTGCCACCGCTGGCTAGAGCATTGTGCTCCAAGATCTGCTTCATCACGTCGAAGGGGATGCTGAGCAGGACCGTGGACTGGATTTGGCGAATCAACCGCTGGTGTTGGGTGGCGGCCGTAAGTGCCGGCGTCGGGACGGTCGACGGGGGTGAGGACTCCTCGGTGCCCAAGCGGTTCAAGAACTTGCTGTGAGGTGCCCTAAAGTCCATCTTGAAGCCGTCGGGGATGCTATGGGCGAACAGATCGATGGCCTCTCCGAGCAAGCCGTCGGTGAACCCCCAGTGAGGCGAGCTCAGGGCATTGTCGTTCTTCATCTCCACGGAATCGTAGAGAAGGAACTTGAGCAGTCGCTCGAACGCGCCACCTTCGAGGTGGAGTCCCCAACGCTTGATGTTCTCGATAGCCTTAAACATGATGTCATCCAGCCCTAGCAGGACAGCGGTGGCAAAGATTTGGATCGATCTGTCCAACATCCGAACCTGCTGCGAGCGACTCGGGTCATCGTTCGTCATCGAGTGGGGGGCCATCGAGGACGCATCGTTGATGTGAGCATTGCCGTGCGTGCCTCCGCTCTGACCGACGGTGTGGTGGGCCGCGTGGTCAGGGTTGAGGTAGGCATCCAGCTCCCAGTCCGAAGTTCCGTAGAGGGTCTTGAGGACGAGCAGAAACGACGCACGAGGAACGGCAGTCTCGAACGTGAAAGTGGTGATTCCGTCCCTGGTGGTAAGGACCGCCTTGACCCCACGAGAAGCCATCCTCGCCAACTCTTCGCCATCGACCTCGTCGGCCCAAGAGCTGACGGAGTTAATACGCGCGAGCGAAGGGTGGTTGTTGCTGCTAGTTCCGTCCACCTTCTCGGCGTGCTGGAGCAGGTGGCACAGCTTCTCGGACCTTCCCAGCACGAACGAATGAGCCGGAAAAGCTTCCACCACGTGGGACGCAGGGCGAATGAGGACCAGCTTGCAATCGGCGAGTTTGCTGTTCAGAAACTGTTGGGCCATGTAGTATTCCAGCGGCGCAGTGGAGGAAACAACAGGATGGTGGTTCTCGGTAGCGCTCTTGGTGGCTTCGGCCGGAGTACCGCTGGCCCGGTTGGCTTGAGTAGCAATGGCCTGGGTCGACTGCGGAGGCTTGGACGCAGCGACCACGCTATCGGGGGCAGTGACATTAACCTTGCTCGTCTTTGCCTCATCGTCTGTAGCAACAAACGTGATTCCACGAAGGCGGGGGTCGTGAGCAGCCGAAATCCGGCTCCTGTTGACACGGCCACTATCGCCCATTGGAGAGGGAGGGAGATTGGTGTCGCCTGGTAGCAGAGGACCCTGAAGCCCACGGATGTGCTCGGGTTGATGGCCATGACTGTCCATCATGTGTTGCTGCTGCTGCTGCTGCTGCTGCTGCTGCATCATAGGATGCTGGCGCGCGAGAGGATCGGGGTGGTGACCATAACCATAGCCGGGTCCAAACATGTGGAGCTGGGCGGCACCTCCTCCACCGCCACTTCCAACATTACCATTAGCGCTGTCCGGCGAGCCGACCATATCGTTGTACAACATATTCTCCATCTGAGGCTGAAGCGAGTTCGGGATGAACATGGTGCCGGTGTTCGGAGGCGTCAGGGTTCCACCGTGGTAGGCTTGCTGGGGGTAAAATGTGCCTTGCTGGTGTTGGTGAGGATGGAGAGGTGGCGGGAAGCCGAACTGTTGAGCCATGTGGTGATGGTGGAACATCTCCAGAGGGGCACCGTTAGCGGCGAAGCCTCCCATCTGCTGGGAAAGATCGTGGCTCTGAGGTAGGTGCTGGTCGACACGATACATCATTGGGCGGTCCATGGGACGGTCCGAGGCAGCGTTGTTGTTTGTGTTTGTGTTGCCGTTGGTGGCCCCCTGGCGACTGTCGTTCTGGGATGGTTGCTGCTGCTGCTGCTGCTGAATGTGGGCAACTGCGGGGCGCGCCTTGAGACCAGAGGGAGGCGTCAAGATGGATCCGACAGCCGTGACGGAGCCCAAATCCTGCGGCTCCTTGCCGTTGACGATCATCTTGACGATGGCTTCGGCAGGCGGCGTCAGCGAGCGAGGCTGCGGAGCTACGGCAGCAGTGGCAGGAGGGACGGGAGCCGTGTGATGATTGAGAGTGGCGTGGTGGTTGGGAGCCGCGTGGCGGTTAGGAGCGGCGTGGTGGTTGGGAGCTGCGTGATGGTTGGGAGCCAGGGCAGACGGACTGACCCTGTTCTGGGGAGTCAGGTTTGTGACGGCGGGATCCATCGGACGCATAGAAGTTTCGGAAGCGACGGACGAGTAGGTGCGCTTGGCCTTAGAGGGGGGAGCAAAGGACAAACTCTCGCCGCCGGAAGTCAGCACGATAGCATCCGTGTCCCGCGGCAGTGGCTTGCCGACGAAGCCGGGCTTTGGGGGGAGACTCGAATGGCCACGACCGATGCCGGTTGGCGGGTACGTCTTCTTTGGGGCTCGCGGAACAGCGAGAGCCATTGGCAGAGCCGGGATGATGGGTGCTATCGAAGCCGGTGAGGATTCCCGGGGGACCGGCTGTGAGAGCGGCGGACGGGGAGGTAGCGAAGACGCTTGCGAGGTCGGAGGAGGAGGAGGAGGAGGAGGTGGTGGTGGTGGTGGTGGTTGTGGTTGCAGTGGAGGAGGAGGAGGAGGAGGGGTTTCTGTGGTGGGGGAGGTAGAAGAGGCAGACAAGGTTGAAGGGGGTGAATCCGCGAGTAGTTGCGGTTGAGTTGCGGATGGTGTGGTTTCTGCAGGTGTAGTGGAAACTTTACTCATGTCTAGCCGTTGTGTTTTTTTTATGGTTTTTTTTGCGTAATTGGGATTTTTCTTTCCTCTTCTCTTTCTTTCTTCCAGATTCGATGCCGCAAACAGGAAAAAGGTGTGTTGTTGGAGTGAGTGAAGGCGATATCAGTGGTGGTTGCGACGGGTGCAGCGGGCGAACAACTCACTCGGATGGGGGGTGTGGAAAGAGGTGAGCTGGGTTGGGTGTTGTGAGAGCCGCAAAACTCTAAATCTACGCGACGGCGGGGGGGGGGCGCGGGGGATGAAGCGGCGGGCGGCTAAGTCTACGAGAGGCGAGTTCTCACGTCAGGCGGTGGCGGGGTCTCGTGAGGAGTGGAAATACGCGTGATGGCCGACGACGAGGGCGGATATAGCGAGATGCGATCCCGAGCAAACGAGCGGACAAGGACGGGCGAGAGAATGAGGATGCGGATGGGAGATGTGGCGGCAGTGATGAGGATGAGGATGAGGACGAGGATGAGGATGAGGATGAGGACGAGGATGAGGACGAGGATGAGGATGAGGTTGAGGTTGAGGTTGAGGTTGAGGTTGAGGTTGAGGTTGAAGACGAAGATGAAGACGAAGATGAAGACGGGGATGAGGATGAGGATGATGGAGATGATGGATGGAGGGGTATGTACCGGAAGACAACAAAGACGACAGACGGGCCGCGTCGCATCAGCCGCAGGAGTAGCGGAATATCTATCTAGCGGAATACATAGCGGAACAGCGAACAGCAGAATAACGGAACAAAAAGAATAATGCCGTTAATATCACCGGATGGAGGCCGACGAAGTGGACGATCGAGCGGCAGTGTATGCATGTACATATCGATACAGCACGAAACGCGCGACGCATGGTATCTGCATTCCATTGCTTCACTGGCGGTCACTCCCCTCCCGCACCGCACCAACTGTTTATCCGCGAGCAGTGAGTGGATGGATTCAAAAACGACTCGTATTAAAGAAGGGGGAACGACTCGTGTCTGTCCGCAGTGCCGGTCCGGACTTCAGCACGTCCAGCAGTCGCCCCAAGTGCACCAGCCAAGAATGGAGATATGATAGACATCTACATGGAGCACATATCATAACGAGAGTGCGCTCCCGTTTGTCTCGTCTCGCTTGTCACAGGCTCCGCCCCTTCGCGCAGCCAATCGCGATCACCCGTGCAAACTGCACAAAGAAAAGAAAAAGAAGAAAAAAAGAAAAAAAGAAAAAACCCGCGAACCCTCTCGGTTTTGGCCTTGCCCGGGGGTGTTCTTGGTGTGTACATACATCTATCTTATCCAGATACACAACTACCGTAACGACCTAACTATCTACGAGATACTGTAGGCGCTGGTCGACTTCCCGGTACCGAGATCACGAGTGTAGGCATCGCATGTATGATGTATGTATGAACGTCGGATAGACCGCGAAGCAGCCGCCACATTCACCAGGGCAGGAGAGAACGACAGGATTCTCCCCATCCGGGTGCTCCCTTCGCGCGACAGCCTCCTATCTGCGTACATACCTGCCCAGCGAGTGACGTCCCACCCATGCCACGACCTTTCACGTTGTCGCCATCCGAGACGGGCAGCTCCACTGTGGGGTGGCAGCGGACGGCATGCAGTGACAGGAGGGCAGAGCCCTACCGGAATGCACTCCCATCCCATCCCATCCATTCCCATCCCACCCCACGTCACAGCCCATCACCCGAAAACCCCTACACCGCCGTGTGCGGGGTTCCTGGGTGGTGCGGTATCTGAGACCTGCACAGAGAACCGTCGATCTTGACGTGTGGACGTTGCTCTGCTACATACACAACACACGCACCCCACGCACGCGACCTTGCTCCGACTGCTCTGCCGAAAACGGGAGACGGGACAGCCAGACGGAGCAGCGCTCCTCGCGCATGGTCGCCCCTGACGATTTCTCGCCACCATCCGCCGCGAGCACGCATCATCCGCACCGTCGTCGTCACCATCTCCCTTCGCGACTCCGTGCTCCTCTCTTCTCGACTCCGTGGAGGACAGATGATGCGCTCACCGGAAGAGCGTGCCTGGCTTCGGCGCCGCTGTTTCGCACGTTCGCATTTCCTGTGACTGGCGCTTGAATTGTTTTCCAGGCGCGGCGAACACTGCGGCACATCCAAGCACAGACCTGACGACATCGGCGTGCGGGGTTTTCTTTCCGCACATGGGATACTCTGGAATAGATTGGTGCTGTGGAGGAGCATGGGATTACCTGGGGATGGTATGCCGCGGTTGAGGCTCTTCGTTTTCGGACAAACTAGCCCTCCAACCAGCTACATAGTTGCTGCTCGTGGTCTTGCGGATTCCGAGTATTCTGCCGTCGTGCAAGAGGATGAGCTACTTTCGAACCGAAAAGGGGGGGGGAGTGGAAAAAGAGCGGGGGAAAGAGAAACAGTGAAAAAAGTGAGCGCGATGATCAAAGCCGAATTCGAATACGTCATCAACCATATCGTCTTCCAGCCCTATCACGAGCCCAACGGCAGCGGAGCGGAACACGTTCTCGTCCTTGTGTTCGATCCGATCCTTCCGCCGCGCTTTCGCTGTCGGTTTTGCTGTCGTTGTTTCTGGTGTCTAGTTTCTTCCTTTTTGCTTTTGTTCTCCACATATCTACCATAGATACTCTACCTCCCGACATCCTTACTGCCCCGATTGCCCCCGATCGCCTCGTCTCCTCCCGCCGTAGTCCCGCCAAACCGAAAGCAGTTCGGGGTTGTGGTTGCAGCCGGCCGTCGCCCCCCCATCGCCCTCGCCAGACTTTGCCTGTGACACTCGCCCGCACCTCCCACCCAAATCCAACCCACGACCACCACCACCACCACCACCACCACCACCACTCATCACCACCACATCCACGGCAACACCGTATCACCCACCTCCCCTCGCTGCAAAAGGAAATAACGACGTCTTACTCCGACAACCAAAACATCCAGCCCCCCCCGTCATTGTGTCGTCTGCACAACCACAACCACAACCACAACCACAACCCCCCGCGCAAACACAACCCTACCCTACTGCCATCAGTGCTTAACTGATTCGGCTTTATTACCCACTGCCCCGTCGCCACCACTCTTCCTCCTCCACACTGCGACCACCGCCTCGCCGTCGCCAGTCACACCAATTGCCTGCCCCCCCCGCTGCATCCCGGCACGGACGACGAACGAAGAAGAAGCTGCTGCAGAAGTACAAGTCGACACGGTCCGAACGCAATGGGCAACACTTCAACAAAGGAACGCGCCACCTCGCCCAACGACCAGAGCTCGTCTCGACGGCCGAACCGCAGCAACGGCGAGGGTTCGTCGTCACATCTCGGCCGGCTGTCGACGTTGGGTGCTGGCGGCGCCGGCGGCAGCGGCGACGCTTACTCGTCGCGGTCCGCGCGATCGCGCCACAACCTGGACAATTCGCTGTTCGGGCTAGGGAGCAGTAGCAGAGATGTGCGCGAGCGCGACAGAGAGGCCGAGAAAGCTGCGCGTGAGCTGCGCAAGAAGGAGCGGGAGGCCGAGAGACAGAAGGAGCGCGAGAGGAGTCGCAAGGAGGAGAGTCTGGATGGTACGTGCTCTTTTCTTTTCTTTTCTTTTCTTTCTTTCCCTTGTAGTTTTTTGTTCCTTCTTTTCTTTCCTTTTGTTTATTCCCCTGTTTTGTTGCTGTGTCCTGTTCGGCTTGGGGAAACGATGTAGACTGACTCGTGCGTGGGCGTGGCATACTCCGTACAGGCGGTTTCTTGGTCACGCACGGAGTCTACTCTGGCACCGAGGATTTCAAAGATAAAGTCGTTCGACATCTGATGGTGAGTTCTATGGCAAGCTCTTACCTGGGTAGGCGCCCGTGCGGGGATGCGGTTGGGATGCTGACCGGAGGCGGGGTGATGGTGTGCCAGGTTGAACGTCGACTAGCTCCGTTCTTCAAGGGCCTCCGCGATCACGAAGACGACTGGACCGACGCACAGCTCTACGCCGCCTTCCATGAACTGCCAATCCCTGGCCCGGATGCGGAATCCCCGAGGGAGGCTGCGGATGAAGCGCGCGACGAACAGTGGTCTACCAAAGTGATGAGTCGGACTGTGGGTTCTTCCGACAACCTGACCGTGCCCATCGCTTCGCGCTCGCGCTCCCAGTCGTACACCTCCGAAGGCTCCAATCGCTCGAACTCTTCGACGCCGTCGTTCGGCCTCTCGACCTCCAGATCACGCTCCAAGACGCTGTCGATATCGTCGCCGAAGAACCCAACCCTGGCCAACACTGCCGGCCCGCCCGAAACAAATAATCCGTCGCGTTTCGTGGACGGTCGGTGCATCGAGGCGGTCCTGTATAAGCACGCTGTGGAATGTCCCATCTGCTTCATGTACTACCCACCCTTCCTGAACAGGACCCGCTGCTGCGACCAGGATATCTGCTCGGAATGCTTCGTCCAGATCAAGCGAGCCGATCCACACATTCCTGAGAGCCACGACACCCCCGGCGAGGAGCGGCCCGGATCCAGCTCAACATCCGAGCAGCTCGTGTCGGAGCCAGCCACATGTCCGTTCTGCAAGCAGTCGGATTTCGGCGTTACGTACTCGCCCCCTCCTTGGCGTCGTGGCATCACGTACGTCGCGCAGCCAGGATCGTCGACGAACATCGCATCCCCGTTCTCGGTCGGCAGCAATTCGTCGACGGTGTCTCTCGGCGCACTCTCGAACCCCGCCGAATCGCAGCCTGCATCCCCGCCACTGTCGCCTTCCTGGAAGCGCAGGACCATGTTGCCTCTCGGTGACCCGCACGTGGTGACCAGCGATGATATCCGTCCCGACTGGAACGTCAAGTTGCAGGCCGCTAGGGCGCATGCCGCTAGGCGCGCTGCTGCCGCGACCGCACTGCACACCGCCGCCTTCCTGCTGAGCAACAATGAGACTAGCAGTCGTGGCGGTGGCTCCAGCGGATCAGCGGCACCCGGTGGATATGGACGGCGGTTCATACGTCGAGCGGTACGAGAGGGCTCCTACGGAAGCGAGAACCACGGTAGCAGCGAGAGTCCGTCACCCAACCGCAGCGGCTCGGGCACTCCACGCGAGGAATCCATCTCGGCGCGTCCAGGAAGTCTGCTGGCTCCGGGCATGCAGTCATCGGCGCAGGAGCGGGACCGCGAACGCGAACAGCGTGAGAGAGAGCAGAGCATGGAAGACCGTCTCGCTAGCCTGGGTTTCATCCCCCCGCGAATCTTGTCCAGCAGCCCAGGCCAGCTCGGAGTCCCCAACGTCGGCGGCCGCAACGAGCGTCGCAGCCGCATCGTGGACCTGGAGGAGATGATGTTGATGGAGGCCATACGCCTGAGCCTCGCCGAGGAGGAGGACCGCAAGCGACGCGTGGCCGAGGCGGATGCCAAGAACAAGAAGGAGGAGGAGGAGGAGGAACAGGCGGGCGGCCCATCCGACGGCAAGGGTAAGAGTGTCGACCGCAGCAACGGCGCGTCCAGCAGCAGCGGTGTTGAAGACGCCGGCACCGGTGGCCACATGATCCCTCTGCTCGGCGACAGGGACGAAACCGAGGGCACGGGAAACATCGGAAAGAGTGCGGTTTTCGAAGTTGGCAGCGTTGATGCTCGTGAGGAGGCACGATGATTTCTTTTCTTGTGCTTTTTTTTTCTTTCCACACCAGCACTTTGGCAGGCAGGGGCGCTTTTTACTTCTATCTACACCAATGGCTGGCCCGTCCACGATTGCAAATTTACTGGAGGTTTTTTTTTCCCGTTGCTCCTGTTTTCTTTTCTTTTGTGTTGTTTTATTTTTTTCTGTGGCATATACCATTTTCATGGTCACCAGCGTATGTGGAGGAGGAGGGGGGTGGGGAGCGGGGGCTCATATACGATAACGGAGGAATGATCGGATGTGTGACGATAGTGGAGAATGGTAATATAACCTCGCTCATGCGATGTCACTCGCGGCGCTGGAGGTATTCGATGAGTAAACAAGGTGTGTATTTGCGGCGGACGGTGATTACTCTGGTGTTGATGTGCGTGGGCGGGATATCCACGCAATCCTGGCCGCCGGAAATGGGGGAGCACATCAGACCATCGCCGATTGAGACCAAGTTTCTGCTCTGCCACTGCCGTCTCCCGTCCCGCAACCTGCGAGTCTCCCCGCTCTTGTTTTCGGCGGTGCGTGCCGTCACACATGCATACATACATACATCTGAGGTATCTAGCCCGACATGCCAACAATAGCAACGAAATGACGTCAGAGGCCACTTGCACCGTAGTGACATCACTTCACGGACAGGATAGATATCTAGATATGTACCACGTCTCTTCGTCCCCCAGTCCTCCTTTCCGCCCACCACTGGCTACGTCCTACTCACACACACTGCACCCCAACAACAACAACAACAACAACAACAACCAACCCAAAGCAAACCCACACAAAGAAAGAAAAAAAAGAAAAGAAAAGAAAATGTCGAACGCCACGAACCCGCAGTCGGCCACGGAGGGCCAGCAGTCCCCCCGCAGCGAGGACCAGTTCGACCTCCAGATCGGCGCGCAGTCGGACGCCGGCAAGCGCGGCCGGGACGCGACGGCGACGACGGGAGAGCAGCAGCAGGCGGGAAAGCAGGAGCAGGAGAAGGAGGAGGAGGAGGAGGAGGAGGAGAAGAAGGAGGGCGTCAAGCTCGAGAGCAATCCCACGCCGCTGCTGGGCCGCGCTCGGGAGAAGTAGCGGGCTTTCTCCTCGGGTGCATAGTAGGGGGGGGGGGGGGGGGGATTAAAGGCGGGGTGGACCGGCGGGAGAGGAGGAGGAGGCCCGTTTCTCGTGTGTACGTTGCTGCTACATACATGCATATACTCTACTCTGTCATTGCCGCCGTTGACTTCGAGTTTTCCTTCGCGAATCGTGGTTGTGTTGTGGTCGTGGGCGACGCTCTGGTCCGTCGTCTCGAGCTGCATCCACGCCGCTGCCTTGCGTGCCGGCCTCTTGCTCTGCGCCCGTTGGGTGTTCACTGGGCTTCATCCAGCAGCCAGCCGGGCGGATGTAACTCTACTCAGCGGCGAGACCTAGACGGGTAGCTAGCGTACAGATGTTGTCACCAGTGGCGGGTGCTCATCGCATCGCATCGCATTGCATTGGACAAGGGACTGCATCTCTGCGGTATGTATCTACGCGGGGCAAAATCAATCCGTACGTCTACGACGGCGGTTGGCATCGACTCTCAAAAGACATTTAGGGTTTCACATTGAACAACACTTCATTGCCAGAGGATGGAACAGTTTCACTCAACGAACTACTACTACGTAGTACTGCCCATCCGATTCAAATTCGCAAGCACCAACTAGAAGTACACAATCTCCCTCCTCCCAAACTCCACATATCACCGTAAAGAAAACAAACCACAGAAGGCAAAAGCCACTGGTCTCGGACGATCACATCTTCTCGACGGCCGCGTCTTGGACGGTGCCCTTGACGTCCTCGTGCGCATGCTGCAGCTGTCCGGCGGGGCCGGACTTCGCCTCGGCCTCGGCCTTGGCCTCGGCCCCGGCGTTGGCCTTGGCGCAGCCCGCGCACGCGCACTTTCCGGCCTCGCATCCGCACTTTCCGGCCTCGCCGCCGCAGGCACACGTAGTCCGGTCGGGCGCGGTGAACGGCTTGCCGTCGGCGGAGGCTCCGAGGTCTTGGTCTTGGTTCTGGCCCTGGTCCTGGCTCTGGCTCTGGCGCTTCTTCTGGTTCTTGAGGTCGGCAAGGCGCTTGGCCTCGTTGTGGATGTCGAGGACATGGACAGCGCCGGCATGGTAGAAGTCGCGCACTTTCTGGGCTGGGCCCGTGTCGAGGGCGTGCTCGAAGTAGCGCTGGAGGCCGGCAGTCGCGTTGGCGGCCTTCTGGGTGAGGTGGTACTGCGAGTCCGCCGCCTTGGCCTTCTCGGTCACGTGCACCTTCGAGTCGACGGCGTTGAAGGCGTTGGTCACGTACGACGCGAATTTGCTGGTGAACGACGTCTTGCGGTCGAAGTCGATGCCCTTCTGCAGCACCGAGTCGCCGATCGTGTAGCCGGCGGCCAGATACTCGGCCATCACCGCCGTGCGCGGCTTGTTCTCCTGCAGGATCTCGCCGTCGGGGCCGATGTCGCCCGAGGGAGCCAGATGCGAGCCCGCGATGTCGTCGATGTTGTGTGCGGCCGTAACCGTGAGCGGCTTCTCGTTGAGCGACGTGCCGTCGAGCAGCACGGCGGTCTTGGCGGCCGACTCGCGCTCGAACGTGATGGTGGCGCTGAGCGGGGCGTCCGCGGCTCCCGACGACGGCGTCAGCGTGATGCTGTTGACCGTGCCGCAGAAGCTGAAGAAGCTGGAGACGTCGCGCTCGGACGTGCCGGCGGCGATGCCGGAGACGTGGACGGTCGCGGGGGCCATGGTGCAGTCTGGTAGTGGGGGCTGTTTATCTTGTATGTTGTATTGGGGGGGGGGGGGGGGGGGGGGGGGGGGGGGGGGGGGGTTGTTGGGGGGGGGGGGGTGTTTTGGTGGGGTTGTGGGGGGGGGGGT
>Ga0307516_10006683_pt1 | contig 13475 bp, 17 predicted proteins | sample 19_EM_MG_FD_203310 | JGI IMG/M metagenome (GOLD analysis project Ga0307516, IMG submission 203310) | Populus trichocarpa ectomycorrhiza microbial communities from riparian zone in the Pacific Northwest, United States - 19_EM | ecosystem: Host-associated > Plants > Roots > Unclassified | place... | reverse complement strand
AAACTTCAGCGCGTTGCCGCCGGTGGTGGTTTCCGGCGAGCCGTACATCACCCCGATCTTCATGCGGATCTGGTTGATGAAGATCACCATGGTGTTGGATTTGTTGATCGAGGCGGTAAGCTTGCGCAGCGCCTGGCTCATCAGCCGCGCCTGCAGGCCGGGCAGCGCATCGCCCATCTCGCCTTCGAGTTCGGCTTTCGGCACCAGGGCAGCAACGGAATCGATCACCAGCACGTCGACCGCACCGGAGCGCACCAGCGTGTCGCAGATTTCCAGCGCCTGCTCGCCGGTGTCCGGCTGCGAGATCAGGAGTTCGTCGATATTGACGCCGAGCTTGCGGGCATAGACCGGGTCGAGCGCATGTTCGGCGTCGATGAAGGCGCAGATGCCGCCCTTCTTCTGGCCTTCGGCCACCGTGTGTAGCGCCAGCGTGGTTTTGCCCGAGGATTCCGGCCCGTAGATTTCGACCACCCGGCCCCGCGGCAGCCCGCCGACACCGAGCGCGATATCGAGCCCGAGCGAACCCGACGAAATGGTCTCGATATCCATCGAGCGGTCGTTCTTGCCCAGCTTCATCACAGAACCCTTGCCGAACTGGCGCTCGATCTGGGAGAGCGCCGCGGACAGGGCTTTGGTCTTATCCATGGAGGATCCTTCGACGATACGCAGGGCAGTGGCGGACATAGGTCGTGCTCCTTATGGCGGGGATTCGCTAGCGGGACAAACGGGCGAGGAAGGCTTTTGGGAATCGGCTTCTGGTAGGAATTCTTGTACCAGTTTTGTTCTCTGTTCGCAATATGTTCTTTTTGGAGACCTAGGTACTGGCCTGTTTCGACCCCTAGTGGCCTAGTTTGAAATACGCAGTGGCCTAATTTGGTTTTGAGAACGAACCGAGACCCACGGGCGAGAACATCATTCCCGTTGCATGGAATAAGGCCCGTGGTTCTCCGACCGGGGATGAAATTCCCTAGGTTCCATTTCGATAGTACCGTTGCGCTGCCTATTTTGGCACATCAGTGGGAGGGGTTTAATGCGGAATGCCCTGATTGTTTTTGGTTTAGCTTTTGGAGTTGCAGCGCTGGGTACGCTTTTAACATCAAGCCCGTCATTTGCGCTCTGCCCTGCGCTTTGTCAGGCCAAATGCAAGAATAATTGGCGGGAAAAGTTTGCGTCACACCAAGAATGCTTGACTGTTTGGTCAAAGCGCAACGGTCCGACCGGTCTCGGTTGCGGTGGCCGCCCTTTCAGCTGGTCGACTTTCAGGTGGTGCGAATAAATATTGAAATAGAGAGGCCGCCTCAGTTGGCGGCCTCTTTCATTCGTCCAGCCCGTCGAACAGGTCCGGTTCTTCGTCAGGCTTCGACACCCTCTTAAAATTGGTGCCGAACAACTTCATGAACATGTTCCAGTCAGGCGAAACCCGCATTAGGGCCGTCACTACTGCCACATGTTTTTCCAGGTGCGGGTTTCCGATTTTCCCGCTCAAGAAACGATGGTGGTGGTATTTGCGTCGGCCCTTTTGAACGTTCGGATTTAGTCGCTCAAGTTCATCCAGAACGCCCGGTGGAAGATGTTTATAGACCAGTTCCTTTGTCAGCTTGCCAGCGTACCGGGGACCTTGTGGCCCCTTTTTCTCATAGTCCCCGTCCTTGAAGTCCCAGCGTCGCAGCCGAAACATCTCTTTGTAAAATTCCTCCGGGAATCGCTCGGTCCAAGGGAGCAGTTCCTTTGAGATATAGGCCTCAAGAATCAACCGAAGTTCGTTTTTTGGACGCTCGTATTGATAGCCCGTCGCCTCATCGACCAGAGCAATAATAGCAACCCGGTTGAGGCCGCGAAGCAGGATTTCTGCCCGCTCGGCAATCGCAATCTGATTCGGTCGAAGCGCTCCGGCTTGATGGGCTTTGGCCCACACCTCACAAACTTGAGGCAAAACGTTCGCATCAATACCGTGAGCCAACGGGATGTCACCGGCCGCCGCCCCATACAAAATCGGCCGACTGGCCACCAGCCTCAAATCCTCTGAAATAAAGGGTTTAAGGCTCTTTCCGGTCAAAAAGATCGGCAGTCCGCCACCAGCCTCGGACTGAGCCATTTTGAACATTGTACCGCCGTGCTTACGGCCCAATGCCTTGTTCACGCCGCGCTGCGACAGCACCCGCCTGCCATCATCAAGCACGGCGCACTCGATCTCCAAATCGGCAATCTTCAGCGTGCCCGTATGCGTGGCGTGCGGCATACCCTTGTGCCAGCGCGCTACAGCGGCCTTTTGAGCGATTTCTCTCCGGGCCCCCTTGGATAGGGACTTGGCTCTCGCCACCCCTCCCTTGGCCCGCCCCGTCACTTCCTCATCCACAAAATATCTCCATGCTTGCATTCTGTGATGCAAGTATATGCTTGCAAGTTCCAAATGCAAGCATATACTGCCTGCATGGTCAGAAGCACACAGAAACAAGAACGCCCCACCGGCCTTTCGGCTGGCGGGGCGCTTTTGCGTGCGGAAGCGTGGCAGAGTGGCCTATTGCACCGAGCTTACCCCTCGGCAGGCGTTTGGGCGTCCATACCCCTCGTAACGTCTCGTGGGTTCGAAACCCACCGCTTCCACCACCAATTTAGCGGGGCCGTCGCCGTTGACGCGGTAACGACCCCCGATCACCGCCCCGGGGATGAGCCCGCAGCGACAACCGTTCTGGATAATATACGCTTTGACGGGCGCATATTCCAGAGTCGCCAAAGCCATCCCTTCAACCCGAAGGATGAGCTTCGTGAACAATCTTTCCCGCGAAAAGCAAATTGAAGTCATTGCCGCACTTTGCGAAGGCGTCGGCATCCGCACCGCAGCTCGCCTGACCGGCGTCAACCGTGGCACCGTCGGCAACCTGGCCCTGCGTGTTGGCCTTGGCTGCATGGAATTGCACGACCGCATCATGGTCGGCGTTCGCACCGAACGGCTTGAACTCGATGAGGCGTGGTCTTTCGTCGGCAAGAAGCAAAAGAACGTCAAGCGCCATGATATCCACGCCAAGGGCGATCAGTATATTTTCATCGGCATGGCCGGAACGCAAAAGGCAATTATCAGCTGGGGCGTCGGCAAGCGTAACACCGAAAGCACGATGGATTTCCTGCATGATCTGCGCAGCCGCGTTATCGGCCAGCCGGAGATTTCAACAGACGGCTTTCACCCCTACCGCTTGGCGATCCGCGACGCTTTCGGCGACGGCGCATCGCATGGCGTGATCGTAAAGACCTATTCGGTAACGCATCTGGTAAAGGAAGCGCAGGGCCGCTACTCGCCCGCCGCTGTAGTAAAAGTAGAGCGTCAAGTAGTATCGGGCGATCCGGATCAGTACGTTTCGACCAGCTACGTTGAACGGCAGAACCTTTCGCTGCGCATGGGCCAGCGTCGGTTCACGCGATTGACCAATGGCTTTTCAAAGAACCTCGACAACCACATTGCAGCGGTCGCGTTGTACGTCGCCCATTACAACCTCTGCCGCACCCACGAAGCCCTGCGCACGACGCCAGCGAAGGCGCTGGGCGTTGCGGATAAAGCTTGGAGCATTGTGGGCAGCTTGTGGACGCGGCGCTTGCGGTAACGCCCGCCATGCCGACTGAGACCCCGCCGGAGCGACGGCGCAAGTTCGTAGTAATCGACGGGGGAAAGAATGGATAACCCATAGCAAGGCTGTTGCTCAGCTTTGAGCGAAGTGCCTGCTCAGTGGTATGTTCCATAAGGTGATTCGCCCCGCCTTGTTAAGGGGCGGGGCGAACACTGAAAGCCGTTTGCACCGGCTTTCGGGCCCGTAGCTCAGCTGAATAGAGCAACCGATTCGTACCGGTAGGTCAGGGGTTTGAATCCCTTCGGGCTCACCAACTTCACTACAGCCGGGCATCCTCACGGGTGCCCGGTTTTTTCTTTAGCATCACCAGCGAATAACTAGCGAATCACCTTTGCACTCTGCGGCAGAAATGAGTAATTTTCCACTCAATTCTGAGTAAGTGTAATGGCGTCACGCACAGAGAAAACGGAGCGGTTGCAGGTCATGCTTGGCCTCAGGACGCACGGATTCCTGACCATGCTTGCCGAGAAAGGCACGCACGGCACTAGCCCAACGGACGTGGCTAAGAGTTTGATTGAAGATGGAATTAGGCGGGCCATCAAAGAGGAATGGCTGGACAAGGAAGACGTGCGGAAAATCCAGCGGCCGGAGTAATCCCCGATTCTATCCCCATCTTGCAAGTGGCCTGTTTTGAATCTGCGAGTGGCCTATTTCGGCCAGTACCGGAGACCTACTTCAATCTTAGGGTGTGGCGTCCGGGGCACAGCCGTATTTCTCCGGTTGGGTACCACCCGGAATTGAACCTTTTCAGTGTGCCGTGCACTCTTCTACCAGGCTGGCTCGCCGTCCGAGTTCATCCCAATTGCGAGGCCTGGGAGCCCCTGACAGTTCCCGGGCCTCGTTTTTCACGATAAAGGACCGCAAATGGAAAACGCCTCGCCCGCTCAACATCGCCAAATAATCTGGCTCAATGAAAAACCCGAGGGACAGCGTCCGGATTCAGATCCGGTTGAGAAATTCGTCGTCCATCTTGTCGATCTCGTTAAAGAGTTAGGGCAGAAGAAAAAGTAAGGCCGCCCCAGTTGGCGGCCTCTTTCGTTAGTGAAACGGCTCGAAGGGATCATCCGGCTAACCGTGGGCGCCAAAGCGGAATGAGATTCGGTTGGACCCCTGATGATGTCGCATTTTCCGGGGCTCATTCTACTGTACATGGGGTTGTTTTCGCATTTTGTGTCTGGGCACTGCGGTTCACCGCCCAAAGTGCGTCGAAGACGACCGTGAACGCATCGAAGCCAGTGCCGGCTTCCCGGGTCAATGGTCGGCTGTTTTGGATCGTGATGCCAGTCACAGCGGCGGCAATTGGCTCCACGTAGGCCTGTGAACAGCGGGAATTGTCTCGCTCCGCATCGAAACAGGAGGACTTCCATAATGACCCGACCGAACTACGAAATTCGCGAAATCGAAATGACGTTTGATGAACTCGAACAGGTCAGCGGCGGCGATATACTGAACAGGATGATCGATCAGTATTTCGCAGCTTTGGGCGCCCGTTTATTGGCCGACGTACACGCGCCGCTGGTGCAGCCGACGCCGATCAGCCTGCACATGCGATAAGCCCGGCTGACCGACTGCCGGCATTGGAGAGGCCGCCTCAGCCGGCGGCCTCTTTCATGTTGGCTATCGCGCACCGCACCTGAACGGATGCGCGCCCCCGAATCTCGAACCGATACCGGAACACTACGGACTTTAATCCAGTCCGATCCCTGCTACGTTGGCGCTTGAGCGCGATACCAAGAAAGCCCGTCCGGACCAGCCCCGGGGCGGGCTTTTTTGTTGTCCCGTTTTCAAAAGGCGGGGGCCCCGATGAGTCTTGCCCGGCGGGCGAGGCCTGGCCTGGTTTGAGTGTTCAGGGGGCTGCCTCAGTTGGCGGCCTCTTTCATTTCACATGTTCGTCAGGCCGCTCATCGAGCAGCGCCACTCCCCGTAGTTCTCCGGTCAAGAACAAAGTTCCCACTGCGCGCAGCCGCCGGGACGTCCGCTACGGCGTGGCCAGCAGCGTCAGCGCGACGATGGCCAACCAGCCGACGATCACGAGCGCGGAAACGGCGCCTGCGGTGATCTTGAGTTTCTCTTTCGTCGAGTAGGCGCGCATTCAGCCTCCGGCTGGCGACCGCCAGATCGCTGGCAGACCCCTTGGCGGGTCCCTGGCGGTTTCCAACCCATACTGGCCCAATTTGAGCAACGCCGCAAAAATGAAGGGGCCGAGCGAGGCGTCCGTTCGTGAATCGGCCTATAATGGCACCATGGATGAGACCCGGATCACGCCTCGGCGCCGTACCTTGAAGGCCGGAACGATCGAATTCAGCGGCGGCGGCATCGACTGTACCGTTCGAAACATCTCGGCGACCGGAGCGGCGCTCGAGGTCGTGACCCCGTTGTTCATCCCCGATCGCTTCACGCTGTTTGTGCCGTCAGAACAATTGAAGCGGCCATGCCACATCGTCTGGCGCAAGGAGAAACGGATCGGCGTCACCTTCGAGTGAGACCGGGCCGCCGGCGGGGGGAATAATCTGGTGGACCACCCCACCCCGAAAAGCCACGGTGGCAGGACATGCCTCGTTCAAGCGCCCGCCTTTGTCTGGAAAGCTTTGAACCTTTTGAGTGCCGCCCAGACATATGTCTGCCTGGGACATTGCATCACTCGGGGAATAAGCCTGCGCCGCCAAGCGACCATACTCCGCTTGCGCGGCGCAACGCGTTCTGGAGCCTCTCCGGCGCAGGGCGGTCGCGCGCCCCTAAATGTCCGCTATCGAACAGTGGAACTTTTCAGTTTCGCTCGCATTGGTGGCCAAGCGGGAGATCTTCCCATGAACCACAAGGGCGTCGAATACAGCCTGACCAGGTCGGAAACGCCGGGCATCTGGAAGTGGCAATTCCGGATCGGCGACCTCGTCAAGTCAGGAAGGACGGAAGCGCGGCTGCTCCTGCTTGCCGTGCGCCGGGTCCAGCTGCGGATCGACCGCGAGTTGAAAAAAACAGTATCGGGATAGTTCGCCTCCCACCCGGCATTTTCCGGAATAACCAGCGCGTCGGATGCTCCCATGATTACAGTTGGTCGGCGACATTTCGCGCAAACTCGTCAAAAACGCAGAGTGGCAAGTGGAACTGCTGGATGAGACCCGGAAGCCGGCTTTTCGAATTCGCCTGATCGCGGAGACGCTGGATTTGACACAGCGACCGCCGGCACCAGCCAGAACGGTCCCTAATCCGCGCTGGCAAGCCGTCGCATCGTGAATTCGATGTCGCCGCCGGGCAGTTCGCGCCAGCTTTCGACCGCGCTCATATAGGCCGCCTTGGGATAGCGGTTGAGGAAGTCGCGCGCCCTCACCCTCGCCTTGTCGCGCGGCAGCTTGAAGGTCTCACGCAGATAGCCGTCGTCCGGCTTGCGCCGGGCGGCCATCCGGCTGGCGAGATCACGCGGACGCAGAACCACGTCGCAACTCCGCAAAAACACATGACGACCGGTTCAATATAGGGCCGGCGGAGAACTATTTCGAGTCTTACGCGATGAGGCTTCTTGCCTATCGGACGCTGCTGCTGCCGGTGTTGCTGCTGCCGGTTTTGGTCTTCGGCTTGGCGGGCGCGACCGCCTTTGGCGCGTCGTTGTTGCGCACGCCTCCCCATGGATCGGCAGACGTCTTGGCGTCGGGGATCTTCTTCAGCGATTCCTTGTAGGCCTTGTCCTTGATCGCATCCTGCTCCTTTTCCTCGGGCGACTTGGTGGAAAATTCCGGTATCATATTAATGTGCATCGATTCTTGCGCGAAAGCCGGCGCCGTCAGCAACACCAGTACCGCGGCCACGCTCGGGATTTTCATCAGACGCTCTCCTTTGGGACGCTCTCCAGGCGATATATCACCGCCCTCACCGCACCGCCAAGCGCGCACCGGCGATGGTTCAGAGCCGGTCCGACTTGCAGGATTTCGGGGATTGCATCCAGTCGTCCCAGATCGGTCCGCATTTGGTGCAGCCATTGAGCACAAGTCCCATGGCGATAACGCCCACAATCAATACCACCCGACGAAACATGAACGGCCTACTCCCCTGAATGGCGATAATGGACCTCAAGTCTGGCATTTTCAAGCCGAACGGGAGCCGGGTGTCCGCGCCCAGCCGGGGGCCTGCGGTATTCCTTTCGGCCGAAGGCCGCCTACAATGGCGCGGGTAACCTATCGGGCGAGGAACACGCATTCATGCAACCGCAGCAACCGGCCACGGAAGAATTTGGCATCGCCGACGCCAGGCGCGTACTCGGCGAGGTGTTTGCGCCATGGGTGCAGGATCTCAATCTGACGATCGAAGGCTTCGACTTCGCCCCGCCGCCGGGCGGCCTGGCCGACTGGCAACCGGGTGCCATCCTGCGGATGCCGTTTTCGGAACGGCTGTGCCGCGTTGGCGGCATCGTCTGCGGCCAGGCGCTGATGGCGTTTGCCGACACCTCGATGGTGATCGCCAACCTCGCCGCGAACCGCGGCTATCGTCCGATGACCACGGTCGATTAGACCACGCATTTCATGCGCGCCGTCACCAACTCCGACGTGCTGGCGGAAGCGCGCGTGGTTCGCCTCGGGCGCACCATGAGCTTCGGCCGCGTCACGCTCTCCAGCGTCACCGACAACAAGCCGGTGGCAATGGTTTCGAGCGCCTTCGCGATGCTGTAGTTTTTTAGACCTTACTTTCCGAGCACCGCTTCAGCCGCGTTGACGATGCTGATCGACGGATTCTTTTCGCAATAGGCTAGCATGTACGAATGCCGGAAAGCCCCGCCAGCACGTTTCCCAGTGCTTGTCGTAAACGAAATCCGAACGGCTGCGAAAGCATAGCCTCGATTGAATTTGATCATCTGTAATTCGGGCTCTCAAACAGTGCACGATAGTGTTGCGCGACTAGACTTGCGCACGGCGCCGGCAACGCCAGCGCCACACGGCAATCACGAGCAGCGCGACGACGAGACCGGCCGCGATCGCCTTGGACATGAAGCGCCCGCCGGGCCGGTCGATGGTGCGCGACCACAGCGAGGGCGCCTCGCCCGGGCGCGGCAAGCGGAACGCCACCACGCTGTCACCGATCGTCGTGCCCGACTCGGAATGGCCGCCGGCGCCGATCGCGACATATTGCTCGCCCTTCCACAGATAGGTCATGGGATTGGCCACACCGGGCACCGGCAGCCGGCCCTGCCAAAGTTCCGCGCCTGATTTGGCGTCGAAGGCGCGCAGATATGCATCCATCGCGCCGGTGAAGGCGAGCCCGCCCGCGGTGATGGCGACGCCGTTGACCAGCGGCATGTCCCAGCGAAATGCGATGCCGAGCGGCGCGCGATCCTCTGACGTGCCGACCCGTGAGCGCCAGAGGATTTTTCCGCCCTTGAGATCGACTGCGACCATCTCGCCCCAGGGCGGCTTGTTGCACAGCAGCCCGAGCGGCGAGAGCGCCACCGCGCGCGTCATCGCAAACGGCGCGCCCTGCTGCTCGCCGAAATCATGACCCGGCGGCGGATTGAAACCCTTGGCATCTTGGCGCGGAATCAATTTGACGATGTGCACCGCGCGACTGGTGTTGGCATACAGGATCTGGTTGACCGGATCGAACGCGACGCCACCCCAGTTCACGCCGCCACCGGTAAACGGAAACTCCACGGTCCCCTGCATCGAGGGCGGCGTGTAGAGACCGTCATTGCGGGCGGCTGCGATCTGGTCGCGGCAGATGCCGCGATCGTGGAACGGAATCAAACCGAACACATCGTCGGCGGAAATGTGTTGCGACAGCAGCGGCGGCACGTGGGTCGGAAACGGCTGGGTCGGCGACAGCTGCTCGCCCTCCGCGCCCCCTTGCGGAACGCTGCGCTCCTCGACCGGCCAGATCGGCTTGCCGGTGTCGCGGTCGAGCACGAACACAAAACCCTGCTTGGTCGGCTGGATCACGACGTCGCGCTGGCCGTCACCAGTATCGATGCGCGCCAGCGTCGGCTGCGCCGGCAGGTCGTAATCCCAGACGTCGTGATGCACGGTCTGGAACGACCACACCAGTTGACCGGTCTCGACGCGCAACGCCACCACCGAATTGGCGTGTTCGTTGTTGCCGGGCCGCTTGCCGCCCCAGAAGTCCGGGCTCGGCGACGACGTCGGCAGGAACACCAGCCCGCGATTCTCGTCGGCCGACATCGGCGCCCAGACATTGGCGTGGCCTGCGATCACGCCGCCATGAACCAGCGGATCCCACTGCCAGCTCGGACGTCCCGTCCTTGCATCGAACGCGCGCACGGTGCCAGGCGGCGCCTCGACGCGGCGATTATCGGCAATCGCGGAGCCAACGATGACGACGCCGTGGCTGACCAATGGCGCCGACGTGATCTGGAATTCGCCGGGCCATTCCAACGGCCCACCGGTCTCGATCTTGATCTCGCCATTGTTGCCGAAGTCGGCACATGGGATTCCAGTGCGCGCGTCGAGCGCAATCACGCGGACATCGTTGGTGCCCATGAAAATGCGCGCGCGGCAGGCGGCGCCATCGATGGCCTCACGATCGAGCCAATAGGCCACGCCGCGGCAATTGTAGCGGTTGGCCGGGTTCTGGCGGATGCTGATCTTCGGATCGTAGCGCCATTTCTGCACGCCGCTGCCGGGATCGAGCGCGATTACTTCGTTGAAGGGCGAGCAGAAGATGAGGCTGTCTTCGACCAATAGCGGCGTCGCCTGAAACTTGGTGCGCTTCATGATCTCGGGCGCGCGGCTGTCGAGATCGCCGGTGCGAAACTCCCAGGCGCGGACGAGGTTGCCGACATTGTCAGGCGTGATCTGCGTGAGCGGCGAAAACCGCATCCCGCCGGGGTCGCCGCCCCAATGTTCCCAGGCAAGTGCCGGAGACGAGACGCAGGCGAACAGGGCGAACAGGCGGACCAGGCTTCGCATCACATCTCCGCAAGCGAGCGCCGCATGGCGGCGTCTTTCTTTGCGAAACCGATTACGCGATTGCCGCCTCAGTATCTACCCCCGCCCCGGTTGTGACCGCCATAGCCGCCGTAACCGCCACCACCGATGCCGATCCCGATGCCGATCGAGGGTTCGGGCGCAGGCTCATACACTTCGCGCGGCGGCGGACGGCGAACGACGACGACATCGTCGTCGGGCACACGCACGCGCTTCGGCGGCGGACGATCGGTGCGCCTGGGCGGGTTCGGATCGACGCGCTTGATCGGCGCATCGACCTTTTTGAGCGGCGATGCCGGCGGTGCCGACGGTGCCGACGGCGCGTTGCAGGGACAGGTCAGCGCGACGTTTTGCGCACCCGCGCCAGTACCGGCAACGACGGGTGCGAAGTCGGGACGGTTGCGCAGCCGCTCTTCAAGCTTGCGCGCGGTGGCGGTGAGATCGCTGTCGGGGAATTTCGCCAGGAACGCGCGGTAGCCCGCCGCGGTGTTGATCACCACCGCATCGTTCCACGCCACCATGCGGCGATGGCGGTCGAGCCAGTCGCGGGCCTGCACACCTTGCGGGGTCTTCGCGAACAGGGCGGCGAAGGCCTCGTAGGACTCATCGGTGCCGTCGGCCACCATGATTTCGTTCGCGGCCTCCACCGGCTTGCCCTTCAAATCGCGCGTCCACTGCTCGACAGATTTCCTGGTCGAGGCCAGTTTCGGGCCGGGCACGGGGCTGCCGGAAAACCTGAAATCCTCGGTCAGCGACGAGGAGTCCCACGGCGTCTGCCGCCCGTCGGTCGCCTTGTTGACCGACACCCGCGTGCGCTTGAAGGTTTCCTCGATCGGAATATTGGCCTCTTTGGCCGCGGCGAGCAGCGCCGTGGTGTAGGGACTGTTGGCACCGCTGCCGTCCTCGGCCACCGCGCCCGGCGAGGTCGAAAACGACAGGAAGGTGTTCGGCGCGCCGATCTTGGCGTCGATGATCGCGAGCCCGCTGCCGGCGCTCTTGCTGATTTCGGCGAACGGATTGTTGCGGCAGGCATCGAGCAGCAGGATGCGCATCTTGCTCGGCGCCGAGGTCAGCGTATTCAGCACGTCGTTGAGCCGCACCGCCTGGATCGGAATATCGGATTCCCGTTTCGGATCGATGTCGACCGGAATCAGAAAATTCTCGCCGTCGATCTGCACGCCATGGCCAGCGTAAAACACCAGCGCGATCGAATCGCCGCCCTTGGAAGCCACCTTGCCGGCGAACTCGCTGAGCTGATCGCGGATCTGACTCTGTGACAGATCGGACGCGGTCGAAACCTCGAAGCCGGAATCGGTCAGCATCTGGGCGACCGCCTTGGCGTCGTTGATCGGGTTGGGCAGCGCCGGAACCGACTTGTAGGCCGACTGGCCGATCACCAGCGCCAGGCGGCTTTCGGCCACGGCGGAATGTGTGCCCAGCAAAAGCGCCGCCGGAATCATCAAATTGCGAAGTACGTGACGAAACATGGGCCATCTCCCGGCAATGCAGGCTACGGATTGGTCATGGTTTTGGTCGGAAAGGTTCAAGCCAGCCCGCACTGTGAGGCGTGACGCCGGCTCAGTTCAACGTGGAATTTGTCGCAGGCAAAAATCCGCGGCCCGTTCAGGCAATCGATTTCACTTCGGCTTCACTTCGGTTTCCTGGCGGGCTCGGCGGATTTGGTCACAGCCCATGGATCGTACTTTTCCTTCGGTTCCGGAATTCGCTCGAGCGCGGCCTTGTAGGCTTTCTCGTCCACCTTCGGCCGGTCGTCCTTTGCCTTTTTTTCCTCGCCGTGAGGCCGCCTCGCCTGGGCGTGCGCGGGCATCGCATGCATCGCGACCAACGACAGGATGACAGTCGCAATTGTGAAGGTCTTCATCGGGTGTGTTCTCTTCGCCAGGCGGCGCAATCTACGCTGCAACGGGATGATGGCAATCCCGGGGTCCCGGGATCGGTATCCCGGGGCACGATAGCCGGTCCGGCCGCCGGCTTCAGCAAATGTTGATCGGCGGACGCACCATTGGCCGCAGGAATTGATGGCGGCCGGGGGCGCAATTTCCATCGGCCCGGGGTAAAAAGCCCAACGATGGGGCGGGCGTTTGTTCATATTGCGTTGACGGCGGCAAGTGCGCTCGTCCTGGCGGGCTGCGGCTTCACCGATGCGCGCTCGCCGGTGCCAGAGTTCATGCGCCTCAAGGACCCCGAACCGCGGCCACTCGAGCCGCATCCCGACCTCAAGCGGCTGGTCGGCGGAAAACTGGACTCGGTCTTCACCGCGGCGTCGCAGCCGACAAAAGTGCAGGTCTCGACACCGCGCCCCGATCTGCGCGGACAGGGCTGGACCGCCTGCGTCAAGGCGGATCTGACCTCGGTGACCGGCAAGCCGCTGGGCACGCAGACCTATCGCATCATGATCACCGAAGGCGTGGTATCCGACCGCCGCCGCGCCGAGCCGGAGGATAATTGCGCGAGCGAGAGTTTTGAGCCGATTTAGGTTGTGTGGCGCGTCGCCAAAGCTCGTCATCCTCCACGCATGCGAAGGATCCAGTACGCCACGGCATCTCGATTCAATCATGAGCGTCTCTGGGATACTGGGTCGTCCGGTCAAGCCGGACGATGACAGTTGAATGCGGGTCCGCGATCTCGCGGCACGATATGCCCGAGGCTTGCTAGAAACTTCCCGCCCTCTCGAATCCAGAGGGCGCAGGGAATGCCGGATGCGCGCTGCACCCGAGGTCTCATGCGCAATTGGGGTAGAGAATGCGCGCATGAGCATACAGGGCAGCGGAGAACATCCGACATCCCCTGCGCAATGGCTTTACGGCTTATAACGTGATCTCCCCGGTCGGGCCGGGCTCGTTGTCACCGTCGCTTGCACGCAATCGCCCTATTGGATCGATGCGCGATATTTGCAAGCTTGACGCCA
>Ga0307516_10006682_pt1 | contig 13475 bp, 12 predicted proteins | sample 19_EM_MG_FD_203310 | JGI IMG/M metagenome (GOLD analysis project Ga0307516, IMG submission 203310) | Populus trichocarpa ectomycorrhiza microbial communities from riparian zone in the Pacific Northwest, United States - 19_EM | ecosystem: Host-associated > Plants > Roots > Unclassified | place... | reverse complement strand
GCAGGCGATGAGCGGCATCGTCGAGATGATCGGCGACATCACCGGCCAGATCAACCTGCTCGCGCTCAATGCGACGATCGAGTCGGCCCGCGCAGGCGAGGCCGGGAGGGGATTTGCCGTCGTCGCGGCGGAAGTGAAAAATCTCGCCAACCAGGCGAAGCAGGCCACCGACAAGATCGGAATGGAGATCGAAAGCCTGAACGGCATTTCCGGCGACGTCGTGACGGCGCTCGATATCATCAAGAAGGCCATTCAGAACGTCAGCGAATATGTCACCTCCACCGCGGCGGCCGTGGAAGAGCAGAGCACCGTGACCGGTGAGATGTCTTCCAATATGCAGCGCGCGGCCGCCGAGGCGAGCGCGATCGCGGCAAGGGCGGCCGGATAGTGCGGCTTGCAGATCACTCCGCTGGAAGCACTTGAAGACCGCAACTCAATTCAACCAGACCGGACATGGTTCGAGCGGGATGACGCTTCATCGTCATCCCGCTCTTTTTTTGACCATCCAGGTCCGCTCGCGCCGTTCATGCGCATCGCCGCTGCGATAACCACCCGTTCACCATTTCAATAACCCGTTCGGCGCGCAAAAGTTGGCGTATACTTTTGCGACCTAGTCATGCTTGCGGGAAAGCTGCGTGCCGCGCGCCGCTTTCGTAGCGAGAGTGGCAGTAACGCGTATGATGACCGCCCGCATTATCGTATTGATCGTCGCCCTCGGTGCGGGCGCGGGCGCGGCTTATATCGCGAGCGGGACCGACAGCAACAAGGCCGACGCCGTTCACGATCCGGCGCCGCAGCTCGCGACGGTCGACGTTCTCGTCGCAAGATCCGACATCAGCCTAGGCCAGGCGGTCAAGCCGGAGAACCTGCAATGGCAGAGCTGGCCGGCGGCGACCGCAAGCGGCCTGCTCATCCGACGTGACAACCGTCCGGACGCGGCCAGCCAGGTGGCGGGATCGATCGCGCGCGCGCCGTTCTTCACTGGCGAGCCGATCCGGGAGCAGAAGCTCGTGAAAGCTGGCGGGGCGGGCTTCATGGCCGCGATCCTGCCGAGCGGCATGCGGGCGGTCTCGACCGATATCTCACCTGAGACCGGCGCCGGCGGCTTCATTCTGCCGAACGATCGCGTCGACGTCATTCTCTCGAAGCGAGACAAGGGCCAGGAACGCGGCGGTACGCCAGAGGTCGCCAACGCAGAGATCATCCTGTCGAACGTGCGCGTACTCGCCATCGATCAGGCGCCGAAGGAAAAAGACGGTGAGACCACGGTGCTCGGCAAGACGGTGACGCTCGAATTGAAGCCGGAACAGGCGGAGACGCTGGCGCGCGCGCGTCAGGCCGGGACGTTGTCGCTGGCGCTGCGCAGCCTCGTCGATGCCAACGTCGCCGACACCGGTTCGGAGAGCGAAGATGCCAAGCGCGGAAGCAGCATCGATATCGTCCGCCACGGCATTGCAACCTCGCAAGCGGCGCGAAAATGAGTGAAAGGATCTAGAGATGGCCTGTGGGGCAAATCAGCTGAAGTGGCGCAGCCTCGTCGTCCGCGCATTGTCGTTCTCGGCCGTTGCCGCGTTGATGCTCAATCCGGTCATGGCGCCTGTCCAGGCGGGTGAGGATCGCGAAGGAGTTCAGATCTCCGGTGGGCAGGGGAAGACGCGCTTTCTCGCCCTCGGCATCGGCAAATCCGTCGTGGTCGACTTCCCGCGTGACGTCAAGGACGTGCTGGTCGCGGATCCGAAGGTGGCCAATGCCGTGATGCATTCCGCTCAGCGCGCCTACATCATCGGCGGGTCCGTCGGACAGACCAATGTCGTGTTCTTCGATTCCGAGGGCCGGCAGGTCGCGACCTACGACATCGCCGTCAAGCGCGATCTCAACGGAGTGCGCACCGCACTCCGGCAGAGCCTGCCCGGAATCCAGATCGAAGGCGTCGGCGATGGCGTGATCCTGACCGGTTCGGTCTCCAGCCCGATCGAGGCGCAGCAGGCGGGTGACATCGCCGCGCGGCTGGTCGGCGGCCCCGAAAAGGTCGTCAACAGCATCGTCGTCCGGGGCCGCGATCAGGTGATGTTGAAGGTGAATGTTTCGGAGGTGCGGCGCGATATCGTCAAGCAGATGGGCATCGATCTCTCTGCCAGCATGAACTACGGCACCGCCGTGGTGAATTTCAACAACTCAAACCCGTTCACGGCCTTTGGTCGTCCGCTCGTCGGCAGCAATGACCTGAGCGCCTCGGCCATCACCAAGGGATTGCCCACGGTGACCGCGACGATGCGCGCGATGGAAAGCGCGGGCGTGGTGCGGACACTGGCCGAGCCTAATCTGACGGCGATCTCGGGCGAGTCCGCGACGTTCATTGCCGGTGGCGAGTTTCCGATTCCAGGCGGCTATTCCTGCGATCCGACCACGCATGTCTGCACCACCCAGATCACCTACAAGAAGTTCGGCATCTCGCTCAATTTCACGCCGGTGGTGCTGAGCGAGGGACGGATCAGCCTGCGGGTGATGACCGAGGTGTCGGAATTGTCGAGCGACAATGCGCTCACGGTGTCGCAGGCGCTGTCCTCGACCACGACGAATTCGGTCACCATCCCCTCGATCAGGACACGGCGGGCCGAAACCACGCTTGAAATTCCCTCCGGCGGCTCCATGGCCATGGCGGGCCTCATTCAAAAACAGACGAAGCAGGCCGTCAACGGTTTGCCGGGGCTGGACAGTTTGCCCGTTCTCGGCGGCCTCTTCAGGAGCCAGGACTTCGTCAACAACGAGACCGAGTTGATGGTGCTGGTGACACCCTATGTGGTTCGTGCGGTTGCCCAGAAGGAACTGTCGCGCCCGGACGATGGATTTGCGCCGGCGTCGGATTCACAGTCGAGCCTGCTCGGCCGCCTCAACCGGATCTACGGTGTGGCGGCCCACGTCGAGCCGGTCGCAGGCACCCAGGGCAATTTCGGCTTCATCATCGACTGAGTGCGAACTGAAACGACGAGCGTAGGACGGGGCGAGGGGGAAACGATGAACAGCACAAGACCGATCGAACGCCATCGGACCCCGCGGGTGGTCGGTGTCCTCGTTGGCGTTGCTGTCGCGCTCGGCGCCTGCACCTATGACCGCGAGGTCGTGACCGCGACGGTTCCCGACGATTACCGCCTGCGCCATCCGATCGCGGTCGAGGAGGCCAGCCATTCGATCGTCATCTTCGTCGGACAGGGCCGCGGCGGCTTGTCTCCCTCGCAACGCGCCGACGTGATCGGACTGGCGCGCTCATGGGGCCGTGAAGGCACTGGCGCCGTCATCGCCGACGTGCCCATCGACACAGCGAACGCGAAGGCGGCCGCGGCCACCTTCCGGGACATTCAGGGCGTGCTCGTCGCGGGCGGCGTGCCGCCGCGCGGCATCAAGCTGCACAATTATCGCCCCGAAGATCCGCGAACACTGCCGACGATTCGGCTGAGCTATCCGAAGATCACGGCGGTCGCCGGACCATGCGGCCTGTGGCCGGAGGATCTCGGTCCATCGATCATGGACCCCGATTACAACCAGAACAAATCCTACCACAATTTCGGCTGCGCCACGCAGCGCAACCTCGCGGCGATGGTCGACAACCCGGCGGACCTCGAGCAGCCGCGATCCGAGATCCCCGCCGATACGGCGCGGCGAGCGGCTGCGTTCGCGAAATATCGCAAGGGCGAGTCGACGACGACAACGTATCCCGAAGCCGACAAGGCCAAACTCAGCGATACCGGCAAATGATCAGCTCCGCCCGCCAAGAATCCGAAGACCTCGCCGACGGCACGCCACCGCTGGCAAATGACTACATCGCGCCCGCGCCTCGGATATCGGCGCAGGCGTTTTGCGAGACCGAACAGACCGCAACCGCGCTGCAGGCGGCGGGCCTGGATCGCCGCCTCGCCAAGGCTCATCTCTCGATCAAGATGGGGGGCATGGCGGCCGCGATCGAAACCTACCACTCCCAACCCACTCCCAATGTGATCATCCTCGAAACCCGGGCCGATGGCGATATTCTCGCCGGCCTCGATGACCTCGCAACCGTCTGCGATCCCGGAACCCGGGTCGTCGTGATCGGCAGCGACAAGGATGACTTGCCCTATCGCGAACTGGTCCGCCGCGGCGTCAGCGATTACGTCATGGGGCCGGTCGAAACCCTCGATGTCGTGCGGACCATTTGCGGCCTGTTCTCGGCCTCCGACGCGGTCACCACCGGCCGCACGATCGCCGTCGTCGGTGCAAAGGGCGGGGTCGGAGCATCGACCGTCGCGCATAACGTGGCCTGGACCATCGCACGCGACCTCGCGCTGGATTCCGTCGTGATCGATCTCGATCTCGCCTTCGGCACGGCCGGTCTCGATTACAACCAGGACCCGATGCAGGGCATCGCCAATGCGATCTTCCAGCCGGATCGGCCCGACTCCGCGCTGATGGAACGCCTGCTGGCGAAATGCACCGATCGTCTCAGCCTTCTGGCCGCGCCAGCGACGCTCGACCGGGTCTACGATTTCGGGGCGGAAGCGTTCGATGCGATTTTCGACACGTTGCGCATGACATCGCCCTGCATCGTGCTGGACATTCCGCACCAATGGTCGGGATGGACCCGGCGCGCTCTGATCAGCGCGGACGATATCCTCGTGGTGGCCGAGCCTGATCTCGCCAATCTGCGCAACACCAAGAATATCCTGAACGTGTTGATGGCGGCCCGACCCAACGATCGGCCGCCGCTCTACTGCCTCAATCAGATCGGCATGCCGAGGCGGCCCGAAATCGACGTACGCGGATTCATCAAGGCCATCGAGAGTGCGCCCATCGCAGCCATTCCATTCGACTCGCGGCTGTTCGGGACGGCCGCGAACAATGGCCAGATGATCGCGGAAGTCGCCAAGTTCCACAAGACCACCAAGATGTTCCTGCAGATGTCGCAACGCCTGACCGGGCGCGGCGAGAACAAGAAGCGCGAGGGCTCGCTGTTGTCGCCGCTGCTGCGGCGGTTCCGGGCCAAATGAAATTGAAGTGAACTTCGATTGAGGTTCTGGCTAAAACCCACTTTCCGAAGTTCATGATCCATCGAAGGATCAGTCGGGCGTGGCGCGGCTTGCGACGGGCAATTTTTCGACGCCCCGTTGTGCGCGCGCGGTTCGCGACAACAATCGCTTCAGCTCGGTGACGTTCGCCTGGGCTTGCTCGGCCGGCAGGCCCGCCTTCATGAGAGTCTCGGCCTCGGTCATGCGGCCCTGGAGGCCGACCACGACGGCGAGGTTGGCCCGCACGCGCGGATCGGAGTCCGCATGATCGTAGGCACGGCGCAAGGCGTCCTCCGCCTTTGGCAGGTCCTTTGAAAGAACATAGGACAGGCCGAGATTGGAGAGCACGGTCGGCTCGTCCGGCGCGATCCGGAGCGCGCTGGCATAATATTGCCGCGCTTCGTCGTAGCGGCCGAGTTGGTCGAGCGCAGCGCCTTGGGCCGACAGAATCCGCCAATCGGGATCATCAGGGGAATGCGCTTGACTGAGCACGTCAAACGCCTGCTGAAAATTGCCGTTGTCGGCCAGCGCCCGCCCGTAGCCGGCCAGCAGCGCCTTGTTGCCGGGATGCGCGATCGACGCCTGTTCGAGCACGGCGACGGCCTGCGAGCGCTGCCCCGTGGTGCGCAGCGCCTTGCCGTACTGCAAGGCTGCGTCGGCGTCGTCGGGGTTGGCGCGAAAGCGTTCTCGATAGAGGTCGAGATCGCGCCGGGGGACGGCCACCTGACTCTTGTCGGCGGTATCGCCCAGCGACCCCGTGATGTCGGAGGGCGCGGTGGTCTGGCAACCGCAAAGCCCCAACGCCAGGATCGCCGAACCTGCCACGGATGCAAATTGTCGGGTGAAGCAGAATGGTTTGAATGCGCGCTTGAGCATAAGCCTGATCGTGGTCGGTGACCGGTCAGGGACGCTCACATATTAGGCCTAACTTCCGGTTAAGTCGCGCGACCGTAGTTGCGACAGCCGGATGATCACTTCGATATCCGTTGCTTCCCGACGGTCCGACTCTGACGCTCGTGTCGCTTTGCTCACGACTCTCGCGAGCGTTCGCTTGTGTTGCAACTAATCGATGAATTCGGCGCCGAATTCGCAACCGATGCGCCATGCCAGACGACAGCGCCTTGCGTGATCGGACGAGAAGATGATGGTGAACTGAGAAGGGATTTCGACATATTCCGCGACAGCCTTCACGCCGCCAGCCGAGATGTCCGTGATGGTGCAGTCACGCGGCAGGGAGCCGGTACCGACCTGGATCTTCGCGCCCCTGGTACACAGCTGGCGTTCGCTTCTCCGCCGATTCACAAACATTGCGCTTCATCACCCCTGTGAGACAACGATCCATCCGTCACCCTCATCGAGTACCGCAGAATCGTTAGAATCGGGCGAGCAGGATCGCTCGTAATGGAGCGGATCGCTTTTGATTTCGTTTACCGAGCCGCGCTTCGCTTGGTGGCGCGCGAGATGGTGTTGCCGACCTGAGACCTTCTGAAACCGAGCGTCATGCAACTCACGCAACTTATGCGTCAGCAGTCAGATCGCGACCAGCTGCGCAGCGGAGCCGCCCTCGCGTTTCGGTTTCTTCGGCTTGGGCGGCCCGAGCAGTGAATAGCGAATAGCAGCTATAAGTTGTTGCGCGAACTCTCTGCCCCGGTATTCTGGTCGGGCTGGCGTGCTGGGGGCAGTCGATGACAACAAGAAAATGGCTTGCGGTTGCGGGGATGGCAGTGGCTGCCCTTTGGTTCGCGTCACCAGCCCATGCACAGGTCGACCCAGCGAAATGCAGGGCTCCCGTGGTCTCGTCGGACGAGAGGATCGCCGCCTGTACCCTGATTATCGAGGCAGGAAAAGGTCCCAGGGAGGGACTGGCTTGGGCGTACCGCGTCCGCGCTCGTGAATATTTGATAGCGCGAGACTTCGACCACGCTTTCGCCGATTATTCGCAGGTTCTCCAGCTCTATCCGCAAGATCGATACGCCTATATTTGCCGCGGCGACATAAGTCTTCATAAGTGGGACTTTGACCAAGCTATTGCCGACTTTGATCAAGCGATTGCTATCGATCCAAACGATGGGGCCGCCTATGTGAGCCGTGCCGGAGCCTATGTTCAGAAGGATGATTTCGAGCACGCGTTCGCCGACTACGCCCGGGCGCTCACGCTCAATCCAAAGGATGTGCGCGCTTACCTCGGCCGCGGCAGCGCGTATCGAGCGAAGGGTGACATCGATCGTGGGATTGCCGATTTCGACCAGGCGATCCAGATCGGTCCGACATACAAGTATGCTTTTTTTCGACGCGGCAGTGCCTACGAAGCCAAGAATGATTTTGACCACGCGATTGCCGACTATGATGAGGGCATCCGGCTCGACCCCAAAGACGCTCGCGCCTATCGGATGAGGGGGCTCGTGAATCTCAGGGCGGGTTCTCTTCCCAAATCGCTGACCGACCTCGATCAATCCCAAAGTCTCGATCCCAAGGATCCCTACGCGGCGCTGTGGCGGGAGATCGTTGCGAGGCGCGGCGATCAGCCGAGCCGGCTTACCGCGGCGACCGCACAACTGGACATGACCAAATGGCCTGCCCCGGTCGTGCGCTTGCTTCTCGGCGAGATAACGCCAGAGACGGTGCTCGCTGCGGCGGACGATGCCGATCCCGGGGTGCAGAAAGGTCAGGTCTGTGAGGCGAATTTCTATGCCGGCGAGCTGGCGCTGCAGCACGGGTCAACGGAAGAGGCCACGCGGCTGTTCGGCCTTGCTGCGGCCGACTGCCCGAAGAATTTCATCGAATGGTCAGCCGCCAAAGCCGAGCTCAAAGCTCTGGGTGTCAATCCATGATAGCCATTGCCGTGCGGGGGCGAACGAAATCGCGGGCGGGGGACGCTGGCGGTTGTCGCGATCGACGGGCGCTACAGCGCGGCGAGCTGTGTCGGCACCAGGCTCTCCCGTTTCAATTTCTTCGGCTTGGGCGGCCCGAGCAATGAACCCGCGGCAAGCCCCGCCGTATCCGCCACCGTCGGATCGCGCGACACCATCGCCGCGACGATGGCGCCGTCGATCAGCAGCGCGAGCTGGTGGGCGAGCATCTGCGGTTCGGTCGCGCCCATCTCGCCCGCGAGCCTCTCGATATGCGCGAGCACGACCTTCTTGTGCTTCATTGCGATGGCGCGGAACTGCTTCTGGTCCTTGTCGTGCTCGGCGACTGCATTGATGAAGGGGCAGCCGTAGAAGCGTTCCTCGCCGAACCAGCGCTTCAGCGCCGGGAAGATCCGCGTCAGCTTGGTCTGCGCGTCGCCGCCGCCGGCCTCGATAGCGCCGATGAACCATTCGCGCCACTGCTTGCCCTCGCTTTCCAGCACGGCATGCACGAGGTTCGTCTTCGAGCCGAACAATTTGTAGAGCGTCGTCTTCGCGGTTCCGGCTTCCTCGATGATCGCATCGATGCCGGTGGCGTTGATGCCGTTCTTGCAGAACAGCCGCGTCGCGGCGTTGAGCAGGCGGCTGTGCGCGGACTCCTCATCGGCAGGCGCCGATGGCGCTGCGACGATTCGCTTGCGTGAAACTGATTTGCCCATGACCACAGTTAAGCCAAGGTCGGCACAATCATCAAGTCATTCGTCCGATCACGGCGCGATGCGCTCGAAATCATCGCTTTGAACGGGCAAATGCCCGGGGTTTGTGCAGGCGGGCGAATGACCAATTCGCTGGCATCTCGGGTAACACGCTCCAGCACATCGCGTTTTCATTGCTCGCGGCCTCTGGCACGCTTTCTGCAGGAAACAGACCGTTCGGTATCCTGCAGGGAGAAAACAGATGACCGCGGTCGTTCAGAAGACAGCGTTGACGGGCTGCCTCGCCCCCATCGACAAAAACGGGCTCGAGCAGCTCATCGCCAACGGCAAGGCCAATCCCAAGGTGATCAAGACCTTGAAGTGCAAGACGGTGGCCGAGGGCAAGTTCCGCCACGCCAACTACATCCGCAACCTTCCGCCCTATATCGTCGACGAGCCGCCGGGCCTTCTGGGTGACGACACCGCGCCCAATCCGTCCGAAGCCTCGCTTGCCGCGCTCGGTTCCTGCCTCGCGGTCGGTCTCCACGCCAACGCGGTTCATCGCGGCTGGATCGTCAACAAGCTCGAACTCGAACTCGAGGGCGACCTCAACATCACCGCGGTATGGGGCACCGGCGACGTCAGCGACAAGCCGGTCGGCTTCACCGACGTGCGGGTGAAGGTCGACATGGAATGCGAAGGGATCGCGCAGGACGAGATCAACGCGCTCGTGACTCACGTCAAGAAGTGGTCGCCGGTGGCCAACACCTTCACGCGGCCGGTCAATCTCGAGGTTAGCGCTTGACGGCCACGGCAGGCTGCGGAGGGTCTCATGGGTAGTCTGGCGGCGTCTCGGCCGGCGATTGAGCAAGAACGACCATCGTCATCGATCGTCGATCAGGTGGCGGCGATGGCACGCAAGAACCTCGCACCCATGGCGGCGGCGATCGACGAGGGGACGATCTACCCCTCCGAGCTGCTGCATCGGCTCGGCGACGTCGGCGCCTGGGGCAGTCATGTGCCCCAGGGCGGCCAGGCCGACCTGCGCTGCGCCATTCAATCGATCGCCGCGATCGGCGAGGTCTGTGGCGCCACCGCCTTCATGGCGTGGTGCCAGAACACGCTGGTCTGGTACGCGGCGAACTCCGACAATCCGAAGCTCGCGGCAAGGTTCGGCGACGATTTCGCGACCGGCAAGATTCTCGGCGGTACCGGCCTGTCCAATCCGATGAAAAGCTTCTTCGGCATCGAGACCTTGAAGCTGAAGGGGCGCAAGGTGGAAGGCGGTTACGTCGTTCGCGGCGCGCTGCCCTGGGTGTCCAATCTGGGACCGGAGCATTATTTCGGCACGATCTTCGAGCGCGAGGATCAGCCCGGCGGGATCGTGATGTTCCTCGCCGACTGTTCCGATCCCGCGATCAGCTTGCAGCCATGCAAGCCGTTTCTCGCCATGGACGGCACCGGGACTTACGGCGTGCAATTCCGCGACGTCTTCGTGCCGGATGACCTGATCCTGGCCGATCCGGCCGGTTCCTTCGTGAAGAAGATCCGCGCCGGATTCATCCTGCTGCAGGCCGGCATGGCGCTGGGCCTGATCAAGGACTGCATCCGCATCATGGATGAGGTCCAGGCGCCGCTCGGCCACGTCAACCGCTATCTGCCGCAGCAGCCGGTGCAGTTCAAGGAGCTGTTTGCGGAGTTCGAGACGGAGGCGATGGCGCTCGCGCGCGATCCCTTCAACACCGACAGCACCTACTGGCGCAAGGTCGTGGCGCTTCGCTTGCGTGCCGGCGACGCATCGGTCGCGGCCGCGCATGCGGCGATGCTTCATTGCGGTGCGCGCGGCTATCTGAAGACCCACCGCGCGCAGCGACGGCTGCGCGAGGCCTATTTCGTGGCGATCGTCACGCCGGCCACCAAGCAGCTGCGCAAGATGCTGGCGGATGCGTGAATTTCGGCACGGAGAGTTTCGACCGACCCCGACTTCAACTACCAACAGGAGAGGCCTGCCATGACGGACGTTCTGATTTCTGCCAGCGATCTCGCCGACTTCTTGAAGACCGAACCTTGTGTCGTCATCGACACCCGCAATCCCGACGCCTACGGCGCCGGGCACCTCCCGAACGCGGTGAACGTGCATGAGATCTTCACCTATCTCGCCACCTCGACGCCGGAAGGCATGCAGGAACTGAAGACCAAGTTCGCGGACGCCTTCGGCGCCGCAGGCCTGTCGGGTGCGGAAACCGCCATCGTCTATGAGCAGTCGATGAACTCCGGTTTCGGCCAGTCCTGTCGCGGCTATTTTCTCCTGACCATGCTGGGTTATCCCAAGGTCAAGGTGCTCCATGGCGGCTACGAGGCCTGGGCCGCGGCCGGCCTGCCGGTCACCACGGACGCGCCGAGTCCGGTCAAGGCCTCGTTCGCGATCGTGCCGGAGGCTGGCGACATCCTGATCGATGCCAAGGCCATGCTCGCCGCCGTGGACAACCCCGGCATCGCCATTCTCGATGTCCGCGATGTCGACGAGTGGATCGGCGAAAGTTCCTCGCCCTATGGCAAGGATTTCTGCCCGCGCAAGGGGCGTATCCCCGGCGCCGTCTGGCTGGAATGGTACCGCATGATGAAGCCAACGGGGGAGGGGCCGCGCTTCAAGTCCAAGGAAGAGATCCTGGCCGAATGCGCCACCGTCGGCATCGGCCAGAACACCCCGGTCTATCTCTACTGCTTCAAGGGCGCGCGCGCCTCGAACACGTTGCTCGCGCTCAAGAACGCCGGCGTGAAGGATGTCCGGATGTATTTCGGGTCCTGGAACGAATGGTCCCGCGATCCTTCGCTGCCGATCGAAGAGGGGCTGCCGATCGCTGCCGGAGTCACCGAGAAGGCGGCATAGAACCTGCATGTTTTTTCATCGCCCGGCGGCTTTCCAGGCCGCCGGACGGTGACATTTGGGCAATCGGCGGCCGATCGTCCGCGGCCGGTTCGGCATGCCGCGATGCGGTGGGGAGGTGAGATGTCCACGTTCGACGATCCTTTTGACGCCGACCGCAGCCTGCAGGCGGGCTGCGTCTGCGGCCAGCACCGGTCGGCGGCCGAACACGAGCATGCCTCACAGGCGCTGCGTTGCGAGCAGGTCGCAAGCGAAGACGAGCGCTATGAAGGCGTCGTTGCCTCGGCGGTGATGCGCGCGATGTTCCCCAGGGATGCCGCGCGCCGGGCGTTCCTGAAATCGGTTGGCGCCTCCACGGCGCTGGCCGCGATCTCACAGTTCTTCCCGATCAAGACCGCGACCGAGGTGTTCGCGGAAGGCGGCGCGCCGGAGAAGAAGGACCTCAAGGTCGGCTTCATTGCGATCACCTGCGCGACCCCGATCATCATGGCCTCGCCGCTGGGTTTCTATGCCAAGCACGGCCTCAACGTCGAGGTGGTGAAGACCGCCGGCTGGGCGGTGATCCGCGACAAGACCATCAACAAGGAATACGACGCCTCGCACATGCTGGCGCCGATGCCGATCGCGATCTCGCTCGGGCTCGGCGCGCAGCCGATTCCCTTCGCGGTCCCCGCGATCGAGAACATCAACGGGCAGGGCATTACCCTTGCCATGAAGCACAAGGACAGGCGCGACCCGAAAGACTGGAAAGGCATGAAGTTCGCCATTCCGTTCGACTATTCGATGCACAATTATCTCTTGCGCTACTATCTCGCGGAACACGGCCTCGATCCCGACACCGACGTGCAGCTGCGCTCGGTGCCGCCGCCGGAGATGGTCGCCAACCTGCGCGCCGACAATATCGACGGCTTCCTCGCGCCCGATAACATCTGCCAGCGCGCGATCTATGACGGCGCCGGCTTCCTGCATATCCTGTCCAAGGAGATCTGGGACGGCCATCCCTGCTGCAGCTTTGCCGCGAGCAAGGAATTCATCACGTCATCGCCGAACAGCTTTGCCGCGCTGACGCGAGCGATCGTGGATGCGACCGCCTATGCCGCGAAGCCCGAAAATCGTAAGCAGATCGCGGAGGCGATCGCGCCCGCGAACTACATCAACGCGCCGGTGACGGTGCTGGAGCAGGTGCTCACCGGCACCTATGCCGACGGTCTTGGTGGCATCAAGACCGATGCCAGGCGCGTCGATTTCGATCCGTTCCCCTGGCAGTCCTTCGCGGTCTGGATGCTGACGCAGATGAAGCGCTGGGGCCAGATCAAGGGCGATGTCGACTACAATGCGGTCGCCGAACAGGTCTATCTCGCCACCGACACCCGCAAGGTGATGGCGGAGATGGGACTGGCGCCGCCGTCAAGCTCCTACAAGTCGTTCTCGGTGATGGGCAAGACCTTCGATCCCGACAAGCCCGAGGATTATCTCGCGAGCTTCAAGATCAGGAAGGCGTCGTGAGAGGGAAAGTGTCTACGCGCTTTCACCCGTCGTCCCGGCGAATGCCGGGACCCATAAACACCGGCCTCGCTTGATGCAGAAGGTGTCTGTCATCGTGCCAAACGAACCGTCACGGCGTATGGGTCCCGGCGTTCGCCGGGACGACTCGGTGAGGGGCCACATGCCATGACCTTCTCGCTCCGCTTCCGCGCCGCTATCGTATCGATCGTGCTGTTCTTGAGCTTCCTTGCCGCCTGGCATCTCGCCACGCGCGGCAGCGGCCCCGTCGCGACCATGAGTCCCGAATATGCCAAACTAATGGGGCTCACCGCGACGCAGGGCAAGTCGGCGATGCCGGGTCCGCTCGATGTGGCTACGAAATTGTCGGAGCATCTGAGGCGGCCATTCTACGACAACGGACCGAACGACAAGGGCCTTGGCATCCAGCTCGGCTATTCCATCGCCCGCGTCGGTCTCGGCTACCTGATCGCGGTCATCGTTGCGATTCCGCTCGGCTTCCTGA
>Ga0307516_10006681_pt1 | contig 13476 bp, 5 predicted proteins | sample 19_EM_MG_FD_203310 | JGI IMG/M metagenome (GOLD analysis project Ga0307516, IMG submission 203310) | Populus trichocarpa ectomycorrhiza microbial communities from riparian zone in the Pacific Northwest, United States - 19_EM | ecosystem: Host-associated > Plants > Roots > Unclassified | place... | reverse complement strand
TTCTTGTATAATAATTGAACGCCGGCGAAGACCGCGCGCGCCCCATCTCCTTCGTGACTATCGAGAAACCTGACTAGTTCGATATTACCGTCACTCCGACGTTGACCGGACGTCCCAGTGTCACAACCATGAATATGCGCGATGGACACTGGAAATCATTGAAAAACTCCAACTCCTGGGCTGGCAGATCTCCACTGTGTGGTGCCCCTCCCACTGTGGTATATGTGGGAATGAACGGGCTGATACACTGGCCAAACTGGGAGCGTCCTCCACCACACCATGCCAATTTGCACTCACCACGAAGATCTGGCTGCAAACACAGGCATGCGCTGAATTTCTTCGAAGATGGAAAACCGAACTCCCTCTCTCGAAACCATCTTCCAAATTCCCTGACCATCTACACAATGTCGACAGGGCTGATACACGAGCATTGTGGCGAGTGTTTTGCAACTGCTCACCCACCGACACCCCACCGAATATCGATGCAGGGCCATGCCCATGCGGCTCGGCCCCATACACCTCACTCCACCTCCTACGTGACTGTCCACTGCTGGCAGTCGAACGCACAACCCTCCTCTCTTCGGTGGTCGGTGATATACAGTTGCCGGACTTCCTCCTAGCTCCTGAAAACTCATTTCCATTGCACCGCTTCCTGTGCGCCACCGGGCTAGGACACTCAGCATACCTCTGTCTCGATGGAGACTACACCACCACCTATAGCACCAACGACACCGATTCTGACTCTCTGGAGCCAGACTTTGGTGCGTTCGAAACCTGATTTGACAACGAACGATGGAGGAGGATAAACGGCAGGTTGTGCTCTTTCTTCGCTGGAACATTGCAGATGCTCTTTATGTTGTGATCTTGATCTGGTGTTTGTTTGTTTTGTTTTGTTTTGTGATTTTGGGTGGCTTTGGAAAGATGGGAACCCCATGGGGGTGGTATGGCGAGATCGAGCGTACATAGCCTGTAGTGCTGAACGCAATAGATTGAAGTTGCATATTATCTCTCTCCACAGATCTACCTCTCTCTACTCGTGAACCGGTGCTGCGACCACCACCTCCGAGAAGAACAAGGAGCCCACGCAAGGCATGTGAGAAGACCGCGACGAGACCACGGCAGGCCTGACGGATACCGCGAGAACAACGAGCCCACGTAAGGCGTGTGAGAAGACCGTGACAAGACCACGCTAGGCCTGACGGATACTGCAAGAACAACGAGCCCACGCAAGGCGTGTGAGAAGACCATGACAAGACCACGCCAGGCCTGACGGATACCGCGAGAACAACAAGCCCATGTAAGGCGTGTGAGAAGACCGCGACGAGACCACGCCAGGCGTGACGGATACCGCGAGAACAACGAGCCCACGCAAGGCATGTGCGAAGACCGCGACGAGACCACGCTGGGCGTGACGGATACCGCGAGACTACGAGTGGCACGTGAGTACACCGAAAGTGTGACTACGAGCGGCGCGTGAGTACGCTGGAAGTGTGACTACGAGCTGCCCCGAAGAAACCGAGCCTACATTACCTGTCGAGCAGCACGGAGTAGTCAAGGCAGGATCTTGACATTGGCACTCAGCCGCTACAGCAGCAGACCTTCACATTGCACCTGACAGCTGCCAAATGAGTCCTCCGATACCTCAAAGGAACCGCTGACCTCAAACTTGTATTCCCTGGCATATCAATCACTCCGTTACCCATACTCAGATTCACGGATACAGACTTCGCAGGGGATATCAATGGAAGATAGTTGCAGTGAGGCTATGTCTTCCAAGTCTACTACGGACCAGTCTTGTGGAAATCCTAGAAGCAGTCGATTGTAGTACTCTTCACCACAGAAGTCCAATACATCACTTACTTAGAACCACTCATGAAGCCAAGTGGCTTGCAAAGCTTCCCACTGACGTTTTTGGAAAACTCAGATGTCCTCTCCCTGTCTGCATCGGCTCCAATGGCATATTGAAGAACATTCAGGCTACTGGATACGGGAAAAGTAGGAACAGATACATCGATGTGAAGTTCCACCACTACCGCAACCTTCACACCACTCGAGAGTTGGAATTCTCCTACATTTCCACCAATGACAACTTGGCAGACATCATGACGAAGACGCTGGGACCTGAGAAGTATAGGGGCTTTACGGAGGGTATTGGGCTACGGTGTTAGCAAGGATGTTGTTCTGAGTCTTTGTCTGTTTACTTGCATTGAGCTGGCACTCTTTTGTCCTGTTGCAGATCAGCTTTTTCCCATGAGGTTTTGCAACTGCAGAGGTTTTAATGAGGCCAGTGGGAATTTGTTTTTATGAGATTGACTTCACTGTCTTGCTACTCTTTGTTGCTTACTTGTTGCCCTGTCTTCCACAGTACTCAGCAAGAGGGGAAGTGTTATCAGATGTGGCTCGGATGGAAACCAGGTACATTCTCAGAGATAAGACTGATAGCATCAGCATATTGTCTGGTGGACTAGCCACTGAGACCAATAGCATCAGCACACCAGCCTCAGGTGGAATAGCTATGGAGACCGATATAATAGGGTGTCACGCGCTACGACGTTCACTCCACAGTGAATATACTGTATACCGATAACTATATATTTGATATTCCTGTCTGTTTTGCCGCTGGGATTGGGGCTGTGCGTACTTCGTTGGCCTCGAGTGAGAGCACTAGCAGAGCAAGTCTGACACTCTATATCATTGCTATGGGGTGGTAATCTGCAGATGTACTGGCCCCATGCCAGTTTCGGTTGGGGTAACCTGCAACCTTGCCATTGAACCACATTAGAGCAGTATATGGTGTTAAGTAGAAGCCAGTGAATACGATAGTCTATTCACAATCATACAGCGTGCATGTGGTATTAGCAGTAGGAGTGAAGGGTATCCTGTATGATCATAGTAGCCGAGGGAGAATGTGCAAGAAGAAACAGCTCAACCGTGATGTGCGTATCAGCCACGTAGCTCGCGGGCGGCGAGCTTGTCTATGTTCATTTGTTGTGACCATAATACAGTCTCACTGCTCACTTCTAATAGCGGGCACAGCACGTGACGCATAACAGCGAGTGATAACTGATGCGCCACCACCGCACGCCGTGCCGCTTTGCCGGCTGCACTACTAGTATCCAACAGGACAAGAGCCACGCCTCGAGCTGCACGGCGGGGTCTGCAAGACCACTCGCCACGGAACTTTGCATCGCTTCTGCGGCTGCCTGACGCCACTTGGTTCGTTGCTTCTTTGTTCGACAAAACCGTCTTCGAACTGGGCGTGGTCATCAGGGACGCAACGCCAACGTGGGAACGGCCCCGCCGCCGCAGGGTCGGGCTTTGTGGCTGGTAGTCCTGGCACTCGCCGCCAGTCATGCATCCGAGCACCGGCCGCATGGAGAGGATGCGTGGAACATCGTGTCCGACAGCTGAGGTCGAGTTGGAGGAGGCTAGGAGACGGCCCTGTCTGCACAATCTCGAGAGGTAGACACTGTTGCGTGTTTCGCGCCGCACGGACAGACAGGTTGCCGCACGTCGACCGACTCGCGCGGTGCCGGAAGCATGCGACTGTTCCGAAAGCACTGCGTCTACCTAGATAACTATTCCCAGCACAGCACCAATTGAAGCGTCCAATGGATGGCATTACCGGAACACTACGACTACACGCAAGAAAAGGATACACTTCAAAAACGAGACATTCCACTCCCTATCCGACGACCAGACACCGGACCTCAATGCTCTCCCTCCCGCGCGCGCCGGCAGGGGTGCCGGGGTGAACGAATGCCGAGTGGGGGACGCGCCTGCGGGCGCCGGCGTCGCCGACGCGCGAGTCGAAGCACTTGATCAGCGCGACCTCGTCGCCGGTCTGGCCGCTGACGTACCACCACTGCTGCTGCGGATTGTGCGCGACGGCGGCGATCTCGCCCTCGTACTCGGGGTAGATGTGTGCGACGCCGACGAGGTCGTCCTCGCGAACCGACGACGAGTCCGCGAACGCGAGCGGATCGCTGACGACGACGCCGTTGATGGGCCGCCACACGTTGACGATCTGGAAGCGCGTGCCGGCAGCGACGAGCTCGTCTGCGCGCTCGCGCGAGAAGTGGCGGCGCAGCCGTGCCGCCGCCGACCGCGGCGTCTGGTCAATGTGCACCCGCTGCACAGGCCCGCGCGCCGCGAGCGGTCCGCTGCGCCGCACCGTGTGGTCGAAGATCAGCACCTCCCGTGCGTCGGCGACGTGCGCGCGCACGAGCGCCCGGATTTCGTCGTAGTACGTCGATGTGATCTTCCCGTCGTCGCCGAAGTCGTCGTAGCTGAGCGCAGTCGGGATCGGGTGGAACGCGAACGCTTCCTTGTCCAGCGACGGCGCCACCTCACGTCCCCGCAGGTCGTGGATCCGGACGGCGTGCGCGTCGTCGCCGAAGTTGGTCGCCGGCTGGCCCGCCGGCGGTGTGCCGATGTAGTTGAACGGCCGGCTGCCGTCCGCCGGCGGCGCGTAGAAATTGAGGTTGGCCACGACGTCGCCGGCGGGCACCCACTCGGTCTCGGGCATCGTGGTGGTCGTCTCGGTGGACATGGCTGTTGGCTGGAGCGGGATCGGTTCGGGCTGCGACAGGGCGCTCGTGGGTATCGACAGAACTGAAGAGTCAACGGATGGTTGGTGTCCGTGGTGGGTGGGATGCCGCTCTCGGTCTTATATCGCTGCGGAGCAGAACGTCGCAGTTTCGTGACGTCTCCGAGGCCTTGCGTTGTCCGACCGGAGCCCGCAGCATGAAGTCACCGTGCGTGCGATGTCAGGCTGCGCACGCAATTGCTTTGAAATCCATCGTCGAAATTAAGCCCGGCGCCATCGTCATCGTCATCGTCGTCGTGGGGTGGGGGATTGGCAGGATGCTAGCGCTCCCGCTTCAGCCCCATTTGTCAGCCCCATTTGTCAGCAGCCCTCGGGACGGGGACATCATCGGAAGCAGACAACTCGGAGAAAGCACCACGACACTCTACGTATCTTTTGTATGCGAGTTCATCAAAAGACCCACGTATCTCTGGCTAGAAGTATCCAAGATGGAAACCAGAACGACGGGCTTGCGAATTGCAGTCACATCTGGCCCCCGACGAGTGTTGGCTGTCCATTACTTATGTACTAGAGTTTGATGGAACGAAAAAAATTATCTTGGAGATGTGTGGAGTTTTTTTGTTTTTTTTGTAGTTCTTCACTACCCGTATGCGACCTAGCTAGATCATGACAAATACACACTGGGTAGATATCCCATCCGTTGTCCCACGAAGGCAGCACGCTGCAAGCCGTTGCCCTCCGCCCAGGCCTGTCCCAAAGAGATAAGGTGCGCACCAAATTAATTACAAAGGAAAGGACAAAAAGGAAGAACAAAAGAGAGAAAAAAGGAAGCCGTGACTATCCCGTACCACTTCCGCGGATGCCATGAACGAGGATGTAGGGAGAAACAATGTCGGCCTCCACACTCCCACTCTAACACCTTCCCTCCCGGGTTGGAGATGTGTGGAGTGTTACCGCATATACATACTTGAAGCAGCATCGACCGGGAGAAGCTCACGTGAGCACACAGTCGGTATTCGATTTCCAATGTCTGCCAGCAGGGGCCAGCCTGCTTTTTGTTTTTTTATTGATCGTTAATATCGCATGCGACCTATCTAGATCATGGTGATGTGTAGGGCCAGCCTGCTTGCGGCGGTACCGAAGTCAAGAGTCGATGGTCGCCGAGTGTCCTACGTCTGCTTACGCCGCTGAGCGTCCAGTCACCGCATCTCGGCGCCATCTCGGCGCAATCCCAGCGCTGTTGTCGACTCAGCTTGAGCGTCTCCGCGCTCGTTCGGGTGTTTCCCCGGCGCGGGTGCGTCCGCTCGAGACTGTGCTAGTAGGGCACCGGACAGCGCACACGAGGACCGGGAGTGATGCAGTAGCATATGCTTTGGCCACGGCGGGAGAGAACCCATTTCCTTTTCGCTTTCGGATAGCGGGAGGCTGCTCTATGTTGCCAAATACCCTCACGCTGAACGGTTCGTGGCCTGCACCGGACTCCGGGCTTCCCACCGTTCGGACTGGACTGTGCTGTCCTGGCCCCGGAATTGCCAGCTTGGCGGTCTTCCGGACGAACGTTCCATTCCCTGGCCTGTTGTTTTCACTCCCGGGTGCCTCAATATAGTTACCGCTTTCCACGGTATCCACCGCCCAACCATCTGCCTCCACATGTTCCCCATGCGAACCACACCGCAGGGAGGCACGGGGTTAGCTCAGGAATCATGCTTCGCGGATGGTTGACTGTCGCGGCCATCGAAGACCAAGTTAGGCACGGGTGGAGGCGCCCCAACCGACAGAGTTCGGCGCAATTCTCTCGGGGTGATGGCCCAACGGCGGCCTGCCCTGGCGTCCTTCCGATTCCTCGGACACCTTTTTGGGGGCGTGTGGTATGTAGGTCGCCATCGTTCGTGACGGTGGTGGGATGCGCGGCACGGGCCGCCGGGGGCATGCAAGCAGGCGCCGTCTCCTGTCTTACACTGGAGCTGGGCGACATAATTCCGGGCGTCCTTCGCCGTCTAGCTGGGGATAAACAGCTCCTCGATGTCGAACGGCAGCGATTCCGGGTTGGCCTTCCTGTTCTTCAGAGACTCGATGGTTTCCGCGCGTCTGACCAAGCCCAGCCGGCGGAACGCGTCGTGCTTCTTCTCCTCGTGCTCGGTGTCCGGCGGAGGAAACCACGTCCAGCCGGCTTTGTCGCGAGTGGTGACCGTTCTGGCCAGCCGCGCTCTAACTAGCCGCGCCGTCGACTTGATCGCCCCCACGGCCCTCGCGATTAGTCGACGTCGTGGCTGGGCCAGCTGGGCCGGCGGTGCCCGCACAGGGAAGAGCGGCGCGCGGGGGCCGTCTCCCTCCGCTCCAGGCGGCAGCACGTCGGCATACTCAGGGAAATGTCTGTAGGGAACGTCGAGCGGCGGGGCATCCGGCATATCGCAATCCTCGGCGTCGCCGGGGGATTGGCGAGTCAAGGGGGCCCGCGGCGCATCCGGCATTTCGCAATCCTCCGCGCTGGCGGAGGGTGGGGTAGCCTTGGCGGCCCGCGACGTCGGCGGGGCCGTCTGTATCCCGCGAGTCAGCACGGCGAGCGGTCTCCGCCACGGCCTCGACGCAGGTCGGCCGCCTCCCGCCAGCGGCCCACTATCGGTTCGGCCACGATCTTGCACCGCCTGCGCCCCCCGAGCAGCATCTCTCAGCCGCACTCGGCGCCGTCGGACGGTGCCCTGCCCGTTCAGTCCGAGGCGCAGGAAAGCGGGCACGTATACCCTGCCGACCACATCCGCGACCGCGGGGGGTGCGGGCGGATCGCGCCGACGTGCGGCCGGCAGTGGCGGCGTGACGAGCCGCCGCAGACACCACCCGTAGGCGCAACGGACGAGCAGCACCCACAGAAGCAGCTCCCCCGCGGTCCGGACGACGCCGCTCACGGCGGCTAGCAGCTGGGCGTCGTTGCGCGGGCGCGGATCTCCCCGCAGCGGTTCGTCGATGGCCCGGCGCAGACGGTCCGCCACAAGCAGCACCAGGACGCCCACCCACGGATAGTGCCAGAGGCGCTTGGCGCACCGAGCACCCACGCGCCCGGGCTTGGTCTTCAGGAACGTCCGCGAGCCCGCGTGCATCCGCGCCGCGAGCGCTGTGTCGATCGTGGCGGGCTCGCCCAGCAGCAGAAAGCCGAATAACACCCGCACCTGCCGCGCCGCCGGCAGCAGGGGCCGCGCAAGCTCCAGGCCGGCGCTGACGTTCCGGGCGGCCTCCTCGCACGCACGCCGCAGCGCAGATGCCGGCGCCCGCAGCTGCGGCCGCCGCGGCCGGATGGTGTGGTATAGGAGTAGGAGGAACACGGGCACTGCCCATGCCCAAACCGGCGGCGAGTGGGCGGTCGGAGCCACGTCGAGAGAGAGCCACCGCGCCACCAAGTCCCGCAGGGCGGCCATAGCTTGGGTTCCGAGGCGGCCATCGCGAGGCAGCGTCCAGCCGCACCGAGTCGCCACGTGGTAGCCCGCCAGCAGCCAAACGGACGTGGCGTGCACCCTGCCGCAATGGACCGAAACCCGGCTCGGCGGCGGCTCCACCGTTCCTCCGGGACGCGGGTGATGGAGCGTGACGGGTTCACACTGTGGGAACAGCTGCGACAGCCGCCACGCCACTCGCAGCGGGAGCGCTGCAAGCCTCAGCCCGCCGCGGACGGCCAGCTTGCAAGCGAGCCAGGGTGCAAATACCAGCAACCACACCAGCAGCCGCGGAGACCAGCTGCCAATGTGCGTAAGGAGAATAAGGAGCGGCAATGCCCACCTGCCCGCCGACGCGAAGAGCGAGAGCCACAGCCCCACTATGGCCCACGTTATGGTCACGATGCGGCTCCCGACGTTGCGGAAGTCGGCCCAGCCCCAGTCTCTCGGGTCCCGGGGCGCCGGAGACAGCATCGTGCGGTAGAGTTGGAACGCGCTGGCCGCCAGGTGTACGCCTGCCACCGAGTGGACGAACGCGGTGTAGGATATTTCGGAAAGCGTGGAAGACCAGTCCGACAGCGCTTCCGTGGTGGGCACCTCCATCGCGGTGACTGCCGAGCGTGGGCGACCCGGCGAACCGCCGACGCTTATAAGCGAGCGCCGTCGTCGTTCGAGTCGATTACAGCGGGAGACGTCATGTTGGCCGGAGAAAAGAAAAAAAAAACGGACCATATCCGCCGCGTAAACGGAAGCGTGTCGATACGGGACGTCGACTGCCGCCAGCTCAAACCCCCGCCGGCCGACGACGGATGGGCCGCGATCACGCTTCCCGAGCAGTATGTGTGCCGCACCGCTGGGGAGGACCTCCAGACGCCCATGACGTCAGGAAGGAATCCCACAGTCCACCGACACCGTCGCCCGACGGAGCGGGCGGAGCGGGCTGAGGTACGGTGCAGCCGCGTGGGCGGATGGACGCCCGCTGCCGCCAAGCAAGCGGGTGGTCGTCGCAACAACAGCATCCCGCGTCGGTCAGTCGGCTAGCGCTATCCGCCTCTGCTACCGTCTGCTCTTGGCCGGTTGTGTGCGTCGTCTGCAGGCAGGCGTCGGTCGAGCAGCCGGAATTGCGCAACGCCACCGCTTCGAGGGGGGGGTAGGTTGGAAGGCAGCTTGTGGTGTGAGGACGGCAACAGTTTGTGCACACGTACGATTCGCCACTCCAACGACCGAATCCAAAACCAATTGTATATAAACGCGTACATACATGCTCTCCGTAAACGCCAGTATATATCCCCGTAGAGAAAGAAAAAGAAAAAGAAAAAAAGAGATCCTCCTATGTATCCTTGTGCATCTTCTCCCAGATGAGGCTGCCCAGGTTCTCCCAGTGGCCGGTGACGCCTGGAGCGCCCACGCCGCTCTTGCCGGCGCCGTGCGAGCCGCTGCCCTGGGGCCACTTGAACTTGGAGCCGTCGAAGCCCATGATGGGCGTGTAGGGGCCGCCGCTCATCTCGCGGGCGCCGTTCCAGGCGATGTCGCGTGCGGCCTCGTGCAGGGCTTCGCCGCGGCGGAACATCTCGGACGTGTAGAACATGCGGAACTCGGCGGGCGTGTACAGGAACTCGATCGGCAGGTACTGCCCGTCGTTGCGCCACGAGTTGCGGAAGTTGATACTTGACGAGCGCGTGCGCAGGCTCAGCGGCCACGGCAGCTCGAACGCGAACGACGGCTCGCGCTCCACGATCGGCAACGCCACGTTGGCCAGCATCAACGCCATCTCGTCGAACTTGAGCACCTGCGACCCCTTGACGCCGCCCACACCCTGCATCGGCCCCACCCGCGGCCGCCCCCCGACCGTCACTGTCTTGACGCCGATGATCTGCAACGCTTCCGCGAACACCGCGCACGTCGAGCCGCACAGGCCCGAGGACACCTAAAGCGGTCGAGTTAGCTACTGCAGCCGCTGGTGGGCGTTGGCGACCCTGGCGCGCAGGCGGGGGGGGGGGGTACGGTACGTACCATTACGACATCCTCGATCGCGAACGGCTGGTCCGGCGAGAACCCCTGGAAGATAGTGTTGCCGGTGTCTTCGATCGTGCCGTTCTCGTCCGCGACCGCGACGTTGGTGAAGTAGTCGTCGTCGCGGTGCACGGGGCCGAGCATCTCGCGGAAGTCCTTCCAGTCGCTGCCATCGGGCTTGCGCTGGCGACCGAGGGAGAAGTACGTCTTGGAGATGAAGTCCTGGTCACCCTCGGTGAAGCACTTGTCGAGCACGGGGTTCCAGCGCATGTTGGTGCCGAAGAAGACGTCGTTGTTCTTCGGGAACAGCTGGCGCACCAGGTTGTGGCCGAGCGACAGGTAGCCGCCGCCGTTGTACGCGACGTCGATCAGCAGCCGCTTCATGCCGTTCTTCTTGGCAGTCTCGATCGCGCGCGCCGCCGTGCGTGAGAACTCGGCCTGGAACTCAACGGGCTTGACATCGGTGGATAGCTCCACGAACGCGGACAGCATCAGCACGGCGGTCTGCTCGTCGAGCTCGTAGTAGAACAGCTCGCCGCTGGTGGTGCTGATCGCCTGCAGGTTCTGGCGCGGATGCAGGGAGCGCCGGACGTCGGCGGCGACGGCGGCGGCCGGTGGCGGATCCGAGGCGCGGTCGTCGAGGGACCGCTTGTGCAGATTCTTGATGTCGTCGGCGATGTCTTGCTCGCTGCGGGTGCAGACGTTGGCGAGGAAGGATTGGGTGTCCCTGAACGGCAGCGATCCGTCCGAGTTCGAGGCGCGGCGAGTGTTGGACCAACGCGCCTTCCACTGGACGCTCACGCTGGTGCCGTTGGCGAACTCGATCGTGATGGGATCCTCCGCCCACGAGTTCCGCTTGGCGAAGAGGCCGCCGTCCCAGCCCTGGGTCGACATGTGCAAGAGCAGCTCGTTGAACCTAGCGTCGGGATCGATCCAGGAGGTCTCGGGGTGGCTCCGGGCCAGATCGGTCAGGTACGAGACGACGTCGACGCCGTTGATCTTGGCCACCTTCGGGCCGACGGTCGGCGGCCGCGTGGGCCCGTTCCAGCCGGCGACGTAGGTCTCCGGGATCGAGTCCGGGGTCTCGGCGATCTGGACCAGCGAGTATTCGTGCTCGAAGACGAAGGCGCCGGCGACGCACATGGGCATGAAGAGGACGTGGCCGTCCTTGACGGAGCCGAACAGCTCGAAGATGGCGCGGTTGGCGTTGTATGTGGTCACGTTGCCGGCCAGGACGTCGCGCTCGATGCGGTCGAAGGTGGCGTTTATGTCGACGGTGGGCAGGTCGAGCTCGGGACAGACGTTGTGCTGGAAGTAGGTGCCGGCGGAGTAGTAGTCCATGTAGCGGCGCACCTCGCGCGTGGTGTTGAGCTGGTAGCGGGCGTCCCAGGCGAAGTTCTTCATACAGGCGACGGCCACAGCGGCATCCAGCGCGTACGCTGCGACGAGCAGAAGTCAGCGGAGCGGGCGCGGCGGCGGCAGGAGGGAGAAGACGCACTGTTCTGCCTCGCCATGCTGACCTGGATCTGCGACGCCGCTTGCGCGCAGGGATCCGAGTTCTGAGCGGCGACGCACGGCGGCAGCAGCAGGGCGGCGGCGGCGGCGGCGGCGGGCAGCAGGTTCGATGATGCTCTCATCCGGACGGCGTGACGGTGTCGGGGACTGCGGCGGTGGAGGATCGCAGCAGGCGGCGGGGGGGCGACGAGATGTTTAAAGGGGAGCAATCCAGCGCTAGCGGCGGCACCCATGCAGCCCGAAGGCCACAACGGGATATGTCGAGTCGATAGGATGTATACATACGACGTGCGCGAGGCAGTGCAGTGCAGGCGAGGGCAGTTCAGCCGCACGCGGACGGGTCGGCGTGTGTAGCGTGGCGTCACGAGTGCGTAGCGGCAGCCGTAGATAGCAACGCTTCACCCTTCTGCGGTGTCGCCACCACGTGCGGCTGAGGGAGGGCGTTGCGGTCGCCCGCGCGAAGGGGTTCCGGCGGAGACAGCGCGGGATTGTTCCCCGCCGGGCGCTGTCGCGGTCTCGAGCGGTGTCGCCCGCATCGGCTGGCATGCATGCATCGCATAACCGCGACTCGTCCGGAACGTCGCGGGAAGTGGCCACCCACAACCGATGACTTTGTTCGGAGCACACAACATCTCTCCTTGCGCCGCTCGATCCCCATCTTCGCCCCCACGACGTTGCTGCCTCGACACCGCTTTCGACTGGCCGAAGAAGCGAGCGCAGGTTTCGCGCTGGGCTGCTGAAACCCAGCCAACCAGGGTGGACGGGCGGCACGAATGGAACCTGGGCCGACCGCGATCGCGCGGGGAAAAATCACCCCGGAGTCTGTCGTGCGGGAAGCGCAGAGCGGACAGCAGTTAGCGTCGTCGCGGTCCCCCGGCCACAGTCCATGACAGAAGGAAGGAAAGAACTCAACAAAGAGCGTAGATGGCGAGAAGAGCCTGCGGATATTCACGTCTATGCACGGCTGGCGAGTTGTGCGGAGGACGTGGTTATGGTGTGGTAGATAGGTAAGGAGGTGATTTTGGTGGCGGTGTGTAGCGTCGCTTCGCTGGTCGCCTTCCCGATTAGGCTAGCGCGAATGGTCGTCGGTGACTAACTACATAGGTACTCTACTATCATGCAAAAAGCTCTTTGCAGATACAATCACATCTCTCCCTGTCCCACACTGCACTTCGTACGGCACTCACACTGCTCCATCGTCAGCCTATTGAGGCGTGCCATCGTCAGCCTCTTGCTCCTACCCGCAAGCCAGCAGTTTTTCTGTACGTCCGTTGAAGCGAAACCCGCATCATGTGCGTTCGAGCTCCGTAAATAAGCACCGGCACCTTCGCAGCAGCCCAGGGGCGCTGGATATATGCAGCTGAGTTCGATAGAATATGGCTTGGTGTCCAGCGGTACATGTGTAAAAGCGATTCTCCGGCAAAGAGTTCTCTGCGAGAATCCAGAGGGGGGCCGCGATCTTACCGGTTTCGCATCGGTCTGCAGTTCGAGCGTCGTATATAATCGTCTCGAAAACGCGGCCACTGCACCCCAGATTGCGGGGGGGGGTTTTTGTCCGTCGTTCTCCTGCCGCACGCCTCCGGAGTGACAGAGGAGATCTGACGGTATGTATGTACATATCGGTGGAAGAAGTCGGGAACTGCAATAAAAAAAAAAGACCACCAAAGCAGAGCGTCGTGCGGGGTCGCTCGCGGTTAAGTAATTTCCGCTGCGTTGTCATCACTGGTCCTGTGGTTGACGATGGGGTGACAGACAAAGCCTTGCTTGACCGCCTCAATTAGTAATTGTTTTTATTTTGAATTTCAACGAAGCATTCATTTCACGGTTCCAGCTTTCGTTGCTTTCTGACGTGTCTTTTTTTTTTTTTTTTTTTTTGTTTATTCATTATACTCGTATGCGACCTATCTAGATCATGACGAGTATTATGTACAGTCCGTTTCCCCGCCGCAGTCCGCGTGTAGCGGCACGGTGCAG
>Ga0307516_10006680_pt1 | contig 13477 bp, 14 predicted proteins | sample 19_EM_MG_FD_203310 | JGI IMG/M metagenome (GOLD analysis project Ga0307516, IMG submission 203310) | Populus trichocarpa ectomycorrhiza microbial communities from riparian zone in the Pacific Northwest, United States - 19_EM | ecosystem: Host-associated > Plants > Roots > Unclassified | place... | reverse complement strand
ACGGGAACGGGAACGGGAACGGGAACGGAAACGTCAACGGACGTTTCCAACGGGAACGGGGACAACGTCGGACGGACGTGTCGACAGGGACGGACAGCGTCAAACGGACGTGTCGACAGAGACGGACAGCGTCGAACGGACGTGTCGAACAGAGACGGACAACGTCAGACGAACGTGTCGGACAGATACGGACAGCGTCAGACGGACATGTCGGACAGAGACGGACAACGTCAGACGGACGTGTCGGGCAGAGACGGACGGCGCTGGACGAGCGTCGACGAAACGGAGGAATCAAAGGAAACGGAAGAAACGGAGGAAACGGAGGCGAGGTTGATATTCCGAGTAGAATACAAGAGGTTGCATGAAGAGAAGAAGAAGACAAAACACGGGAGACAGCCCTCCTTATATACACAGTTCTCGCAACTCCCATACGTCCTCCTACTCATACCCGCGCAACTCACATACGTACTCATACTCACATATGTGCTCATAACCGCGCAACTCATACAACCTTCTCTTATGCAACCGGGGCCCAGAACCGACACCCTTTCCAAGATCGAGACATCCGGAGCGAGGTGACGACACTCTTTCCAAGATCGAGACATCCGGAGCGAGGTGCCGACACTCTTCCCAAGATCGAGACATCCGGAGCGAGGTGACGACACTCTTTCCAAGATCGAGACCTCCGGAGCGAGGTGCCGGCATCAACAACGAAATCAAACAGCCGAACCTTCCTAGCACCCGAAATCAAACAACCAAACCCAAACCGAGCGCCGAGACCTGCGCCGTGACAGCTGAACTGGCAGTTCACCCAGTTGAACTGCGAACAGCACCCCCTCTGAGCTAAACCAACTGAACTGCGGGCCAGATGACTCCCAACTGAGCTGTTTCAACCGTATCCCTATTTCATCTGGCGAGCTGTTGGGGGGTCTGTACTGGACTTCCTACGCACCACGGAGGTGGGGTGCAGGGTGGGACCGCGAGGCACGAGCCAGAATCCGGATGAGGAGCGTGGGAGCGGGGAGGAGGACCCAGATCGGGAGAATGAGAAGGAGGGGGAGGATGGGGGCCGGCCGGGGGACAAAGAGGAGTATGGGAGGCGGGGGCGACTTCTTCTTTCTTTCCTTCCTTCCTACTTTCCTTCTTCCTTCCCTTCTTTGCCGTCTGCCTTTTCCTTGTCTTTCTTTATGTTTTTGAAGTGGGGATAGGCCAGGCAGGCAGGGGGAGTTGCTGCGGGCCGCTTGCCGGCTGTACTAGGTCGAGGCGGACGGTGAACGAGAACGGACTGTGCATAATATCTCCATGATCCGATAGGATCGCATGCGGGTAATGATTAACCAATAAGGAAACAGTCGCTAGATACATCGCCATGATCTAGATGGATAGCGTGCGATTAATGATAAATAAAGAACAAAAGAGTCGCTCGTCCGAATGACCGAGAAGCCCGAGTCAGCTCTCGCGAAGCCGCACATCCCTGGGTGCCAGATATTATCTCGAAACACAGCCTTAGATGGTTTGAAGTATGTATGTATTGTTTTTTTTGTTTAATCGTACTCGCATCCAACCTATCTAGACTATCGCAGCACATTTTGTTACGCTACCTATCCGCACGATGGCGGCACGTTGCAAGCTCCCCTTTACCCCCCGCCCAGGCTTAGTTATCACGCAAAAATAATATGCGCACCAGAGAGAGGAACAAAGGAAAGAACAAAAGAAGCCGTGACCGTCCCTACTCCTCTCCTGCGGATGCCATGAAGGAGGGCGTAGGGAGAAACAGCAGTAGTTCTCCCCAGCACCCAGCTACTCGGCCTCCACTATCCGCCCCTCTTCCCGCTCCCTGCGCTCCCACGCTGGCACACCGCTTCCCGCGTCTTCCTCAGCCAGGACCAGCCTTCCCACATCCGTAGTAGAGAAGAAGTCTAGTACCGCCTGTATGATACGTATGATGTGCGTGCGACATGGATGACGGTTGCAGCTAATCGGAGGTTGGATCTGGCCTGCGGAGATATGTAGATCGGCTAGATAAGGATACATCTTGGCGGGGATGTTTGCGAGCGATGTCACACCCGTCACTCGATAGATACAACCACGACGCCCCTGGCGGATGGCTGCTGGACGCACGTTGCGATTGCCGAGACCGGGCGTGGGATATGTCCGCACTCCTCCCTCTGTGGCCCTGTGCGAGAGAGACATCGATTGGATTCACATCGACCAAGGCGCAGTGACGTCCTGACAGTCCGCACGCATGATCCCCCGCAGTTCGGAGCTAACTAGCTGAAACATCGATGCGCGGCCACTCCGGGACCAAGAACCAGCGACGAACGCAACAGAATTGAATTATAGTTGCCACCACTCGTGCCCCTCGTACCCAAGAACCAGCGACGATCGCAAAAGCATTGAACTATAGTAGCCACCACTCGGGCCCCACGTGCAGTCACGGATACTCCAGCATCTCTATGGCGTATCTGGACCCCTCCAGCGACGGCGTTCTACTCGGGCCCGTATTCTGATCGCCGCTGCTCCCGCCGCTGCCCCCGCTCGCCCTTCCGTCCGGCGCCCGGGCCTCTCGCTCCCGCGACTTGCTGTCGCGCTTCATTCTCGGGCGCTCGGGTTCCGATGGCCTCCTGGCGGTGGGCGACGCCGGCTCCTCATTTGACGGAACCACGACCACCTCATCGTCTTCGTTGATCGACTGCACGCCCTTCATCACGACGCGCAGCATCGCCTCGAGCTCCTTGACCTTGCGTTCCGCCTTCCTTCGCCGCGCCCGCTCCTCCGCCAGCTCGGCGCCGTGCGCGCAACACCTCGACGCGGCGGCAGCCACCGCCTCGTGCACCGGACCGTCGCTTCCACCACCGCCGCCGCCGCCGGTTTTCGCACCCCGCAGCTGCAATGGGAACCGTGGGAACGGAACCGCGCCCAAGTCGCCGGAGCGCGCGCCGATCTGTGCCGCCGTGATCCGCGCCGAGAGTGCGGCCAGCGACGAGCCGGGGCTCCTGCTTCTCGACGGCAGCGTGGTCGCCGCCGTCGACGTCGGAACGGAGCTCTTCATGCTTGCGACGACCTCGGCGACGCGGATCTGCGTTTTGACGTACAGCGTGTGCAGCTCCGGTTCCGCGCCGGAGTGCGGGCGCGACGCCGTCGGCAGGTCGAGCAGGATCTTCGGCGGGTGCTGTGCCAGGGACACCACGTACTGGCCCGACGGACTGGTGACGATGGTGATGTCGGGGTCGGTCGGGAATAGCAGGCGACAGTTGTCTGGGTGGTGTTTGTGAGCGATGGGTCGATCGAGGGAGAGGAGAGAATGGGACGTGGAGGGGGCCGGGGAAAGAGGGGCTATGTATGGTATGCATGAATCGAAGGAGCTGCCGGTCGCACTCACCGAGAATCTGCTGGCGGTAGTAGAACAGCGAGTTCATGTTTGGCAGATCGCGAGCAATCTTTCCGCCGGTTGGGGAATCCGTCATGTGGGGGGGTGCGTGTGTGTCCGTGCGTAGGATGCTCGAAGATCGCGGTCTCTTGGTCCGGAGCTAGCTCTGTCGGTGGGTTAGGCTGGGTGGGGGGGGGGGGGGCAAGAGGCTGGTTTTATCGGACGGCGTTGAAGCGTCTCTTCCGCTTCTATGTATTTTTCCCTCACCCTGCCACACCTGACTCAGATTGGGTTGTGACGCTGATCACCACAAGCAGAGCGGGGGATGGCGTTCTAGAACTGTCCCCTGCCAGTGCAGATCCCCATGTTGGTCCTGCCGGCGGACTCGCCCAGCCTTCCCCTGCGTCATATCTAGCACGGGCGGCGCTGTCACCGCGGCCCCCATGTCCGTCTGCTCCTCCGTGCTGTTCCAGGCTCCCGACGCCGTCCGCGAGGAAGGGCTGTGCTGTACTGTGCTGTGCTGTGTTGAACCCGTGAGACCTGGCGGCGGACGATGCGTGATGCTTGTGGTCACACAGATCCAATCGCACACCACTGCCCCCCACCACCGTCGTAATGAATAAACAAAAAAAAACCACCGTCGCCACCGACAAGCCGTACGTGTCCGAGTGCGTATCCGTGTCCGCGTGTGCTCTAACTATGCAGAGATAGATACGAGCGACCCCCCTCATCCTCTGCCTCGTGCCCCCGCCGCGCAGGCTGCATCTGCCTTGCAACCTGCGACCTGTGCGCTCTAGTTATCTGTGTGTATCTATCCTTGTCTTCCGCCACTGCAAAGCGGCGAGCAAGCGAGCCCTGACCCGACCCGAGCCTAGCTCTGCTTCGTTCATGCAAAGCCGGGTTCTTGATTCGAGTCTGGATAGACAAAACCGCAGCAGTGGCAGGTGGTTTCTCTTCAGTGCGGGATTTCCCACCGCCGTCGTGGAAACCCGCGCAGCGGTGACATACTCCATGCAGCTCTACTCCACACCACTCAGCTCCGCGATGGCTGTCGGTGACAGCAACGGCCCGCCAATAATGCTCCCCACCCGCCCCACCCTGCGTTGGATGCCTGCCCCTCCTGCCTGCCTAGACTACCTCCGGTCGAGCGAGCGGATGCGACCCGGTTCCCAGACATGTATTCAGGTGCCTGATATGCGCCTTCCGGCTGTGCCGACTCCGCACGTGCTCCAGGCCGGCCTGCCGATAGACTACATACTTGATGCTCCGCTCGAATGGTGGAGCTCGCACACGACCAATCCAACTCGAGCAAGCCATCAACGTCCGGCGCCGTCGCTGGCTTCGGCTGTCGCGCTGGATCCGGACCCGCCGCCGTCGGGGGGCGTCTTGGCCGGCAGGCATCGTGGAGGGGAAAGAGGGAGCGTGCATCCGACCGGTTCCGGTGGCAGTGGGCTTTTTTTTTGTTTAATCGTACTCGCATTCAGCCTATCTAGACTATGGCGGCGTACATTTTATCCGTTTTTCCCGTCGGTCGGCGGTGGGCGGTGGGCGGCTGACTTGACGGCCTGTACCGATGCGGTGGCTACGCTAAGAAGGGAAGAGCGGCAGAACCGTGGCTTGCATGTGGCTGGGTGGGCAAGCCTCAATGGCGCCTGCAGGCCAGAGTCATATGCCAGCACTCGCCAGTGAAAGAGGGGACAGATATGCCAGGCGGGGGCAGGGGGAGCTGAGTTGCCATGGGAAGCTTGCAGACTGTACGAGGTCAGGGCGGACGGTGAACGGGAACGGACTGCAAATAATATCGTCATGATTCGATAGGGTAGGGTGACATACGATCAATGAATCGTCATCAGCCAGACAAATCCCTTTTCTCGCGTGGTCTGGCCGGGTCGCGTGCGGGAGGTGGGTGGGCGGGTAGTGGGAGCCGGGCCGGTCTCCTTTCGGGGGCTTCCCATCTTCTCTCCCCATACGCGCTGTTTAGACGCAATCTACGTGACAAGCCGCCGGTACGCTGTCTTGTACTCGCCGACTCCACCGGCTTCTGTCTCCTCTGTTCTTCTCTACGGCGGAGAGTACTTTTCCATGTTTCTGTGGGTGACGCTGCGTTGGAGCTATCGACGACAGCACATTGGTACTGTCCGGTAACCACGGGTTGAACAGCCAGTCTGTTAGCGATATAGAACTTCCGTGCGTGCCTGGAACTACCTGGTCGAGCCCGCGTTCGGCGAGACGTCGCTGGTGCTCGAAGACCTGAGCCACGAGTACCGGCTGCTCGTAGCCCGGACGGGTGGGCCAGGACGAGGAGCAGGCCAATGTCGTACTCCGGTGGCTGGCGAGCTTCCACGCCAGCTTCTGGGAGTAAATAACTAACACCTTGTAGCTGGGTGCGGAGTTGGATGCACGATCTACATACCCAGCGGCCGGCCAGCCGGAAGCAATTACTGCAACCTAGCCTGCACCCATTATCTATCTTGTAGCGCAAATACTCGCAGTTAGAAATGTTTTCATAGCTTAGCTGACGCTATGATTCTGCAATCTCTAGCGCCCCCTGAGCAAACATGGGTTATCCCGACAGTCATCCGCCGTCGACTCCGCAACGTAGCTTAACGTCCCTAGCGAGACTCTTGGGCTATCGCACACTTTTAAGTTTTCCCACTAGCTACTCTTGCCAGCGTCATGAACCCTCACCCGACCATACCGGCGGGTACTCCCTTTTGTTCTCAGCATTGAGGCTTGAAGATCGGTAGCAGGCCTCATAGAGAACGCTCTAATACATAATAACTACTGGGATCGATTCCGCCTGCCCCCATTGCCTCCATAAATTTAACAAAGCGCCTACCAGAAACCAACATTGCCAACAGAAACGGAAACCAAGCTCTGAGCAGGGATCTGCTCTTCCAAGACCTCCGAACAGATAAAAAGCATAGACGAAACAAACACAACTACCAGCCAACTACGGAGTACAGACGCTTCAAAGCGAGTGATAAAGACAAAGAAACCTTTTTAAGGACGTCCGAACATACACCATGAATGAAATCGAAAAACAAAATGAAAGAACTTCTATCTGCTAGCTCTGGCGATGCTATAACATCCAGATCCTTCGCAACCACCTGCTCCCGACCCCATACGACCCGCCCTGCCGTCAGAGCCACGCACAACGCCGCCGAAGACTGCCGAGACTAGGTACGCAAAGGTATAAGGGTTTCGACGAATTCGGCCAAAGAGATAGTGTCGGGGTGGTCCTTTCCAAGGGTCTTCTCACGGCCATCGAGGGCCCTCTGATACCATTCGAGTGCCTTGGAGTACTCGCCTTGGTTATAGAAGACATTGGCCATATTGCCAACGGTGACGAGAGTGGATGGGTGGTCCTTGCCAAGGGTATTCTCGTAGCCATCGAGGGCCCTCTGGTACCATTCGAGTGCCTTGGAGTCCTCACCTTGGCTATCGAACACAAGGGCCATGTTGTTAACGGTGTTGAGAATGGATGGGTGGTCCTTGCCAAGGGTCTTCTCGTAGCCATCGAGGGCCCTCTGATACCATTCGAGTGCCTTGGAGTCCTCGCCTTGGCTATTTAACAAAATGGCCATGTTGTGAACCGTGTCGAGAGTGGATGGGTGGTCCTTGCCAAGGATCTTCTCACGGCCATCGAGGGCCCTCTGGTACCATTCGGGTGCCTTGGAGAACTCGCCTTGGCTATTGAACGCATTGGCCATGCGGTTAACGGTGTCAAGAGTGGATGGGTGGTCCTTGCCAAGGGTATTCTCGTAGCCATCGAGGGCCCTCTGGTACCATTCGAGTGCCTTGGAGTATTCGCCTTGGCTATCGAACACAAGGGCCATGTTGTTAACGGTGTTGAGAATGGATGGGTGGTCCTTGCCAAGGATCTTCTCGTAGCCATCGAGGGCCCTCCGGTGCCATTCGAGTGCCTTGGAGTACTCGCCTTGGCTAATGAACACATTGGCCATGCGGTTAACGGTGTCGAGAGTGGATGGGTGGTCCTTGCCAAGGGTATTCTCGTAGCCATCGAGGGCCCTCTGGTACCATTCGAGTGCCTTGGAGTACTCGCCTTGGCTATCGAACACAAGGGCCATGTTGTTAACGGTGTTGAGAATGGATGGGTGGTCCTTGCCAAGGGTCTTCTCGTAGCCATCGAGGGCCCTCTGATACCATTCGAGTGCCTTGGAGTCCTCGCCTTGGCTATTTAACAAAATGGCCATGTTGTGAATGGTGTCGAGTGTGTCTAGATGGTCATCGCCTAGAAGCTTCTGCTGGCCCTCAAACGACCACTGGACTAGATTTTCAGCTTGGGGGTAAAACCCATGATTGAAATACATTGCACCGATAGCTGAAGTTGCGCGAAAAACCTCCCTGGCCTGCTTCGAATGCTTAGGAAGTTCCGTAACACTCATTCTAACCGTCTCCAGATGCGACCATATCCTCTTTTCGAAAGTCCAATCGTACGTTGATTTGTCCTCCCTTGCTTTGAATATTCCGCCAACAAGAATAAGTGCCTCCTGAGCTTTTCGCTGCTTGGACTGGGTGTCGAGCCGCTCGCGGGCCCAAAAGTGCACGACTGGGTGTATCCAAAAGGCGTCTAGTGTTGCCTTTCGCTTCGCCAGCGAAAACGAAAAGAGTTCCGCAAGTGCGACCGTAAGCCAGTCAACTCCTATCTCAAATCAGTTAAAAGAAACCAAGAGTGCAGAAGGTTGGCTCTCACCCTCTTCCACCCAATCAAGTGGTAATTTCCTCTTCTGGAGGAAAAGTTTATCTGGTATATCTGCATTCGCCAGAAACCCACACAACGATAGCAGTTCCTGGGCCGGACGCGAAAGCCTAGCAAAAGAAACCTCCCACGTTGTAAAAACATTTCGGTTCAGGTTCCCGGTTCTTTTATCTGATAACCATCCAGGACCTCCACATTTTGCAACCCTTCCGAATTCTCCGTCCAGGAGGTTCAAGTAGCTCTGGAAGGATGTCTGCATATATGAAATGTATGATCCGGCCTGAGTTAATGCCAACGGTAGAAACCCCAACTTCACAGCTATCTGTTTCGCCGCATGATGCTCTAATACGTCATATTAGCTTCTGTTCTCACCAATGGGTACCTGGTACTCGCCTTCCCCCTCGAGCACTTGCTTGCCAACACTCTTCGTTAGCACCTCCATAGATGCTTCCTCGTTGATCTCCTCAATTGCCACTGTCTTGCCCAACGATCGAAGATCGCTCTTCCGGGACGTTATGATCACATTGCCGGCATCGCAAGTTGGAAGGAGAAGGCGGATGTCAACTGCATCAACATCGTCGTAATTATCTAATATGAGTAGCCATCCTTCGTTGTGTTTTGTAGCTAGCCAGCTCTTAATTGCTCCTGTCAATCGCGACTCTGCGGTGCTATCAGACGATATTTGCCCCATTGTATTTAGAACGCCCCCCAGTCCTAACATCGAAGCAATATCTTCATACGAATGTTGTTGTTTCGCATAGCTGTCAATAATATGCTTGGCGACTGTCCGAGCGCTTCGAGATAATGAGGCCGCGCTGGTGACATCGATCCACATTACCGCCGTGTATGAATCTGAGTATCGGAACGAATATTCTAGTGCAATGGATGACTTCCCCATTCCTCCGAGCCCGTGAAGCACAACAACCTTGTGGGTCGGTAGGTGGAAATCACCATCGACGGAGGCTCTTCCTTTGAGAGTTGAGTGGATAGTGCAGATGACATCCTCACGACCACTGAACATGTGGTTGCGAGCGAAAGGAAGTTGCGGGGCTAATGTGAAGTCAGGCGCGCCAGGTTGGATCTCTATTTCGGGTGCGAGTTAGCCACTTAGCGGCTCAAGAGGAGGAGGATATCGCAAACCTCTCAGAGCTGGTATCCTAGACCTGACACCGACGGAGAGTAGTGCCCTGTTCAAAGTCTCGTTGTATTCTTTCAACTGGCCGATCAATCTTTCGAACTTATCCCTATCAACAAAAGCCCATCGCAGTTTCTTCAAAGTAGGCAGCGCCCTCTGCAGGCTTTCCGTACTGTCTTTCAGCCGCTCCACCTCGTTCTCAAGTTCTGGTCTTATCTGGTATAAACTCAACAGACTAGATTGAGTAAGAAGTTCGGCAGAGTTCTGGTTAAGTCGGGGCTGGGTTGGCTGAGGACTCTTCTGTGTGCGACGGAGTGAGACGGAGATTGATCGACACAGCGCACGAGCGCCATCGCGTTTTCGCGGACCGCGATCACCGTCCGGCGCGCCGTACTTGGAGCTGTACTCGAGTAGCTCGGCTAAGACCGTCGAGATTCGTGCCAGCGCATATATAGCAAAACGTTGCTCGGCGTCACTTCGGCTCCTGTGATCCAGCGCCCAGGCTTCGGCCCACTGCTCCAAGCAGAACTTTTCCGCCGAAAGCCGGAAATCAAGGTCCCCGTAGTCCCGACCGAATGATCGTGCCGTCGACAGCAGATTGTAACTTGTCACAAGCTGATTAGCGAGCCCGACAACGGCGATTCCGAGACCTTGAGTGATCGACGATAATCAGCTATGTACTAAGGAGCCGCCGGCGCCGGGATGACTCATTACCAGCCGCTTCCATTGTTAAGGTTGGTGTTGTTTTCTCGTTTGTAGGTAGCTGGTGTTGGCGATGGTCCCGACGACTGATTAGACCTTTTCGACGTTGAGTAATGAGGGGCAACCAGAGCCTCGGACTTCCAGGGTAGATATGCCTTCTTCCCTCGAATAGACCCCGTGCTAGGATTGGTACAGCCACGTCACTGGATGCATATGCACGCACTCCTACCAATCGTTTGAGGCGTTAAGCACCAGTGCGGCCAGCCCATGCCTAGTAGAGCAAACCCCGCAATCGATGACAGTGATCATCCCTAAAGTAACTGCCATTGCAACTGAAGCATGCATGTGCGGAGGATTCGATGTGATTTGGATGTGTGACGGTTGATGATTGCTATTTGATGCGTGCAGTATGAAATCGCAGAACATGTATCGAAGAACCGAAGCATGGCTCTTTTTCCCTCTTGTGGGGTTGCTTCACTGCTTTACATTCGATCGTCTCGGATCTTGTCGAATCGTACACACCTGCCGCTACATCACCCGACGTACGGAAACGAGCTGTGGTGGCGTGGAGAGGGAAGCAGGGGATGGGGGCAGGCGAAGTGGAATTGCAGAAGCTGGTTAATCAGGAGGCACGCGCACTGATGGGGTGCTTCCGGACAACCAACCCAGGTGCTCTCATGGCGGAATAGAGCCTACGGCCAGCGGCGGCTCAGCTGGAGAACAGGCAGTGACGGTTTGCGGTGCGGCTACTCAGCCTCCCGCAAGGCAGTGAGGCCAAGAAAGTGGAGGGAGCACCCTCAGGCCTGGGAAGAAGGTTAGAGGAAGCACTGGGGTTTGCTGCGTTGCAGCCCAAGTCGAAACGATATCGCTTCCACCCAAGTCAGAGAAGCTGCGAGCGGAGGTGACAGTGGAAGGGCGGGAGGAAGCGGAGCGAGACAGAGCAAGCCTAACTGCCTTCTCGGATGGGTCACGGGTCAACAGCGGGGCATCAGGATACGCGGTAGCCTGGAAGAAAGGAGAAGGGTGGGTGAGCATCAAGACCCATATGGGCTTCAACCGGAGGCCTTTGATGCGGAATGCGCCGTACTGGCAACAGCCCTGGAAGTGGCAGCAAGGAGACGGCTTATTTCCGAAAAAGTCACGATATTCACCGATGAACAAGCTGTAATCTCGGGGATCATGTCGGACGAACCGGACCGGGCCAGCAGTACGCCCTAAAAGCGAGGAAATGGATAGCGCAGCTGAGAGCAGCGAGACCAGGCATTAGCATCGAAGTGCGGCAGTAACCGGCCCATGAGGGGGCGGTAGGTGGGGAATGGGGGGGGGCGGTCGGGGGGGCGGGACTAGCGGCGGGGGAACCGGACACGAGGGGCCGAATGGATTGGCTACACAGATCGATATGGGAGGCGAAGAATGCCTCTCCCCAGGTCCCTAGCCAACACCAGGCGCGAGATTGCGGAGGAGAAGTGGGAGGAGGCGCGGAGCTGGTCAGAGAGGGGGATCAAGAAGAAGAAGTACAGAATGCCTGGAGAGATGTGCTAGAAAACGGGACCACCCGTTCATAAACTGCAAGCAATGGAAGACGCAGCAGAAAACTCTATGGGCGGAGGTACGAAGAGCTATGGAAAGAGGGAAGAGCCGCTCCAAAATCCGAGGTCTGCTCGCAGACGAACGGTGCACCCAGTCAATCCTGAACTCCCCGGGCACCACGGGGATATGTAGGAAGCAGGGTGGGACGAGCAGTGCCTCCGAAACTGGGCGAGGAAGCAATCGGAGGTGGGGACGCAGCTGAGAAGGGCGGAGGTACCCGAGCGGAGGACGAGGAACTGGAGGGCGAGAGTGAGGAATGAGGAAGAGTAGGTGGTGGGAGCAAAGAGTCTTTTCCCGTCTTGTCTTTTCTTTGGGTTGCGATACAATTTGCCTGTCGTTACTTCTCATTCTTCTCTTCTTTTTCTCTTCTTTTTCGTTTCTCCTCTTGCGATTTCGGGAAAGGCCAGGTGGGGCAGCGGGAGTTGTCGACAGTACGAGGTCGCGGCGGACCGTGAACAGAACGGACTGTAACTACATAATATCGCACTGATCCGATAGGGTCGCATGCGAGTATGATAAAACAATAAAAAGAGTCGCTATCTATGTACATCGCCATAATCTAGATGGATCGCATGTGATTAATGATAAAATAAAGAACAAAAGAGTCGCTCGTCCGAATGACAAAGAAGCCCGAGTCAGCCCTAGTGAAGCCGCACATCCCTGGGTGCCAGATATTATCTCAAAACACCGCCTTGGACGGTTTGAGGTATGGATGTTTTTTTTTGTTTAATCGTACTCACAGTTAGCCCATCTAGGCTATGCCAGCGTACCTTGTTATGCTATCCGCACGACGGCGGCACGTTGCAAGCTCCCATTTGCCGCCTGGCCTAGTTATCCCGAGAAAATCAGATGCGCACCAAAGAGAGGAACAAGGAAAGAACAAAGGAAGCCGTGACCGTCCTCTACTACTCTTCCGTGGACGCCATGAAGGAGGGCGTAGGGAGAGGCAGCAGTAGTTCCTCCCCAGCACCCAGTTCCTCGGCCTCCGTTCCTCCCCCCGCTTCCTGCGCTCCCTGCGCTCCCCATTCCGACACCTCGCTCCCCACGTCTTCCTCAGCTGGGACCAGCCTCCCCACATCCGTAGTGGAGAGGAAGGCTAGTACCGCCTGGCTGCACCTCCCGTCGGTAACGATTAATAGGTGTGGCTGTGGCTGAAGCGAATGCTGCATCAGCGCAGCACTGATCTGCACGTGCTTTAATCCGGCGAGCCGATACACCCAGCGCTCGTATAGTGGAGGCTCGCGCGCGACCGAATCAACTCGAGCAAGCCATCAACGCTCGGCATCGCCGCTGGCTTCGGTCGTCGCCTTTTTGGAGCGATTGCCCGCGACGCTCCACGCTGCTGTGGGTCCAGTGTCCACGGTAGCCCAAACGAGCCGCCGCGACAATGCGCCGGAGCTATCGACCGACGACACACCGGTACCGTGCGGCAACTACATACATACGGCTTCAACAGCCGGTCCGTTGCAGTCGATCGCTAATAGCGAGAATTCGGCTACCTACTAGAGAGATTCAGCAAACTGTACTTATAAACCCCTGTTCTTGATAACAACTTGATGGTCACCGTGGTAACTGTGACCCGCAAGTCACATATATTGCCAACAATGGGTTATCAACAACATACGCAGGAGCTCGGCGTGGCGGTTTCTGTGAACATGATACGCGTTTCGGTGTATTGATGATGAACCTTATTTCCCCATCACGAGGGTCAAAACCGAGGTAGCCAGCTGGCGTCTTGGCGCGTCCTGTCATGAACGCGATCTAGCGTTAGCAGGGGTCCGTTATCCATATCATATCAAGTTGCTATGGTTGGCTGAATCCCTCTATGAGATATGTTCTAGCCCAGTGGGTGGAAAGATCGGTCTATAGATGGGCCGGCCCATCTATAGACTGGCGGCCCGTGTATGAATGGGCTGGATCTACGAACTGGCCGGACGGTGGGTAGATTTTCCTAGGT
>Ga0307516_10006679_pt1 | contig 13480 bp, 20 predicted proteins | sample 19_EM_MG_FD_203310 | JGI IMG/M metagenome (GOLD analysis project Ga0307516, IMG submission 203310) | Populus trichocarpa ectomycorrhiza microbial communities from riparian zone in the Pacific Northwest, United States - 19_EM | ecosystem: Host-associated > Plants > Roots > Unclassified | place... | reverse complement strand
CGAATACCCGACATTCCAACATTCCCTTCTATATCACTGAGCTGACAAGCACCTTCGCATGCTTTCCCTCTTGTTCCCCAACTTCCACCTTCCACTTCGACCTTGGTAAGTGACATTTTGGTACCTTATAGTAGTGTAGATTAGAGTAGACACACATCAATACATAAGAACCATCTGAATATGATGTGCGTGACGCCTCGACTCTGAATAGGCTTTGGATGATGGACTTCACTCTGAAGGAGTGGTTGTGACAATAGGGTGGTTCACTAACCCCAGGACGTTGCTTAGCTTCAAATAGTGAATGCTGATGCACATCATTCCTGCAGATAATATACTCCCGAGAAGATGAGCTTGGTGTGTCTGTCCCGCAGTGATCGACGAGAACGCCGCCTCACACCAGATTCAGCAGTCAACCATTTTATAGACAATGAGGCTCAAGTAGACGAGGAGGACAAGGAGGACAAGGAAGAGGAAGAGGAAAATGGTGCATCGACCTATCTATCGCCTTGTAATTCAATGTTGTTGACAGGTATACCCAGACTTTATAGACGATGATTATGAGGTCCCTCAAGGCCAGCCCTTCGGCACCAAACCTTGAAGACAATTCGAGGAAGGAGAAGACAACATGGAGCAATTCCTTGACGCTATCTTGCGCCATGCCAATAACTCGAGGCGATGGGATGACTCACAGTCCTTGGCCATTTTGCACCCTGTGGCACAGCTCATAGATGGCGAACATCAATTTTTGCCAGGGGACTATCCGTTGTGGTGCGTTCGATGTCGGGTAGGTTGCTCAGAAAGGCTGCAAGGCAGATGTGTACTCATACGAGACTTTAGCATGGCATGGAAGAGGATGTCGTGCTCTCCTTAATTCAATTAGCACAGCCAGAACATGAACTATGCGCTGCCTTCATGCGTGGTTCGATCCAGGGCCATGTCTATTTGGAAGCGAAAATGGACCGCAAAATAGGTGACCTTCTCCGACTCATACCTGGTGTTATTCGATCGAGAGGTGCTGCTATCAAAACCTGCATGGAACCTTCAGACTGGAAAGCGATCCTTTCAGTGCCGGATGCTATAGTTACCCATGGTTTCGCAGTTGGAAAATGGGCATTAGTGTCCAAGGGAGTGTACAAGGGCGACCTTGGCTATGTGTCAAGAATTGAGCCTTGGGGAGGTGTCACCCTCTTATTGGTGCCTCATCTATGACCTCCCCCTTCTCCAAAGCACAAATGCCCACGCATGCCTAGCATCCCAGATCCCACCTTTTTCCAACCTGGATCCATCCAAAAGATTTACGGAATCACTCCCTCCAAACAAGCTCATGAAACATACCATTTCAATGGGTTCGTATTCGAGCACGGGCTCATCTTGAAGCCATTTGACCTCCATTCCATTTCGTCGGCTTTTGTTCTGATGTCACCCACCCTCACCACTCTTTTTGCAGAAAGTGGTCATCCCAGTATTCCTCTATCTGCATTAATCCCCCATCCTCCACTCAAAATGATGTTCTCCCAGGGTGAAAAGGTTGCCATTCTCTCATCTTGGGAACAAGGCATTGTAGAGGCAGTTCATAGAGACCATGTCGAGGTTCGACTTTCTGGTGGTGCTGGTACCATGAATATACCTGGGGAAGAGTTGCATAAAGACCTTGTCATTGGCGATTTCATTCAAGTTCTCCTGGGAGAGCAGAAAGAAAAGACGGGATGGGTGGAGAAGATAGATGGTGATACCACTCATGTCACTCATAAAAATCAAGGCATGACAAAGATGCTCCAGCGGAAGGCCGTCCTCATTATAAGTGAGGACCATGAAACGTTTACTCTCTTGTGTAATCTGGACAGAGACCTTACAATTGGGGAGCTCGTGAGAGCTGAATCTGGGCCCTATCAAGGACAAATGGGACGGGTGGTAAAGGTCACGAGTGATGCAGTCCATATTTTGCAGGAGGCACTAGACGTCATGGAGGTAGAGCAGTTGTATTATACTGCATTGATTTATGCTCACATTACCTCCAGTCCTTCGTAGTCCCTGTAAATTGGGTGTGCATAACGACTCTATCATGGCAACACTCCCAGCTGAGTTCTACCGAAGATCTCAAACTTATGGCAAAATACAGAGACCATGACCACATGCCCTGGATCGGCACACCAGTTATTGTCATAAAGGAAAAGCACCTTTCAGAACCTGCTCCTATGGAGCATGTGCTTTTCGACCCACAACTACTAGGTATCAAGCTCAAAGTCAAGTTTACGGGAGGGGCACACGAAAACAAAGAAACTGACATTGCTTCTTCTATTGTTGATGGACGACCTGTCCTTCTATTTACATTTTACAAGACCCGCATCAACTATCCTCCGAAATGGGTTTCCATTGTACCACCCAACCCGACACAAGACGAAGGATTGCTTGTCATTATAAAGGGGGAACACTGCAGCAAACTCGTTCATCAGGTACATTTCCAATACGGCAGTGATAATATACCAATTGCGGATCTCACCGTTGTCCATCATTCTGGGGGAGCCAAAGATAGTCTAACTGGGGAGCGGTTGGAGCTCATGGCTGATGATTTGGAGAGTGTCACCAAGGCCCCATCTGATAAGGCCTTGAATAGGGATCTCATGACAGCACTCAGGACAAAACATAGGAAAATCCATGCCAAGTAGTTGATCAGATTTACCATGATATATCAAGGACTACCAACTTGTACATAGTGTTGAATACTGTTGCTGTTAATGCATGAACATCTTAATACTGTCAGCCATTAATGCTGAACTTTGTTGAAAATACATGTCATTTGTGCTTGGCGTCCAGTCTATTCCTCAATTAATGCTTACTACTTCTTGCTATACCCAGTAACCTAAAACAACCTCGGATTGATCAGGCCGCATCTTCTGAGGGGCGGAGGGACAGGAGTCAGATAAGCATGGAAAGATTCTCTCAAGACCAAAAACTTAATATCATCTTTAGCCCTTCTTCACCATTCGATGAACTTTGAGTGTCTTACTCTTGTCCTCATAAGTACAACATTTGTTCAAAATCTAAAATCATAAGAAATATACAAGGAACATTCCAAGGATTTCAGAAAACCTCGTCCTCGGGGTTGGGTGGCACTTGGTATTGCATGAGTGCTTCATTCTCCGGAACTGAAATCAGTGATTGCCCATGAATATATGCAGGCACATGCGCCACAATGTATCCTCTCTCACCTTCGCTTTTGCCACCACTGTCATACTTATATGCCGTCATGTCCAGGTCTCGACCCTCCTGTTCACCTTCAGCCTGGCTGTCTACCTCCGGCATGGCCTCAGTGACTACCCCCTGCTGCCATTCCGTTTGGTCCAAACTAGACACACACTCCTGTCATGCAACTGCCTCGCGTCATTGTTGATATTCTTCATCAGATTCATTCGGCTGCTGAGGCACGCTCAGCCTTTCCAGTGCCTGTTCTATCAACGGGTCTTGCTGATGGATTTGTTTGCGTAACAATTCTCTAGGACGGTTCTTCCTATCAGCAGGACCTTGAGTACGAAGAAGGATTGCGATGCTGGCCAAGACCAGGCCCAAGGTGCCCACACATAACATGGCAGCCACTGGTGTTGCATACCTGGAATCAGTTGGCTCACTGATGGCAGTGATGGTCGCAGTGACTGTAGCCATCGAGGTTTCAGTGAACCTCTCAGTCCATGTCGAGGTAAGCATCACTGTTTGCTTCATGATTGTTGTCCTGACAATTATCTCGGTCATGGTTGAAGTTAGGACAGTCGTCTTCATGAGCGGCGGTGTCATGGTGCCAGTTTCTGCCATCGCACGTGAAGGCAACTGTTCCCCGTGCAAACCGGATGTGACTCTGAAGACTTGCGATCCCGGATAAACGAAGAGTATTATGACCAATGTGGCCATAGTTGCCCCAGCCAGCCAGACGCTTCTCCCTGATCAAGACCCTGACCTGGATTCTCCATTGGTTGACCCCCTTTGTCATCACCCTGCTCTCTCAGTATGTCCGCATCCTCTGGCAGTTGAATAATGTCTTCATCAGTTTCCTCCATTGCATCAGGTCATCGTGGGCCAACGATGTCTGTTCCTTGTCTTTGCTCTGCCATGGTGGTTAATTGGCCAGGGGGTGCAGGTCCTTGTGGGCAGACAACAGTGGTATCTAATTGGACGGGGGCTGCTGGCGCGGATCGTAGCGATGCAGGGCAATTGACCACTTCAGCTCTGAAGACAACAGAGAGAGTTTTTCTCCCACCACGTGGAGTTTTGAACCAGCTGCCTTTCCTTTTGATGCTGGTAATGAAAACAAAGTATTTCTTTTTCTTGACATAATAGCCCGTCGCCTAATATAAATTTATCATGAAAATGTCTTTATCTGACATGTATATGCACCACCACTTGTGTCTCTGAACAGCTGGTCAGTCACACACTTCATAAATGTGATCTGCACCTACTGCCTCTACCAGGTAGAAATTGAAAGTATTCCGGGTCTCTTTCCATGACAGTACTGGTGATGATGAGTTCCCCACAGCTATGACCGACTATGATGGCATTTTCCGACAAAAAATCCAAACCTACGATGAACTTATCTTTCAAACCATAGGTCATGCTGTGGAGAAAAGCGCGCTCCTCTACACCGTACCAGTCGACCCTGTCCACCAAATTTGTAATGGCCAATAATTTCTTACATGGGGAAAGCACAGATGCGCCACTAGAAGTGTCATAAATTCTTACCATGAAAAAAGTGAGTTTAAATTTGTCCTACATAAGTCCTTCCGCTGACCTCATCTTGAAGATGATTATGAAGTCATATGGCAGTTTCGTGGAGTACAAGCTGGAAAAGACTCAGACGGATCTGGATCTCCTCCGAAACTTGACCACGTACCATATACCCATCCTGGTGTCAAGGGAACAGACCAGCATCTGGTCCCCGGTGATGTAATGAATCCCCCAAACCACGGGTAGTCCTAGGCGACTACTTTCCGGAATGCTTAGATGGTGCAGTCCTTTGTTCTCCCCTACATAAAGGTAAGTCCCTCGTTGTAAATGGTTCCCATTGATCTTACAAAATGGGCCTAATTCCATAACAGCAATTTTTTCGCCATAGGCGACAGCCAATTGTGTTCCTTGTTCATGGAAGGCGACGATGTGTATGAATCCTTGAACCTGTTCGAGGCTAATGTGGTCATTCTGTTTGCATGAAATTAATAGGTGCAGAATATTATTGTAGATGAGTAATGCTAAACCCTAGATGTTTCTTTCAATTCCAGCTTGATGATGTCGCCATTGCCAAACCCAACGACAAGGGCACGAGGATTCAAAGGGTGCCACACAATGCTTCAGATCAGAGCATTTCCGCAATATTGCTGCATGATGGGTGCATCTCCTTGCGCTTTATGGATCTTCGTGATCGGACTTCTCAACCACATTTCATTCAGCATGATCACGGACATACCATAAGCAGTCCTGCCTCATCACCACTTGCGACATGTCATCCATCTGGAGAGAACTGAGCACTATTTACCAGACGCTCTTCGTCCTCGAGATACACAGGCTTTGTGGGGAGCTTGGGTAATGGACGGGTTTGCAAGTTTGCCATCGACAGAGTTGGACTCGGGAGAATAAAGATTTGCTAGGTACCGGTGGTTGGGTAGTCTCATATTGCTTGAGTGTATCGTCGCTTATGTTCATCCTAGCACGAGGCGAGCATGTGCCAGTCTCGGTAATGAACCTCTTCTGGATCTGAACTAATTTTATTGTCGAGAGATGTCATGTCAATCAATCAATGGGGGTGCCTTACACACCAAGCGTCGTGTGTCCGCTCATGTACATGTCTCCCCAGTGGCCTGGAGTCCCGGATCGTCGGAATCCGATCTGTGGTTTGATTAATATGTCCCGGAAACGCGGAAAACGCGGTATGTCAGCCTGTCATTTCTTGTGATATGCAACCATATTCCAGGCAATTTATTTATTTATTTAGCTCGAGCAACACACCACGAATCTTTCAAAGGGCTAGGATGCCATCCTCATGTACATGTACCTTCGCTATAAGAGGCCAGGGTTATATGCCCATCCCCCCTTACCGAGCCCATTTCCAGCACTCTAGTACTCTGATTTACCAAACTCATTTCTCATTGATCATGGTGACTCAGATGTTGACTCCAAGGTCTGCATGACAACCGAGATCTCATTTCGGTGCCTGTGACACTGTCGGCCCCCAAGTAAGCATTTCCCTTGTCGGCTCATGGCTGTTATCTCATATACAATCAGTCCGACCGTGCACATGGGTATGTCTATAGCGTCGAATACCCCCAACATGTCACAGGCATTTTCCAATACCAACTGCCTATTGTCGCAAACAACAAAGACCTTCCGATCATCGAGGTCGAGGGTATTTTTGCAGAGCATCGCTCCTGCACTCATGTCACTCACGTTACTATCAGCAAGCATCGTTTCCTCATCTATAGGTATATAGACAGGAAATGCCCCCTGAATCATTGCCTGCTCGACCTCAAGGATCCTGGCGATGCCGATTCTGGACCCAAGGCCTTCCGAGGCGAAGCGGTACTCTTCTCCCTCAGTATCAGGGTTCCCATCATGCAGGCCCAAGCCAAAAGGTCTACCATGGACCAGGCTGTCTTCTTGTGAACCTCGTTTTTTCTCCTTTGTTTATTTTATTTTATTCATGATCCACTGTTCGTCCTTATGAAGATTCATGATGAAGCTTCAAGATGCTATCAACACTGGGACGGAAGCACCTAAAAGCATGCAGGTACGTGCAGTACATCTCCCTTCTTTCAAAGTCCTTACGAGGCACCCAGGCTCCCTTAGTTACTTAATAAATCCATATGCATCATTTTTCTTAGTCAAAGTGTATGTTGATCAGCTGATGGTTGTTATATCGTGAACAAAATCATGTGATTATGAGGTTCTGATAAAGAGCGAATGATTATCGATGGAAAGTGCGGAGTGTCAGAGACCCCTCGATTTGGACTCCACCAGTCCTTTAAAATGACATCCCTCCTGCATACAACATCAATGGATCCTGAAGTCAAACTCCCCACCCAAGGTACTCAAAAAGCCCAGATTCTCTCCTTTCCTGGCAGTGGCAAGGCACCGTATCCTGTCTCACGCTTGAATTTCGACATAGGTGTCTATTATGACTCTATATTTTATGCTGATGATTGTGTAGCCCCTCCACAATGAGTTATCATCTCTCAGGGAACTGGCTTCCAAGAACCGTGCCCCCGACAGTGACACTGATTCAGATACAGCATCAGAAACTTCTTCCTCTGAATCACGTCCAGTAGAGAGAACGACATTGGAAGGCCAGGACTTCCTAACCACACCGCCCATGGGTAGAACGCCTCATCCCCCTGGCTGGTACCACATGTAAGGCCAATCTTTCTACAGAAGCCTCTTTGCTGACTCCCTCCCATACACCCTCCAGGCCCAACCCTCCTCATCTTCATGATGATATTTCGGCGCTTGGGATTTTGGACACTCCATCAGGAGGATCCCAAGTTAAAGGGAAGAGAAAGGGGTGCGTAGTCCCCATGCATGGGTACTATGTGGTCTAATCCTGCCTTTCCCAGCCCCGTTAGATGGGATACTCACGCTGATGACCCCGAAGTCAAACACCTTGATCTCAACAATGCCTGAAGTCTCGCTGTTGATGCTCCAGCAATCCCACCACTTCAGGCCTTTCTGACAGCCTTGTGCCCCAAAAGCCCTTCAGACACCATACACATCATCACCGACATTCTCGGAAGGATTCACCCAAACTCACCAAGCTTGGAGGTGGAAGTAGGAACTGCCCTTTCTGTACTGCCAATATCAAGAGAACAACATCATACAGTTGGTGTGACCATTGCTGGGATGATCCAAGCCAAACAGTGAGTGATATCTCACTGCCTTCTGCTGGCGTTTACCTTGTTTTTTCAACTCAGGGTGGAAGCCACACCCGCCCAGTACGTGTAGCACTGTGAATTGAAAATTATATTAGTACCCTCTCTCTAGGCAGGAGATAGACCCTCCATCTGCCAGAAACATGCCAGAGCCACTTTCCGAGTAATTGTTATGATCAAGATTGTCATCCTGTCGTATTTTGATTTTTTCAAAGAGAGAAACCCACACAAAATCACCCAGTAGGACCTCACATCTATAACTCTCATGGCGCGCACATAGACACTCCCTCTATACCAGTTGTATAGGTGATGGTTATCAGTTGTTTGAGAGTAGGGCTGACTGATCACACATAGGATGCACACAGCAACTCTCGCCCCGATGCAAACCCAACTGCCATATCTGGATAAATATCATAATCCCCCCCTGTATGTGCTAGACTCAGAATATGTCTCCAGTACTTATGACCATAATTCAAGAGGTGGATGGAGGACCCCCAGACCACAACCCCTTTCTGCATCCGCATATGTTCGCACCCAACAACCACAAATAGTGTCATCCCCCCCCCCTGGATCTTATCTGTATGTTATGCCTGTCATGATCATCTTGTGCCTCTGTAAATGATTTCAATAAATCTTAGAGGAAAGACACGTTCCACTGGAAATCAACTCCCTCATGATCAGATGGTGCAGGAGCCCGGGGAACGGTACCCAGCCAGCTACATACCCGCTGGAAATTATTCAGAGTGAGTCCCAAAATATCCATGATACAGACCGTACTCTCATATTATCATCCAGATACTTACATGAGCTATCTAATCCGATACCGCAACATGCCAAGCCACTTCAATATACTTGGAAAAAAAGGGACTTTATGGGTGGCAGCGGCACAACGGTGTGGTATTCCTCATCCAGTCAGACGCCCATTGATACTCCGCCCGCTGTCAAGGAGAAACCCCAGTTGGCGACTATCTACATCCACCAATACCAAGGAGATCAAGGGCCTATCAAAGATGCCTGGGTCCTCATGGAATCAGAAATCCCAGATATATTACGATGGTTTAAGATTTCCGATAAAGTTGCCACCAAGACCCCCATCAGACATCCCAGGGAGGATTGTTGGCTCATTTTTCAGTTGGATGGGGAACCCTCTTGGATTAAGAGGAGCTCTTTAAGCAAATACAGAATCTGGGCATACTAGTACATCTAAGCTCTCCAATATGATTATTTCTCTAACTGATTCTGCCCCTCTTTGGTAAGTTATGATCAATCCAAGACATGGCACGTTTTTGATGCCGACTTGATCCCTTTGTTCAAGTACAACACCTCCCATCAAATGAATGACATCATAGTTCTCCGTCGTCTACCTCATGCTCAAATTCCAAGAAATATGTGGAACTATTGCCGCATCCAGATCCCTGTCTTTCGGCATGCCTAATTTTTCCCCCAAAAATTTCCCCTCATATTGCATGCAGGCTCCTTAAATTAGGTATCATTCAGGACCTTCCATTGAATTTTCCAATAGTGAGCTCGTATGACGATCAAGGCTGTCAGGCTGTCCCCATTCAAGTTAGATTGGTTATCCAAAAAGTAAATTCTTCCCCACCCATTGATCATGTGTTAATCTCTTTCATTTCAGACAACATCGGAAACCACGCTGATACAGTCCATGAGGTGGAGAATGGTGGCTTTTAGTGAGTGTATGGTCCAAATCTGACCCTGTGGTCCCCGCTTGATACCTGAAATGTCCAGATACTCGTCAACTCAGGAATAAGATTTCTCTGTTGTTAGCTGGCCAGGTCGCTTAAGCCGGCAGCATGGACAACCAAATGCTAGGTCCGCCTCGGGGGAAAGGCGTGTATGGGACAGGGATGTGTGCAATACCATGATAGGAGATGAAGGGATACCGATACTGATATATCCCAGGTTTGGCAACAGTACTGTCCATAGCCAATACACTGAATGTCAAACAACCATGGCCACAACATTCGACAATGGTCATTCCCAACAAGCAAGCCATACAGCTTTGACCGATTGTATCCATTCAATTTTCATCACCTTGCCAGGTACATGTATGAGTGTCCCCGCCTCTAAACATATCATGCAATGAATCAAATAATAGGAGATCATCCCCCAGCAGAAACAGACCATTCCACGGAGGGTTCTGCAACCTCGACCACAGAAGACATCGACATGAATATAGAGCAAGCAGGGCTAAGGGTACCAACAAGATGATCTTCCCCCAACAATGAACAGGATCCAAACGATGGAGATGACAAGCATGACGAGACACCTGATGGTGGTGAAGGTGAGAAGGATGAGAATAAATTCCACAGGATGGATATCTATGCAGTGAGTCTTCACGTTGTCCTGGTATCGCTTATTGACGAGCTTTGATCTTTGCGATCTAGATGTTATTGCAAGACATTGCCAAGCAATACTCCGCATTGAACAACACGATCATCAGTGGCTTGGAATCACTTGCAAAAACCATCAGCACCAATGTGGCACCTGTTCAACCTTCCGGCTATCCATCACCTCAGCGATCCTGCAAGAAGCTTTGGAAAGCTCCAGTCCATCAAGCGCCCGAATGCAATGCGCATCAGGTAAAATGGCCTCGCCACACCACAACTATGTTTTACTGATGATCACCACCAGGATAGTGTCTGGAGACATATTCTCCAACTCCTCAGTCCAGTGCCACTTCATTCAGTTGTCAGTGAAGAAGAAGTTTTATCATTCGTCCAGTCACTCAATGCTTGTGGAGAGGAAATTGCTGGGCCATCCTGTATGGCCAACCACTTCCAGCTGTACCTCGACAGTCCACCCAGACACCCATGGAATCGCTCAGCTGCGGCCGTTTTTGCAGACAATTACATCTTGTATCATAAATTAACACTGAGCGCTGACTTGATTGACAGTCTTGTTGAGGACTGTCTCAAACAAATCAAAACTCTGAAATCTGCCTACAGTCGGTCACTTCGCAGTGGGGCGGAAATGGAGTCATACGAGAAAAAGACGAGGTGTGATGGCCGGAAAGTGACGGTCAGTATAATAATTTATAATAATTCATTTGGCTTCTGATGTTTCTATGACAGTTATTCAACCAGCGATTAGCCATCGCTGAAATGAACCCATACTTACAGAAACATGCTCACATCCTCAAACAACTAGGGCCACAGGGAATGTCCAGTGACAAGTCAGATTATGAGGAAGCTACTTGAGATCGCATGCTTGGGACTCGTAGCCCTCGTTATCTCATCTGCCTCCCACACTGGGGGGCCAGAAGCCTCTCTGACTGGCTTCACGTATTTGACTCTGCATATATCTCGGATCGCCGAGTCAATGGAGCTTCACGAGGAGATTTCCCTCGCCTACGAGCTCACGACCTACAGGACCCTTGCCTCAGCAACTGTCCCTCCAAAGCAATTCCGGGATTGCCAAAGAACGCCTATGATCCGACTTGGCTCTCATTGCAAAGGAACTTCGCCTATGGGAAGGAAGACTATGCTTTTATCCATGACAACCATATTTTCTTTTAATCGAGTATAAAAGCCCTCTGTTCTTCACCTTTATGAACCGATTATATATATGCCCACCCCAGCTTTTGTAAAATTTCACCACTTTCATAGCTATGAATCACCCATTTAATATGCAAAGTTCCTATGTTATCTGACTGTACCATCGGAGTCTATATGCTTATGCTTCTGTGAGCAGAGTATGCCCAAGGTCAAACCACACTGCATCTGAATGTCGAAAAATTATACCTACTGTAAAATTCCCCACACAGCTCATGATCATGGAAGTCACTCTTGTAGCCCAACACCTCCTTTACACTGGTCTCGCTTCGCAAAACATCTGGGACTCTAGATCTGCAGGCACAAAGGTCACCCTCAAGGGTTAGTTTGCATTATATTGTCCATTTCCTTGTCTCTAACCTCTTCCAGTTCAATGCTCCTCCTGAAGACCCACCCACATCCAGAGGGAGGTCAACAAGGTTCGGTCGCCGAGGCTGAAGCCTTCTTTCCCCAACATGAGCCTATTTTCGTCAGTCAGCAATGTGACACCAGGGTGAATCGAGTCCATCGTTCTAATGTGGGTGGGATTACCTTCAGTGGAACAGATGGTTGGTGGGGTGTGAGGGTGTGAACTGGCGGTTAGAAGGAGGTGGGTAATATTGCATGTCAGGCCGGCTGGAGTTCCCAATGAACCCAGTGATTAAAGTTCTCACGATCTCATTCCATATCACCTCACTTCCATCTTTCTAGACAACTGTGACTACTCTGTCATTCAAATCAGACTAGGTGTGTATAAATCTAACTGCAGGAATTCTTACTTACCTCTCCTTCCAGTTCTACTCCTTCATCAATATGAGCTTCCTCAGTTCAACCATGCTAAATTTTTACCGCCACAAGAGCATCAGTTCTGCCGATGCTGCCGACTCTCTGGGTTTCTTGACGCGTGCTACCGAACACTACGCACCTCTCCTTTTGCATGTCTGGGCAACTGGCATGGTCTTCCAGTAAGTCCTTCCTGACATCCTCATTTCTGTCCTGAGTTGCTTCATGCTCCACTCAGTGGGGTTAATCACGGTCCGAAATTGCGACAGAAGATGCTTGAAAAGTGGGTTTCCCTGGCTCAGGAGGGGTCAGTTCTTTTTCTTTTTCCCCACGCGATGACTTCACCAATCTAGGAGGGCCGTTCCTCCCCCCGAGGAACTATACTGGTATGCGACCATCTGCATCTACGATGCCAGGCGACAAAATGTGGCAACGCTATACCTTCGTTCGTGCCGTAGTTTTGACGAGGTGTATGTTCTGAAGAGGGCATTGTGGGGGCAGATCAACAGGAGAGGTGAGGTTCTTTGCATCTTGAACCATCAGCTTGGCAAAGACTTTGAGATCAATAGTGTTATCCAGGTCTAGATCTATGTTTTGTGATGTTTCCCCCTCTTCCGCTTATTTTTTCTTGTTTTCTCGCTAACTGCCTATTGTACATACACATTATATTTCCAGTACCACCTTCCAACATAAGTTCCGAACTTCGTATTCTATCCTCCCAATGATCAATCCAGGTCTTGACCATACGAACCGCTTCTTCATCTCTGACCATGCCCCACCTTGTCTTCGGCTGATTTTCTCGCTCCAGGCAGTAAGTCTTACTCTCTCTTTCTAACCGCTCTTCTACCAACACCGTCCAGGTTAAGGGGCTTGTTTTTCTGCCGGAGTACTTGTCTACAAGTATAGTGACAGCAAGGAACGAGTTACTGGAGTGGGAGAGAGGAAGGGCAGCATGCATCTAGCAGCGTTGCAGGAGCTCAGAGCTTGGATTCCAAGGCAATGGTTGCCTGCCAACCTGAGCATACCATCGAGTCAATCAACAATGAACTGCAGTATGTCCTCCCTTTCTCTATTATTCAAGGCTCACTTTCTGAGTTTCCTTGATGCCAGGACATTGCTTGGGCATCGTGTACCTCCTTATACACCAATGTACTACATTATCCCTCATACACACATTTTTATAATTAAGATGCCAAAAGAGATTTGAGAGCTAACCAAAAGCCATTGAAGTTCCCGCTACTG
>Ga0307516_10006678_pt1 | contig 13480 bp, 21 predicted proteins | sample 19_EM_MG_FD_203310 | JGI IMG/M metagenome (GOLD analysis project Ga0307516, IMG submission 203310) | Populus trichocarpa ectomycorrhiza microbial communities from riparian zone in the Pacific Northwest, United States - 19_EM | ecosystem: Host-associated > Plants > Roots > Unclassified | place... | reverse complement strand
GGATCCTCGCCGTAATGGAATGGAGATCGCTGCGGGGTTACAACGACATTTCGTGTCCGAGTCCGGGTCACTGGTCACGGTTCACCAGTGCAACCGCTTGGGCCAGGACGGCTCCTACAGATTCATCTCAGGATTGGCTGAGAAAACGGATCAAAGGGTGGAGAAAGAGGTGCCCAAACCTTGGGCCCTCAATTCCAGGATACCAGCCTCCTAACCTCCGATCGCCAATCAGTTCCCGCCACCCGGGCTATCCCATTTCCGGTCCACCGACGCAATGAATGATGCGTACCCGTGAGTTAGGGCGTCGGCGCTGGAATGTTTCTTGTCAATGTTGGCGATCTTCTCGGTGGTGGCCTATCTCCGGCTCTTACATGCAGAGCAGTTTTCCATGTCAGACCCACCACGTTGGTCGAGGGGACGAGGTCGAGGGCAAAAGAGACTTCGAGAGAGTGGTAGTGGTGGGTTTAGGCGAGGGAAGAGGTTTGACACAGCCAGCGGGCACGGGAGAGAGGCGGCCCGCCAAACCCAGACAACGGCACCACCCCCTCGTGATCAAGTTTGGTACGCCCATCATCGCCCATGGTCCCAAAAGTAAACACTTCATTCTCGCCTCCGCCCTTGCACGGATCCAGAGAGGGAGGCGCGAGAATTACGCATTCCCGATTGGCCTTGCACAGCGTCCCGTTCGGGGGTATCTAAACTTAGAGCCAGCCGTCCAAAAGTCAACCATCCTATGACCACCTCACGTCCACTTTTCTTGTTCTGCCCAGCGTCTCGCGTTACTTCCCTTTCGAATGGTTTCACCTGCCAATTCCCAACCGACCCCGCGCGTCGTTTTCGCGGCATTTGACAGCGTGGTGTTCATTCGCCTGACTGAGAATAACCAACCAAACAAACCGGCCCAGGCATCGATTTTGGTAAGCGGGTGCCGGACTCAGGAACCACGACGGTGCTCAAGCCTTCCACTAGAAAAAAACGACCTATAAAGAGCTAACTCTGACATGGGAGAGCGAATTCAACGACCACAACCCAACATCCCCCTTCGAAGTTCTTCTCATCTCTATCCGAAATCATGGCTGCCTCCGGCAAGGACAAGATCAAGCAGCAGACCGCGGAGGAGGTCGCCCGAATCGCCCAGATCTCTATGGACATTCGTCAAGCCGTCCGTAAGGCTCTTCCAGCCCCTCCCGAACAGTTCTTTACCATGATGGTCCCCGGTAAAGTTCTCAACCTCGATGTACGTCCTGTCACCTTCTCCCACACGTCCCCGGATACTTATCTGGGATCGGTTATTCGATAGGACTTCACGGAGGGTTTCGATTCCAAGGGAAAGCCGACTGCTCCTGTCATCCCGAATTCCGTCCAACTTGCTCAGGCTATTCTCTGCGATGATATGCCCGCTCTGGCTGGTGTTCAGCTCGGTCCTACCGGCAGATCCGTCGCTAGGAGTTATGCTGCCACTCTCACCAAGCTCTGCCCGACTGGTGAGTAACCATTATTCCCACTTGTACCAATTGCTGACTTCCATGACGCGTAGGTCACACCACCGGTGTCAACGACGGAATAGACGACGGCGACCTTGACGATTCCGAGAAACGCTACCAAGCCGCTATGAACTGGTTAACCACTCCCGCCGGAACCGACCCCGGTAAGACCCGTATCGACACCTACAGAGACAAGCAGCTCGGTTACACCAACGCCTTTGAGCGCAAAATCAAGGCATTCGATGATGCTTTGGATCGCGCTATGAAGGATCCCTCCAATAATACGGTTGCTCTTCAACGAGCAGCGTACGATAAATGGGTTGGGGAGAACCAGAAGACGTACAACAATCTCGTTCAAGCTGCATATATGGATTGGGTTACCATTGGAAGGAAGGAGGAGGTAGAATACTACTTCGCCATAGTCGACAACGATTCCGCCATGTCGAGAGTCGAAGCCAGCAAGGTACGTGGCTTCGTCAATATGAACTCCCTCCCAGCCTCGGCTATTCTTACGATCCACCCTCTCCGCGCGCCTTTAGGAGGCGATGCGAGCCGCTATCATCTCGGATGTTGACGGCTCGACCGAGTACAACAAGGTCCAGTTGACCCCTTCAAACTGGGCATGGCTCGCAAAGCAGAAAGCCGATAGTGGACCGAAGGGTGAGACCGCCGACTCTCTGACTTGGAAGATTTCGAGGCTGGAGAAGATCAACATCCTCCTTAACGGTATGATCGCGGTACGTGCTGTTTGCTGTACGCCCCATTCTGCCGGTGGTGTTGATGCCCATGCACTAGAACCCGACGGCTGTTAACGGGAGTACCGCGCCTAGTCCCGCTCCTAACCTTCCCCCTCCCAACGATGCCGTCGTGGGCTTCCTCAAGGCCACGCAAGCGTACCAGGACGCCTCCATTGAATAGTGAGTAGCGCTCATTGACCCGTATCCACCCGCTTACGCGCTTCTTCAGTGAGAAGTCCAAGTGAGTTTCTGCACATCACCCCGAACGTGGAGAAGGTGTACTAACTCTGATCGTCCTAGGAACGATGGTGGTAACCCGGACAAGTATGTTCAAGTCCCCCCATCGACCTTTTTGTTCTAATGCTCCTTTTTCCAAGGGGGAACCTCGACATGAAGTTCAAGGCTATGAACACAGCTCGTGATAACTTGACACACTACTTCAGCGAACTTGACAAGAGCAACATCGCGAGGCTTAACGAGACCGCTACTGCCGCTCAAGCCGCTCTCTTTGCCGGCGATTCTGCGATTCTCAGGAAGCAGGTTGAAGCAAACGAAGCCAAGATCACCGCGTATAAAGAACAACTCGGAAAGTTGGGAGCTACGGAATCGTCCGGACAACTCCAAGACGTCTTTGCGATCGCTGCTGGTATCCCGCCCGCCGCTCCAGACCTCACGCCCCCCGCAGACCCGAAGGCTTCCAACGAACCGGATTACTGGACTTCCATCAGCGTCGAAGTTTCTTCCAGCTACTCGGCGGAGCAAACCTCGTCCTCCACCAATTCCTTCTCCGTTGGAGGTGGAGCAAGTTGGGGACTTTGGTCTGTCGGAGGTAGCGCATCTCATTCGGACGCCACCGCGGATGCTGCGAAGCAGATGGCGAATTCGAGCATTAAGGCTTCGTTCGATTGTATGAGGGTTGATATGACGAGGAGTTGGTTGAGAGGCGAGTTATTTTATGATGACGATTTGAGGGTTGCTGCTGGGAATTTGTGAGTCCTCTTTTTCCCTGCCCTCACGCGATGAGATGCTGGATACTGGGGACTGACTCGACTGCTACCTAACCTGTAGCGTCAGTCCCGGACCCGTTACCCTTGGCGGTTTGATGGACCCCAAGTCGTATTCCACCGATACCGAAGTAGATCAACTCGACCGCGAGAAACAGTTGGCCAAATATGATCTCTTCCCGATGTACCCCACAGGTCAGTTACGTCTCCCCGCTCCACTCCTTTCGCTGTTCCTCCTAACCCAGTTCCATTCATTTTCTCAGGTTTCCTTCTCGCTGCGAATGTCGTTCTGGAGATCGAAGGTGACACGTCCGACATTCAATCCCACTTCCACACTTCTTCCACGAGTGGAAGCGGGAGTGTTGGGTGGGGCCCGTTCAGTGTCACCAGCAGTTTCTCGCACACGGATACTCAGGCGAATTCGACTTGCGAAGCTACGGCTACGGGTTGTAAGATTACGATCAAGTCCCCTCAGATCATTGGGTGGATTTCGCAGATGGTCCCGGCGTTGCCGAGGTTGTAGTCCGGAGTGGTGTCTCCTTGGGTTCGTTCGACCACAAGCATGGACGGGTTGGGAACTCGAACACGCGCTGTGGTTTTATTTGTTTTTTATGTGTTAAAATACACGCTATGATCCTTCGAATCGTTTTTCGTGGCTCAAACAACTTTGGGACCTCTGGCCCAGAACATCGACCGTGTGCTACAGTTCATGTCCATGGTTGAACGTTGACTTCGCGACCCCATTGCCTCCCGCCGTATCCCGACCTCTCCCCGGATATAATTTCCAACCTGCGCCTGCGAGCTCTTGAGGAACTGGCACCGCGGGCAACCACGAATAATTTCGTTGAATAAACAGCTGGCGTTTGAATCAGTTCTTTCAGGAGAAAGGCGAACGAAAAACCTTGAAATTATTGTGATGATATAGACGGGAGCCGTTCTCATTGGCTAGCGCATGGTCGTACTTAACATTTTTCCGCCCGCTTTATTCTGCAGATATAGTTGAGGAAACAAAACGTGTTTTCAACGATTAAATCCCCGTTGCCCCCCGTGTGGTGAGAAAACATGAAGTTCGACAGACCCGGGAGGGGCGGCCCGTCAAACCCGGACAAGGGCCTACACTCCTCACGATCAAGTTTGACCTGATACTCCCACCATCGATTTCACCTCATCGACCATGGACCAAAAAGTAAACAGTCCATTCTCACCCCCGCCCTTCCACAAAATCGTACAGGAAGACACGAGAGTCACTTTCGATCGACCTTGAACGGCATTCCGTTCGGAGATTTCTGAACTGCGGGCCTATGACCACCTCACGTCCGCGTTTCTTGTTCCGCCCAGCGTCTCGCGTTACTTCCCTTTCGAATGATTTCATCCGCCAATCCACAACCGACCCCGCGCGTCGTTTTCGCGGCATTTGACAACGTGGGGCTCATTCGCCTGGCCACGAATAACCGACCAAACAAACCGGTCCAAACATCGATTTTGGTAAGCGGGTACCGGACTCAGGAACCACGACTGTCCTCAAATCTTCCACCAGAAAAAGACAAACTATAAGACGCCAACCCCGGCGGGAGAGCGGATTCAACCCCTTTTGCCTCTTTCATGTCTTGGGCGGGCAAGGGGCGGAAGACTTTGATGGCAACCTGCGTGCGGTCGTATTGCCCTCGCTAGACGTCGGTCAGTTCTCCAAGTGCCACGACAATGTAGCCACGTTTCTCGAGTCCCGCAGAGAGCACGGCTGAAGTCGGGAGCCGTTCAATTGCGCTACACACGCTTCCCAAGGCGGTTGCAAATTTCACATTTTGTGGGTCAATGGTTGAATATGCCTTTGTAGGAACGGTGAAAGGAAGATTCCAAGAGGGGATCAGGCGATCTCGGCGCGCCTGGTCGACTTTGTCTACAAATTTCGTCTGATCTTCTGGTGTCAGTCCCAAAACGTTTCGCAGTAGGTTCTTGCTATTCAGCAAAGGGGCGGTTAGTTCTCTCAACTGGTCGGATGTCAAGTTGCTGTTCGTAAACTTCTGGATTGCAACCTCCCAGCGGGTCGAATCGCGAGGTGCAGCGACAGCTTTACTCGTCCTGACCACAACGAGGGCCATCTGGGGTTAGCGTAAGGGGGGAAAGAGCGTGTATATTGGGAGGCCAGTCACCATGCGACTAACTTATGCCTTACAGCTCACACGAGGCAACTTCTTACATAACCGGCCCCGAGGCCCGAGCCTTAGTGTGGTCACGATCACCCCCACAGTGTTGATAATGTGCTCAACAGTTCGCACGCGGATGAGTTGAGGATCGTTGAAGATAATCTCTTCAAACCCCAGTCAAATTCCGACAGCCGATCGAATAAATCCAAGTCCAAGTTTCCCTCACGAACGCGAAGTTCCTTGAGTAGCTGACGAGAAAGAGAAGTGGTGGGCTTGTCATCCGCCATACAGAAAATGCCACTGAGGGTGGGGCGTTTGAGGTTTGGGAAATGGTTGACGAGGATGGCGAACGTGCTTATCGACCCGAGGGAGCAGTCTCAAGAGGGTGTGTCGAAATGGCGAGGACATCTTGATCTCCTGGGAACTGACGGACGGAAGGTGGAAGGAGGTTAAGGAGAAGTGTCGAAGTTGGTGGAGGGATGTGAAATACTCCCGAAGGACATCGAGGCAGCACTCCGGTCGGAACAAAACTCGAAATGCATCAATTTCGGCGAAATAGCTCAACGACCGGATGTCTTCGGCTGGGATTTGTCCACGATTTCGCGACCAAGGAATAATTCCAGAATGACCATTTGTCATCTGAGAGTAGATGACCGAGGATTTGGTCGAGTGGTTCGTGAGGAAGCCTCGTCCCGAGCCGGGAGGGATGGGTGTTTGGTCGATGGTGGAAGTGGAAGGCGACGACTGAAATGGGTGGGAATGTGGGAACAAAGGAGGGGGAGTCCGAGTCGATCCGACTGGGACTGCGCAGTTTCCCCTCCCCTTGTCAAACCCCTCTCTACCTTGGCGTAAGCGTCATCGCTCACAACACTCACCACTCCCCAGTCCAAGCTCGAGATGGACCTTCCTTGACGAAATCCTCACCTGTCTACCCTCAGACGACAAACAATCGTTCCCGAATTGCTCCTTGGTCGCGAAATCGTGGTTGGACCCCTAGCAGCCGGGTGTACACCATTTCCTCCATCCGCCTTACCCCCAAGACATACCCGCTGTGGCTGGACAAGATCTCGCCTGAGAGCGCTGGGCTTATGTATCGTGTCCGTTCGTTGGCCTGTGGCGATTTGGAACTTCCGAACGCCTCTCTGCCCTATCTCACTGGCTGTTTTCAGGATTCTTTACCCTCGTTTTTTCGGCTTCGGAACCCCTCTCTAGACGACACTTACATCGGGTCAACCGTCCCAGACTATATCCCCCTCTCCTCAGCTTTCCAACACGCCCTCGCCTCGGTGTCCCTCGGGGCTGCGCGTGGAGTGGGTTTGTCACCTTGTTGAGTACCTCCAGAACCTCAGGAACCTCGAGATCCATCAAATATTGTTCAGTATGGGAGATTAACTCGACCCGACTCTTTCTCGTCTATTGGGCGGAAAACTCAGCGTCGGCCTAATCTGGAGCCAGGGCAGCACCCGGACCCTCGTTGATTGGCTACAACAGTATTTCAAGCATCTAACGATGCACGTCTTACCGAAATACTGCGCTCACACTGTAATTGTCCTCCAGACGGACCCCTGCGGATCTCTCGCGGTGTCCTGAGCTTCGCCAGCTAGAGATGACCACAACACCCCCAGGCGAACTAGAACGAACCTCATCATCCATCACCTCCCTTAAACCTCCACAAACCGGTCTTCTTGCTGCCCACCCAAACTCCTGGGGCGCACGGGATACAAGTGAAACACAACCGACGTGACGGTGTGCGTGAGTGATGAAGGAATGGTGGCAGTGAGGGTCTACCATTCAACGTATACACGAGGGGTGGTGACAAAACAAAGGCAAGAATAAGGAGACAGCGGGGTCGTATCATAAAACTGGAGATTGAAGAATGGTCGGCGGGTGACCGTGGGCGGTGGCAGGAACCCAGGACAGAAAGCACCACTTATGGACGGGCGGACGCGTAGGGACTGCCCACCGTCACGAGGACATGCTTCGCCTGCGTTCTCCAGAAATCCAAAGAGGAAAAAGGTTACGGAATCTGAGGAGATAATCCGGAAGGGAGTACGCCGCGTAAAAGCGGACAGGGTGTGTGTAGTAGCGAAGTGGGGCAAGCTAGGAACGTCTTGCAGTGGAAGTGAGGTGGGAAGTGCGCTCGACGCGGACATCTGGGTACACGCGTTTCACAACCTGTCGACTCGATGGCCGTGGTTGGTGTTGCCAAATCACCACCGAAAAGGTTTGGAAAGCAGTGTGACGAGAGAGGAAACAAAAAGGGAGAGAGGGAAAAGGCGTGGAGAGGATAGCGACCGCGTTGTCGGACAGCCAACGGTCGTTGGTCATGATTAGCAAGCAAAGGAGCCCACCGCCCCTGGTAGCAGTCGCGTTGCAGAATCTTCATCGATCGCGTTTACTGAACGGAGAAGAAGTTCGCAGGTAACACCTAGGCAGGAATCGAACCCGGCCGTAAAGATGCACGCGCTCGTCCTCTCCGGACATTGAATTTGGTCTACTCAGCCTTGAAGTTTGAAGTATGAATGTTGAGGCGCGGAGAAACTTTGACCGGGTAGGACTCCCTGCTGCCGACTGGGGTGGACGTTGGATTTGCGATGGAAGTTCTGGAGGGGAGGTGGCTGAGCGCGGGGTTGGATAGGACCCAAGGAATTCAGGATGGGTGAAAGGACAGACGGCAGAACAGACACCGACCCGCGAGCAGAGGTTCCTGCATACCGCAAGGATGGTTCTCGTTTCTAACCTCCCAAGGGCTCCTGGTCGGGTGGTCTGTGCCCGAGTTGGCGATCACGAGACGGGATCGGTCCCGGAGAACGCGGGTAAACTTTGTCCTCCGCAACACCCGTAGGTGTCCCAGTTCTGAAGGCATCCACTTGTCCACCGGCGCAGACCTGGAGGAAAGACGAAGGCGTAGGGAACACGGAATTGGTTTGGTGTACAGACGTGCAACACCCGTCTTCCAGCCAGGATCCGGATATCACTTCGAGGTTCGTTCATCAGTTTCACTCGCGCCCGGACACGAGTATCGCTAAGTTTTTCCAATCTATAGCACGAGCTGTATATAAGGAGCACGCAGAAGGTGGAAAAGGGGATCGTCCCCTTCCTCGACTGATCCCAAAGTCGGCGAAGTCCTCGCTCTCGAGCCCGATGTCGTCTTCCCTTCCACCAGAGATACTCGACCACGTCATCGACCACCTGCACGACGAACCAACCACACTCAAGACGTGTTGTCTCGTCTCCAAATCATGCGTTCCCCGCGCACGAAAACACCTCTTCGCCCATGTCGAATTCGATGCCTGGGAATCCCACCTCGAAGTGTGGAAGAAGACCTTTCCGGATCCTCCCAACTCCCCTGCTCACCACACGCGTAGCCTCTTCATTCACGCCCCCCCAACCATTACTCCCGCAGACACAGATGTGGGCGGTTGGATTCAAACCTTCCACAACGTCACGCACTTGCGATTGATGCGCCTGAACCGGGCCGCCCTCGCCCCACTCTACGGATTGTCACCCGCCGTCAAGTCACTCGATCTGTCCATTATCCCCTTCGAGGTTTTCGACCTCATCTGTTCTTTTCCCCTTCTTGAGGACCTGGCATTGATTTCCCTTTACCCCAAGGATGACGCAGAAGTGTGGAACCCTCCTTTGACGTCACCAAAACTCACCGGGCACCTTGACATGAGGACGTCTGGGACGTTCCCCTCTGTCACCCGTCATTTGTTGGACCTCCCCGGTGGTCTCCACTTCTCCAAGATCACCGCATTTTTCTTCAGGGGAGACGCTGAGTCGGTGACGGACTTGGTCTCGGAGTGTTCTGACACCCTGGAATCTCTCACCGTCCTCCTTCATTCCTCGAGTGCGTTTCCTTCTACTTCTGTGACTGGCCAGTACCTCACCACCGCCTGCGCCATAGACGTACCCGATATGGTTTCTCTTGACCTCTCCAAGGCCACAAAGCTCAAACATGTGAAGTTTCTGCGGACGAAGATGAGGTCGACCGTCCGGTGGATCGTCAAGGCGCTCCAAACAGTCGAATCCAAATACCTTGAAAGCATCACCGTCTTCCCGTTCGACAAATCGCTCCCAGAGACGGTTGAGGAGGAGGTTTATCAGGAATGGCAAGACCTCGACCGCCTGTTAGTCCGATTCTGGACCTCGCACTCGATCCGTCCCCAGGTTGCGTACGTGGCGGGGAGGAGGGGAACGAAGGATCTAGAAGATGACGCGCCGAAGTTGTTACCAGAGTTGACTATGAGAGGGCTCGTTGACCTAGTCGAGATCTGCCACTAGAACAGGTTCGGGCGTTTCTTCGAGTTACCGAGGTTATATCAGGCAAATTTTGTATTCCTCATCCCTCCCTTGGTTCTGTTCGAGAATGGACGGGTTGGGAATTCAAACACACCGTGGGCCCGACAGTTTCTTTCGTTCTATCTCGTGTTCCTCCGAGGTCTACGCGGTAAACACAGACACACGTGGTGGTTCTTTGAATTGCTCGTTGTGGACGATGGCGCTCCAGGTGAGAGGTCTTCCTCCACGGTCAGTCGTCCCCGTCGCATGTCCTCTCGTAAATAATTCGCCATCGAAATGCCTCGCGTTTCAGGTGGACCCGGAGGCGGAACTGGCCTGAAGGACGGGGCTTCTTCAACACACAAAAGTACAGAATCGTGCTCTTCGATCAGCGTGGATCCGGAAAATCGACTCCGTACGTCGCCACGGGACGGACCGAAACCGGCAAAGGAGAGCGCGGGGCGGGACTCTACCTCCCAGAGGATCTCGTCGGGTACACGATTCCCGCGTTGGAGAGAGGGGATCCGGGGTGCACACGATTGTCACAGATAAATCGGGTCGTGGGTAAAAACGATTTCAAACTGACAAGAAATCAAAGCCATTGTGCACCGATGTGATCGGACAGAAAACAAGACCCCTCGTGGGGATAACGGTCGAGGGGAGTGCAATGCTCATATACGAGAGTGAGTAACTGTTTACCGAGGGCGGTGGAATTCACCTGCCGACTCGACTCCGACAGGTGTGGCGGAACGATTGGGATATATTTTCCGGTCAAGACGTGTTCGTTGTTGTATTTGTACGACAACAAGGGCACCTTTGAGTCGTCGCCATATCTCGACGACCACGGTGAAGTTGATATGTCGATGAGGTACGAGAGTAAGTCACTGTCAATGAGTTAACCATCTGACATCTCACTCATCAGACGCGGGACAGTACCTAGTGAATGATCTCAGCGACGGGATTCATCGAGGAGGTCCAGGAATGGATTCGAGGAGTACCCTCAAGAAGTCGGGGGGCTGGGTGACCTGGGTCATGGGTGTCTCACCACCCAGGACCTGACTAAGGTCGGACATTATGAGGTTCACCAGGTTTTTCCAAGACCAGTTGGTAAGTGATCTCTTCCCGATGGTCCGGACAGTTTCTTTCGCTCTGTCTTTTGTGTTTTTCTGGGTCTACGGTAACCATAAATGTACACATGCGTGGTCCCTTCAAGTCGCTCGTTGTGAACTCGAGCGACGTTGCAACTGCGGCGAATGCGGTGGGTCGCACATCACCACCCGAACCCAGGGTTTCCACTTCTCTCGCTTGGACCCTCGACCGGCCGTTGAAGGGGAGCGGCGATAATGGAGTCCGAACCCTGGCTACATGCCACCGTTCACGTCCACAGGTTGCCCGGTGACCTTATTGTTACTCTCCAAACTGCCTTGTTCGGAACCTTATCAATATCGCGGTGAAGCTTAGTACCCGAAGTTTCAAGGTCCAAGTTGGATGGCCGGGAAGAAGGGCACTGCGGTGTGTACCGCATCCGTCCGTGGGTGGGCTGATGTGTAGGCGAGGGACCACAAGGTGATATTGGAGAGGGTGAAGAAGAAAAAACACAAGATGCGACACGCGAGGAACACGATCGATATGGCGATGTATGCGATCAATCGAGATGACGAGGAAACCAGAAGAACAATAAGTCGCCAATAGATAAGTAGCCGTGAACAATAACGGTCCGCGTCCATACCCGCGGCCGCGGGGCGCTGGTCAAAGCGTGTCGAAAATCGGAACCTGAAACGAAAAGTAAACAAGAAATAGAGAGTCCGTGACGTTCGTTCCCCGAACCACCATATAAGAGGTGGGCTCTCTCCCAAGAACCACCGAAACCCATCATACCACTGCCAATCCCACCCACCACATCATCCCCCACAGGACCGAGCATTGCACCCAACCCTGTCTACTCGCCATCGGGCACAAAACACCCTGGTTGATTCGTGTCTCCCAGCACCTCGCGGATCTGGGGGATCCGCGGGACTTTCCCCTCGGCGTTCTTGACTTGGTCGTAGCCACCTCCCAAACTCGAGGCAGCTGGGCTGCTTGACTATTGTCAATCCCGTTAGTATAGAGCACGGTTTCTGGCGGGGTAAAAAAGACTTACCCCTGACCGGGCACCGTTCTCTATATTCTTGGGCTTGGCAGCGGCCAAGCACTTCGACATGATAACCTCTTGGGCGGGGAACTCACCACCCCCTCCGCCATCACCTTCGTCGTAGAAACCCCCAGAACCCCACGTGACGTCGACTCGAGGCAGCGGGATGGTCCAGAGCCTTGGCGTTGGAGGGACCGTCCACACAAGGGGTGCCATTGACATCGGCTGCAATGAGTACGAGTCGGAGGATAAGTACTCCAGTCATTTGTTGAAGGGCACTGAATGGGTACCGTGCAGGGATTGGTCATTGACGACGGTAGACCGAAGTTGTTGTGCAGTGCGGAACCTTCACAGAATATATCTGGTGGCATTGGTTGATTAGTTGGTACATTCGATGGTTGTGTATCGGAGTGCGTGGGTACACACCCAATGGATCGAGTTCATCGGAACCTAAGGGCGCCTCCCAACACAACCGGTTCCAATCCTCGGGAAGGAACCCCGGGATGAAGTGGGATGGTTCTATCTCGTTGAACGCATCTACGGGCGGTAGTGGTGGGGTCAAACAGCGTTCGGGTGATCGATTTCGAGCCACGAAAGGACACGTACCAATGCTTATAAGTTCTGAATCATCGGTTGGGTTCGCCCATTGGTATACCATGACTACTCTCGTCGAGGGGGGAGATGCGGTTTCAAGGGAGGGGATGAAGGGCTTATATGCCAGAGGGGTGTGGCGGAATGTCCGTGACCAAAGCTTAACCAAGCCGAGTGTGGGAAGTAGCCTCAATGGACAGACGGACGTACACACGTGAACCAGACGTCGCCACGAGGACCCGCCGCGGCCGCGTTATCCAGAAATCCATCGGCAACCTCAGACTGAAATTGGAAGCAACCCAGGTGAACGAGGCACGTCACGTAAAAAGCACGTGTGTTACGGCACGGCAGCCGAGATCATGGACGGGGTGGGTTTGGTGCTCTACTTGCCGCGACGTCCGGATACACGTGTTCGGTAACAAGAGAGAAAACAATGACAGAGAGGGGGAAGGCGTGGAGTGGGTAGCAACCGCTGCGGTATATCATGCTCGGGCCCTCGAACACTGGTTGTGCTACGCCACAACGTGTATAGCCCCCAAAAAACACGTTGTCGGACGGGTTGTTCGTTGCGGGCAAGGGTAGTCAGTCGATCGAATAAAGGAGCCCATCGTCCCAGAAATGGGTCGTGAGGCTAGATGTGAATGGGGCCAAGGTCCAGTTTGAGCGAGGACGTGTTGTGGTGGAAGAGACAGACTCCGAGCGGGATCAGTCCCGTTTCGTACTCGCTCCAACCTCGGCAAACGCTGCGTAGCCTCAGTCCGACCCCTGTAATGGAAAAGTCGTGATGAGTATGTCATTTGAACCCATGGCTGGCTGGGAACCGAAGTATTTGGCCTAGATGCGGGACGGGCAGAAGAAACGTATCGTTGAGAAAGGGAGGAGTAGTGCGGCCCTTCTCCCCAAGTCGGATTCCCGAGGGGGGTGCCTTTGGGCGTCCAACGTTTTCAAAATCCATGGGTGAACACCACAAGGTATCGGAACTGTGTCCAAGAAAGCCAGGAGGGGGAAAGGACAGACGAGCAGATGGCCGTCGATCCGGGTGTCATCCGCCATGACGTTCTATCGCATTCACTGGCAAGCAGTCGGGCGGCTCTCGTGTTTAGCC
>Ga0307516_10006677_pt1 | contig 13481 bp, 9 predicted proteins | sample 19_EM_MG_FD_203310 | JGI IMG/M metagenome (GOLD analysis project Ga0307516, IMG submission 203310) | Populus trichocarpa ectomycorrhiza microbial communities from riparian zone in the Pacific Northwest, United States - 19_EM | ecosystem: Host-associated > Plants > Roots > Unclassified | place... | reverse complement strand
TCAAGTGGTGTTTGCATGCGCGATATTCTTAAGTGGCAATCTGCAGAATCGCGATCACATCGCGTGGGCGCGGGCTCGCGTGGCGCTGGGCGCGGCTAGCGGCGGCGCCGCCGCACCGCCGCCGCGGCGGCGGCGAGGCCGACCGCGATCGAGCCGATCGGCGACTCGCCCGGGCGGTGGCCGGTCACGGCGCAGCCGGCGAAGCTCTCGTCGTAGCCCGGCCAGCACACGCCGCCGCCCTGGCCGTCGTCGCGGCAACCGAAGTTGGCCGGGCATTGCCCGGGCTTGCACGACTCGACGCAGAACTTGGCGCCGTTGTCATTGGCGCACTGCCACGACCTGCAGTCGGTCTGGGCGGCGCAGGCCTCGCCGAGCCCGCCGGGAGTTCCCGGCCCGGCGACGCAGCGGCCGCCGATGCAGGTCGAGGTGTCCTCGGGGCAGTCGGCGGCGGCCTGGCAGCCCGTGCCGACGATCACCTGGATGCGCGCGCGCCCCGGCGTGCCGATGTTGTCGTAGCCGGTGACCTCGATCGTGTGGGTCCCGTCGGCGAGCGCGCCGGGGCCGGTGAACGCGTACGGCCCGTGCGTGGGTGTCGCGCTCTGGATCAGCACGCCGTCGACGCGGAGCTCGGCCGACGCGACCTTGGTGTCGTCGGTGATATCCGCGGTGACCGTGAAGCCATCGGTCACGACGTCGCCGACCCGGGGCTTGACGATCGTCACGGCGGGCGGCGTGGCGGCGCTGTCGCCGAACAGCGTCGTGATCACCTGGACGTCGTTCTGGGTCTGGGCGCCGCCGCACGCGCACGGATGAAACTGGAAGTCGTCGCCGGTGCACGTCACGCCGAGCGGTGAGCGGTGGTTGCCGTCGCAGTCGCTGCCGCACTGGATCTGCGCGTTCTTGTAGTACCGGCGGCCGGTGTACTTGAAGTACGTCATCGGGTCGCTCGGCTCGGTGGCGTGGTCGAGCGCGAACGAGTGCGCGATCTCCTGCGCCGCGGTCGCGCAGATCTCCTCGGCATCGTCGCCCCACACGTCGAACACGAACACGACCGAGTTGGGGATGTAGGTCTGGCAGCTGAACGGCGACACGCCGCCGAGGTCGGACGCCAGGCCGATCTGCTGCGGCATGCCGCCGATCATGATCTCGAAGTGCGGCTGCTCGCCCGGATCGACCTCGGTGACCTCGACGTTGAACGGCGCGTAGACCTCCTTCATGCACGCCACGACGGTGTTCCACGTGTCGTCGCCCTGCGAGAACGCGCTGAGCACGCCGTGGCCCAGGCTCGAGCGCGCGGGGGTCATCGTCGAGTTGGTCGAGCCCTGCGCCACCGTGCAGCCGCCGGCGCAGCGGTTGAGGTAGATCGTATGGGTGTTGACCGGCGCCGCGGCCTCGATCGAGACCAGCGGCTCCCACATCATGGCGGAGCGCGGTCCGCGCGTGGCCAAGACCGGCGAGCCGGGCGCGATGGTGTGCGGCCCGCCGAGCTCGGCGGGCGCGGCCATGCCAGCGGCCGGGACCGCCAGCCAGGCGGCGATCGCGAGCGCACGGGAACCTTGTCGGGGGTTGTCGTGAATGGACGCCATTGCCGCACTCGGCGTATCGGCACGGCGCGGCGAATGTTGATGGCCCGGCCGGCGGGCGGGCTCACCGGCGGGCTCACCGGCGGGCTCAGAAGATCGCTGCGGTCGCGATGAACCCGACGTACGCGGCGATCAGCACCACGCCCTCGATCCGCGAGATCCGTCGCGAACCGCGCAGCATCAGGACGCCGAGCAGCGTGATCACGACGAGGCCGATCAGGTCGGACAGGTGCAAGACTTCACCGGCACGGATCGGCCGCAGGTAGGCCGTGACGCCGAGCACGAGGAACACGTTCAGCACGTTCGAGCCGATCACGGTGCCGATCGCGAGCGCGGCCTCGCCCCGCACCGCGGCGACCGTCGAGCCGATCAGCTCCGGCAGCGCCGTGCCGATCGCGAACACGGTGAGGCCGAGCATACGCTCGGAGATCCCGAGCTCGGCGCCGATCCGGCGGCCGCCCCACACGAACAGCTTCGAGCCGATCACGAGCAGGATCAGGCCCAGCGCGGTCTGCAGCGCGGCGACGCTCCGCGGCGCGCGCGGGTGGCCGCGGCCGCCGAGCATCGCGCCGCTATCGGCGCTGCGGCGCGTCTCGGCCTCGAGCGCGTCGTCGGGATCGAGCCGGGCCGACACGGTGAGCGTGGCGATCGTGAACACGACGGCGCAGGCGATCAGCACCACGCCCTCGAGCCGCGACAGCACGCCGTTGCGGAACAGCAGCGGCACCGCGATCGCCGAGCCGAGCAGCACCGGGACCTCGCGGCGGATCAGCCGGCCGTCGATCACGGGCGGCGAGATCAGCGCCGTGATGCCGAGGATCAGGCTGATGTTGGCGGCGCACGAGCCGATCACCGTGCCGAGCGCGACCGGCTCGTGGTGCTCGAGCGCGCTCTGCGTCGCGATCGCCAGCTCGGGCGCCGACGTGCCGTAGGCCACCACGGTGAGGCCGACGACCAGCGGCTTGACGCCGAACGCCCGCGCGACCTGCGCCGAGCCGCGGATCAGCCAGTTCGCGCCCCAGTACAGGACGCCGATCCCGGCGGCGACGAGCAGGACGTTGAGAGCGGTCACGCTCCCCACAGTGTCGCACGAGTTCGGCGGCGGTGGGGCGCGCGCCGGCGGTGCTCCCCGCCGGTACAAGCCGGCAAGCGGGCTCTAGCGACCCGTGCGAACCAGGTAGCGGGCGTCGCGGATCATCTCGTCGAGCCGCTGGATATCACTCGAGTCGTAGGTGCCGCGGATGTGCGCGTGGCCATCGACCAGCAGGAAGTAGCCGCTGTGCGAGATCGCCGGGGCGCCCGACGGCGTGACGCCCTCGCGGGCCATCGAGTTCATGAACGGGCCCTCGACCAGCCGGCGGACGTCCGCCACCGGCCCGGTCACGAACCGCCAGCGCGCCGGATCGGCGGCGTAGCGCTGCGCATACGCGGCCAGCCGCGCCGGCGTGTCGTACTCCGGATCGACCGAGAACGACGCCAGCTTGATGTGGGCGCCGGCGTCGAACGTCTTGTCCTGCAGGCGCTGCATCTTCATCGTCGTCACCGGGCAGATCGTGTCGCACCGGGTGAACAGAAAGCTGACGAGCGTGACGTGGCCGTCGAGCGCCGCATCGCTGAACGGCTGGCCGCGCTCGTCGGTCAGCGCGAACGGCCCGACCGCGCCGAGGTCCTGGAGCACCGGATCGGCCGGCCGGCACATCAGCGTCGGCACGACCACGGCCGGCACGACCGCGGCGAGCAGCACGACCACGAGGCCGAGCAGCAGGCGCCGTCCGGGGATCGAGACCGAAGGAACAGGGTGGGCCACGGCCGGACCGTGTCAGATCCGGGCGCCAAACGCACGGCCCGCGCCGCCCAGATCGAGCCCGGTTCGCCGGGCGCGGCGATCGGAGAATCACGCTCTGCGGCGAGCGCCCCGCGTCGCGGGCTCGGCGGTGCGACATCTGCGCGCACCGGCCGTGCTAGCGTGTCGCGGTGGCGACCAATCACATCCGCGACGTGTCGCTGCGCCCGGTGGCGACCGATGACGACGACGGCGGCCACGCGATGGTCATCGCGCTCGAGCTCGCCGAGCCGACCGCGCTGGTCGGCTTCCTCGAGGAGGTCGTCGGCCGGTTCAAGGCCGAGCGCATGGCCGCGCCACCCGACGCGCGGTTCCTGCTGATCATGGCGGTCGGCGACGTCTCGGCGGGCGACTTCGCCGACGCCTGGCGCGCCTCGATTGCCAATGATGCGTCGGCGCGCGCGCTGCTGGGCACGCTGCAGGCCGCCGACGTGATGCAGGGCGATCCGCACGGCGTGGTGATCGGCCAGGCGTCGCTGCTCGCGAGCGAGCCGCCGCCGGGCACCTGAAGCGCCGCGGCATCGCTCACGGCGGCCGCGTGCCCGTCGCGGCGATCCGCGCGCGGACCCAGTCTCCCAGATCGAGCGCGCCGGCGGGCGCGCGGCGGCGCTGGGCCGAGGCGATCGCCCGGCCGAGCTCGGCCACCGAGGCGTAGCGGTCGCGCGATTCGAACGCGAGGCTGCGCATCGCGATCTCGGCGAGGTCGGCGGCGAGCCCGGCGAGCTGCGGTCCGCCGCGGATCGCGTCGCGCAGCGCCCACGGCGTCTCGCCGGTGAACGGCCGGGCCCCGGTGGCGAGCTCGACCAGGGTGACGCCGAGGCCGTACTGATCGGCGGCGCCGGTGACCGGCTCGCCGGCGAGCTGCTCGGGCGCCATGTACGCGTAGCGCCCTTTGCGCGCCCCGGCGGCGGTCAGATCAGTGAGCGCGGTCGCCTTGGCGATCCCGAAGTCGCCGAGCACGACGTCGCCGGTGGTCGAGACCAGGATGTTGGCCGGGCCGACGTCGCGGTGGACCAGGCCGAGCGGCAGGCCGGTCGCGCCGGTCGCGTCGTGCATGTGGGTGAGGCCGAGCGCGAGCTCGTGGACGACGTGGAGGGCGAGCGGCTCGGGCAGCGGGCCGTCCAGGTGGCGGGCGAGGTCGCCGCCGTCGACATACTCCATGACGACGTAGTAGCTGCCGTCGTGCACGCCGAGCTGGACCACCGAGACCAGGTTGCGGTGGTGCAGCGTGCCCGCCAGCTTCGCCTCGCGGATCAGCGCGCGCTCGAGCTCGGGCTCGCCGACCAGCTCGGGCGCGAGCCGCTTGATCGCGAACCGGCGCTCGAACCCGCTGGCGCCGTGCGCGATCGCCAGGTGGACCTCGGCCATGCCGCCGCGGCCGAGGCGACGCACCAACTCGTAGGGACCGATCGCGCGTATCATGAGCCGTGGCGCGGACCGCGACAGTATATAGCGATTTTCTCGATGGTGCCGGCGGTCGGCTGCGCTGCCAGATCATCGTGATCGACGGGCCCGACCGCGGCCGCGCGTGCCGACTCGGCGACGGCGACGTCGCGATCGGCGGCGCCGCGACGTGCGAGCTGGTGCTGTCCGACGACCGGGTCTCGGCCCGCCACGTCGCGGTGCGCTGCGACGGCGCGCGGTTCGCCGTGCGCGACCTCGGCTCGACCAACGGCACGTGGTACGAGGGCTCGCGCGTCGAGCAGGTCACCGTGCCGGCGGGCGCCACGCTGCTGATCGGCCGCACCGCGCTGCGCATCGAGCCCGAGGCTCAGCCGCTCGATCTGCCGCCGAGCCAGGCCCGCCGGTTCGGCGAGCTGGTCGGCGACAGCCTCGCGATCCGCGAGGTGTTCGCGGTGCTCGAGCGGATCGCCACGTCCGAGGTCACCGTGCTGATCGAAGGCGAGACCGGCACCGGCAAGGAGCTGGTCGCGCGCGCGCTGCACGACGCCTCGCCGCGCCGGCGCGGGCCGTTCGTCGTCGTCGACTGCGGCGCGCTGCCCGAGGGCATGCTCGACAGCGAGCTGTTCGGCCATGTCCAGGGTGCCTACACCAGCGCCGGGCGACCGCGCGAGGGCATGATCGTGCGCGCCGACGGCGGCACGCTGCTGCTCGACGAGCTCGGCCGGATCTCGCCCGCCGTGCAGGCGCGCCTCTTGCGCGTGCTCGAGGAGCGCAAGCTCCGGCCGCTCGGCGGCGACCGCGAGCGCGCGGTCGACGTGCGCGTGATCGCGGCGTCGCGCGACGACCTCGACGTCGAGGTCGCGGCCGGCCGGTTTCGCCCCGACCTCTTGTACCGGCTCGCGGTCGTGCGCGTCGGCCTGCCCCCGCTGCGCACCCGCCGCGAGGATCTCGCCATCCTGGTGCGCGAGCTGCTGCGCCGGCGCGGCTTTGCCGACGAGCCACCGCACGGCCCCAACCTCGATCGCCTGGTCGCCCATGGCTGGCCGGGCAACGTCCGCGAGCTGCGCAACGTGATCGATCGCGCGATCGCGCTGGCGCCGGGCGGCCGGCGGTTCTCGGACCTCGTGATCCGGATCGACCCGTCGCCGACCGCCGGGGCGACCGCCGGCGACGGGCTCGCCGTGCGCAGCGATCTGCCCTACGCCGAGGCCAAGGAGCTCGTCGTCCACGAGCTCGAGCGCCGCTACCTCGCCGACGTGCTCGCGCGCACCGCCAACAACCTGTCGGCGGCGTCGCGCGAGTCGGGCATCGACCGCAAGCACCTGCGCGCGCTGGCGCGCAAGCACGGCCTGATCGGCGCGCACGATGACGACGCCTGACGCGCTCACGGGATGCGCACCACGACCGCCGAGATGTTGTCGCGCGAGCCCGCCGCGTAGGCAGCCTCGACGAGCGCGCGGCACGCCAGCTCGGCCGGCGCCGCGAGCAGCGCCGCGATCTCCCGCGCCGCCAGCACCTCCGAGAGCCCGTCGCTGCACAGCAGGAACACGTCGCCGGGCGCGCACGCCTGGCGCTGGACCTCGGGCTCGCTGACCGGTGTGCCGAGCGCCCGGGTCACCACGTGGCGCCACGGGAAATCGGCGCCGGGCACCGCGCCGGTGGCCGCCAGCTCCGCGGCCAGCGAGTGATCCGTGGTGAGCTGCGCGATCGCGCCGTCGCGCAGCCGGTACAGCCGGCTATCGCCGACGTGCGAGATCACCGCGCCATCGCGCGACAGCCGCAGCGCGACCACCGTCGAGCCCATCTGGCTCAGCGCGGCGTGGCGCCGCGCCGCGATCCGGTCGGCGGCCAGCCGGGTCGCGACCATCAGCTCGTTCTCGGTGACCGAGCGGGTCGGGTCGATCTCGTAGGGCCAGGTCACGTCGGCGTCGCCGGCCGTGCGGCGCACCAGCTCGTGGATCGTCGCCACGGCGAGCGCGCTCGCGATCTCACCACCCTCGTAACCGCCCATGCCGTCGGCGACGATGAACAGGCCGAGCTCGGGCAGGGCGCAGACCGCGTCCTCGTTGTTGCCGCGCCGCCCGGCGATGCTGAGTGCGTAGCTATCGAGCTTCATGCCAGGCGATCGAGCGAGCGCCGCGCCAGCCCGAAACCCGGCGAGATCACGGCGCCGCCTGGAGGATCGCCGCCCCAGATCCCCCGGCCGGCTGGGGTGGCACCGGAGCCCTCCGATCGCGCGACGCCCGGCTACACCTCGGGCGGGCGGTGCGCGCGGCTGGCGAGGAACAGCCGGCGCAGCTCGGGATCGCGCAGCTTGGCGGCCTTGAGCTCGACCTCGGCGTCGGCGCGGTCCTGCGCGGCGCGCGCGGCCTCGGGCTTGCCGGCGGCGGTGAGCACCTCGGCACGCCAGCGGTGGACGTGCTCGGCGCCCTCGGGGCGCGCGCCCTCGAGCAGGTGGACCGCCTCGTCGGCGGCCTCGACCGCCTCGGCGTGGCGCCCGAGCCGCGACAGCGCGAGGCCCTGGAACGCCAGGCCGTAGACGATGCCGACCAGCATCGGCATCTTGCGCGCCCACTCGGTGGCCGAGCGCGCGATCTCGAGCGCCGCTTCGGGCGGGTTGCCGATCGTCAGGTGGGCGAGCGCGATGTACTCGAGCGCCCGGACCTCCTGGTAGCGATCGCGGTTCTCGGTCGCGAGCGCGAGCCCGCGCTCGAGCAGCTCGAGCGCCGCGCTGCCCAGGCCGCGCGCCAGCTTGGCCTGGCCCCACGACACCGCGGCGTCGGACGCCGCCGCGAGATCGCCGGTCTGATCGGCGAGCTTGAGCGCCTTGCCGAGGTAGCTATCGGCGCGGTCGAGATCGCCGAGCTCGGCGTAGCACTGGCCGATGCTGCTGAGCTTGGCCGCGATGCTCGAGCGGTCGCCGAGCGCCTGGTCGAGCTTGAGCGCGCTCTTGCCGTGGGCGAGCGCCTCCTCGAACTCGCCGAGCCCGGAGAACACCACGCCCATCTCGCCGAGCGCCTTGGCCTCGAGCCGGCCCATGCCGAGCGCGCGGTAGATCACCAGCGCCTCGGCGTAGCTCTCGATCGCCGCCTCGAGCCGGCCCATGTTGCGCAGCGTGGTGCCGCGCTGGCTGAGGATCGTCGCGCGGGTCGACAGCACGGGCGACGGCGTGCGCGCGCCGTCGGGGCTGCCGGTGCGGTCGCACAGCGCGAGCGCCTGCTCGGCCAGCCGCAGCGACTCCTCGGCGTTGCCGACCAGCCGCGCGATCGCCGCGCGCAGCCGCAGCGCCTCGGCCTCGAGCAGCGCGTCGTGGGTATCGCGCGCGAACTGCAGCGCCGGGGCGGCGGCGCGCAGCGCGGCCGGCGCCTTGCCGACGTCGATGTAGAACTGCGCCAGCGCGCAGTGCGCGATCGCCAGCTTGGCCGAATCGTCGAGCAGCTCGGCCTGCTTGCGCAGCGCGTGGAGCTCGCGCAGCTGCTGCGGCCGGCGGGCGAGCCGGCGCAGGATCTCCTCGCGCAGCCGGTGCGCCGTGAACCGCCGCGCGTGATCGTCGGGCGGCAGCAGCGCGAGCACGCGGGTGAGCTGGCGGAACGCATCGGCGTTGCCGCCGAGCTCGACCGCGTGGCCGGCGGCGCGCAGGTAGCGCTCGGCGGCCGGGCCATCGTCGCCCGCGAGCTCGAGGTGGCGCGCGATCAGCGCGTCGTCCTGGCCGAGCCGGTAGCCCGGCGCGCCCGCGATCCGCGCCGCCACCGAGCGGTGGAGCTGGACGCGGGCATCGGGTGACACCAGGCTGTACGCGACCGCCATCGTCATGTCGTTCTTGAACCGGTACTCGTCGGTGTCGGGCCGCGACAGCAGGCCGCGGCGGACCAGCTCGTCGAGCTCGAGCCGGATCGGCCGGGCGAGCAGGGTCGACAGCGCGGCGCTCGACACCTGGCGGCCGAGCACCGAGGCGTGGACCAGCGCCTCGCGCTCCGAGCTCGGCAGCGCGTCGATCCGCGACAAGATCAGATCCTCGACGGTCGACGGCACCTGGATCGGCGCGTCGCGCTGGACCCAGCGGAGCAGGCCCGGGTGCTCCTGGTCGTCGCGATCGGCGACCAGCACGCCGCGCTCGGTCAACGCGTCGAGCAGCTCCTGGATGAAGAACGCGTTGCCGCCGCAGCGCGCGGCGATCTGCTCGATCAGCTCGTCGACGTCGGGGCCCGGCGCGAGCCGTTCGGCGAGCAGCTCGCGGCGCGCGGTGTCGGGCAGCTCGTCGAGCAGGACGATCTCGGTGCCGAGCTCCTTGGCGAGCCGGTGGATCCGCTGATCGGGCCGGCTCGTCATCAGGCCGAAGATCGGCCGCGCCGTCGGCAGCCGCAGCAGCTCGGCGAACAGCGCCTGGCTGTCCTGATCGGCCCAGTGGACGTCCTCGCCGAACAGCACGAGCGGCTTGTGGGGCTCGAGCCGCTGCTCGACCCGCTGGAGCACGAGGATCAGGGTCTGCCGCCGGGTCTGGGCGTCGACCTCGGCGGCCGGGGTGCGGCCGCGCGCGCCCAGCAGGAGCCCGAGGACCTGGAGCGCGGTGCGCGCCTCGCGCGACGCCTCTTCGCCGGGGAAGATCATCGGCAGCGCGCGGAGCAGCCGGCGCTCGACCTCGTGGGGCTCGGCGTCCTCGGCGAGCCCGAGCACGTCGCGCGCGAGATCGGCGATCACCCCGTACGGCGTCATCGCCGTGCCGACCCGCGCGCAGGTCCGCACGACGATCGCCTCGGTCGGGCTGATGCCGTCGAGGAACGTGCGGACCAGCCGGCGCTTGCCGACGCCGGCGTCGCCGACGATCACGATCTGGCGCTTGCGGCGGGTCACCAGCACGTCGCGCCAGGCGTCGCGCAGCGCCTTGAGCTCGAGATCGCGGCCGTACAGCCGGCCGCTGTCGCGGCGATCGCGCAGCCGCTGCGAGCGCTCGCGCGGGCCACGCAGCCGGTAGACCCGGGCGCGCTTGACGCCCGGATCGGTCTCCTCATCGAGCAGCGTCCGGCCCGACGTGCCCGCCGGCGCCTCGTCGGGTAGATCGATCGCCGGCAGCGCCTCGAAGTTCCATTCGGCGCGCGCCGCGCGGAACACCCGGCCGCCGACCAGGACCTCGGCGCCGCGCGCCTGGCGCGCCAGCTTGTGGGCGAACGCCGCGGTCGCGTCCTCGATCTCGAACGCCGGCTCGCCCGCGGTGAGCCGGCCGCTGCGGCCGGTGCGCTTGACCAGCGCCATGCCGCGCTGCACGGCGAGCGCGAGCCGCAGCTCGGGCTCGACGTCGGAGCCGATGCCGTCGAGCGCGTCGACCAGCGCGAGCGCGAGCTTGATCGAGCGACCGGCGTCGTCCTCGGAGGCGACCGGCAGGCCGACGACCACGCGCAGCGTCGTATCGTGGCCGCCCGTGGTCGGCGTCCGCCCCGGCGCCGGGGTCGCGTTGCCGAGCGCGCCGACCGGGATGTCCTTGCCGTCGGGCGGCAGCCGGGGCACGTCGAGCAGCGCGTCGTGCTTGAACGCGACGTCGCGCGCGACCTTGTAGAACTCGTTGACCAGGCGGGCGGACGCGGTCGTCCCGAGCCGGCGCTCGAGCGCGGCCATCCCGCGCAGCACGCCCTCGAGCACGTAGACGTGCTTGCGCTCGCGCTGCTCGCGCCGGGGATCGGCGAGCGAGCGCGGCGACGACGCGCGCGGATGCTCGGCGCGGCCGGCCGCGGCGAGGGCCTGCGCGACCGCGACCGGGCGGGACGCCTCCGCAGGGCTCGGCTCGCCGTTCTGCGTGGTCGGCGGCGCGCCGTGCGGCGCGCTGGGCTCGCCGAGGTCGCCGGGCTCGCTGGCCTCGTGGGCCGTCACCACCGGCGCGGCGGCGTCGGCCTCGAGCGTCTCGCGCGCCGCCCTCGACGTGGACACCGCGGCCGCCGTGTTCGCCACCGCCGCCGACCTCGGCTGATCCGCGCTGACCGCCGGCGGCGGCGGCGGGGCGCTGCGGTCCTCGGTCACGAGCTGCGCGAGCACCTGCGAGAGCGACCCCGAGTCGATCAGCGCGCCGGCCTTCTGGCCCCACTCGAGCTGGAACTTGCCGAGCTCGTGCTGCAGATCGCGCGCGGTCTGGAACCGGTCGCCGCGGTGGAACGCCAGCGCGCGCAGGATGATGCGATCGAGCGACTCGGGCAGCTCGGGCGCGAGCTCGCGCGGCCGCGGGATGCCGCCCGAGCGAACCATCTCGAGCGCGTCCTTGCCCTTGCCGTGAAACAGCGGGCGCGCGCACACCAGCTCGAACAGCACGATGCCGGCGGCGAACACGTCGCTCCGGCAATCGACCGGCTCGCCGCGCGCCTGCTCCGGCGACATGTAGGCGTACTTGCCCTTGATCACGCCCTCTTCCTCGTGGACGTCGCGGGCGCGCGCGATCCCGAAATCGACGATCTTCACGCTGCCGTCCCACGACAGCAGGATGTTCTGCGGCGAGACGTCGCGATGCACGATGCCGAGCGGCTGGCCGAACTCGTCGGTCTTGCGGTGCGCGTAGTCGAGGCCCTTGACCAGCTGCTGCACGATGTACGCCGACAGCCCGTACGGCAGCCGCTGGCGCGCCCGCGCGGCGTCCTGCAGCAGGCGCAGCAGATCGACGCCCTCGACGTACTCCATCGCGAGGAAGTACGTATCGGCGACCGCGCCGAAGTCGAACACCTGCACGATGTTCGGGTGGTTGAGGCCGAGCGCGATCTTGGCCTCGTCGACGAACATCGTGACGAACTGCCGGCTGCGCGCGTACGCGGTGTGGATCTTCTTGATGACGAGGGTCTTATTGAGACCCTGCGCGACGGTCGTGCGCGCGAGGAACACCTCGGCCATGCCACCGGTGCCGATCTTGCGGATCAGCGAGTATTTCCCGAACTGTTCCATTCCCAGGGCCCGCGCCTAGCGCGTGGAAAGAACCTGCGATTCGTCGTCGGTCATTGTATCTCACAGCGGCGTGATCACGAGGTTGTCGAACCACGTATCGGTCTCCCAGTTGTTGAACCCGAGATACTCGTGGCCGGCGCCTTCGAGCGGGCGCGGATCGTCGTAGCGCAGAAACGGCGCCGCCATGTCATCGACGAACCACGTCAACACGTTGCGGCGGCGCTCGATCCGCCAGTGGTAGTGGCGGCCGGGGCTGACCTTGGGCTCGCTGCGCTGCACCATATCGCTGCCGTGCTCGTCGAGCCGCGCGATGATCGACTTGGCGTTGTACCAGCCGCCGAAGATCAGCTCGTAGCCGGTCGCGGTGTAGCGGCCGCCGTCCGGATCGTAGGAGTGGCCGTCGCCGAACACCTCGATCTTGATGTCGCCGCGGTTCTCGGTCGACCACGCATCGAAGTCGATCCGGACGTCGTGCGGCAGCTTCCTGCGCAGCCACAGCGGGTGGTTGTGCGCGCCGTGCGCGGACAGCGCGCCGTGCTCGATGTGATAGCCATCACCGGTGGCGTAGAACGCCTCGCCGAGGCCCGCTTCGAAGTCGTCGCGCCACTCCTGGGCGATCGGCGGCTGCTCGCGGACCTTGCAGGCGGCCGCCACGGCGATGACCAGGGGGATCGCGAGCCAGGACCGCATGGCGCTCCATCGTATGCGATCGTCGGGGATCTGGGCGAACCTAACGTATTCGATCGCTTGCGATCTTTGCCGATCTCCCTCGCGCCCGCAGTGTCAGACCGCTGGCTTAGCCTGACGCGGTGGAAGGCACGCTGTCGCTGTTTGACTGGCGCCCGGGGTCGCTCATCGATCCGGGCCCCGGTCACGTTCCGGGCCCGGGCGCGGGGACGAGCGCTCCGAAGTCGCCCAAGCTCCCGAAGTCACCGAGAGCAGCGAAGGGGGCAGGGGCGACCGGCGATCCGGGGCCGCGGCGGGCGCCGAGTGCGTCGAACGGCAACGATGTGCGGCCTGTGGAGGCGGTCCCGGAAACGCGGTCCGAGGTGCAGCCGATCGCTGAGCCCACCGCCGCGATGGTTGGCACGGCCTTGCTCGCGCAAGGCAGCGGACCCACCGCGGTGGTCGCGGGTCGACCGGAACCGCGGATCGTGATCTTCGACTGCGAGACCACGGGCACCGACCGGGTGCACGACCAGGTGATCGAGCTGTGCATCCAGCGCGGCCTGCAGGATGACGCGCCCAGCCAGACGTGGCGGATCAAGCCGACCGCGCCGATCCACCCCGGCGCGCAGGCCGTGCACGGCATCACGCTCGCGGATCTCGAGGGCTGCCCGGCGTTCGCCGAGGTCGCGCCCGCGATCACCGCCGTGTTCGCCGAGGCCGAGGTCGTCGTCGGCTACAACATCGCGTTCGACATCGACATGCTGCAAGCCGAGTACACCCGGATCGGCCAGCCGCTGCTCGATCTGAGCGGCAAGCAGATCGTCGATGCGTTTCGGCTGTGGCAGCAGTGCGAGCCGCGCAGCCTGCAGCATGCCCACCAGCGGTTCGTCGGCAATGGCTTCGCGTCGGCGCACAGCGCGAGCGCCGACGTCGCCGCCACCGGGCGCGTGCTGTCCGGCATGCTGCGCGCGTTCGACCTCGCCTCGCACGACTGGGAGGCGATCGCCTGCAAGTGCGATCCGCAGTACGCCGCGCGCGCGAGCTGGGTCGGCCCGTCGCGCCACCTA
>Ga0307516_10006676_pt1 | contig 13481 bp, 14 predicted proteins | sample 19_EM_MG_FD_203310 | JGI IMG/M metagenome (GOLD analysis project Ga0307516, IMG submission 203310) | Populus trichocarpa ectomycorrhiza microbial communities from riparian zone in the Pacific Northwest, United States - 19_EM | ecosystem: Host-associated > Plants > Roots > Unclassified | place... | reverse complement strand
CTCGCCTGATTCACCGTATCTGAGTGTCGTGCTGAAGCTCGATGCGCGAGTGATCGGCGAGCTGATGATGGAGAGCAAGTTGCAGCCTCCCGACCGGCAGCCAGTCAGCGACCGCGGCATGGTGCTGGGGGAGACGACCTTGGCCCTTCTCGAGGCCTTCGACAGGCTCGTCGGACTGCTTGACGAGCCCGACATGATTCCGGTGCTGGCGCCGCTGTTGCAGCGGGAGATCTTCTACAGGGTGCTGCGCAGCGACGGTGGCAGGTACCTGTGGCAGATGGCTTCCATCGGCAGTCAAAACCAGCGCATCGGCCGCGCGATCGAGTGGCTGAAGTCCAACTTTCACGAGTCGCTTCGTATCGAGGAACTCGCCAGCCGCGTGGAGATGAGTCCATCCAGGTTTCATCACCACTTTCGGCAATTCACGTCGATGAGTCCGCTTCAGTTCCAGAAATGGCTGCGGCTGACGGAGGCCCGACGCTTGATGGTCACCGGCGGCCTGGACGCTGCGACCGCTGCCTATCAGGTGGGGTATGGAAATCCGTCCCAGTTCACGCGCGAGTACGCACGCCAGTTCGGGACGCCACCACGTCGCGATGTCGAGAGCCTGATGCGGCAAGCCACCGCCTGATTGCAGCCCACCCAGCTTTGGCTACGGCTCCACCACCTCGGGCAGTTCAGCAACCAAAGCGTCGATCGCCAACCGCAGGCGCAGCGGCATGTGCTGGGTAGCGGGCCACAGCGCATGGCACTCGACGAAGGCGCTCGGATGCTTGCCGAGCAGCGGGATCAGTGCGCCCGCCTGCAACCGGTCCTTGATGAGCCAGTGCGGCAACCAGGCGAGCCCCATGCCGGCCGTTGCAGCGTCTGCCACCACCTCGAGATCGTCGAACCGAAGCCGCGAGCTCAGCGTGACTTCGACCAGCTTGCCTTCCGCATTCGGTACAAGCCAAGGCTGCACGTAATCCGCCCGCCAGTACAGCAAGGCATCGTGGGCCGCGAGCGAGGCGATGTCTTTGGGGCGGCCGCGCGCTTCCAGATAAGCCGGCGAGGCACACAGCACCTTCTTCTGGCTGGTCAGTCTGCGCGCGCGCAATTGCCCGGTGGCCGACCCCATGGCGCCGTTGCGAATGGCGAGGTCGATGCGCTCCGCAATGATGTCCACGGGACGGTCGCTGAAACACAGCTCGAGTTCGAGCTTCGGATGCTCCCGCGCGAACGCCAGCAGGATCGGCGCAACGCAATAGCGGCCGAAAAGCACCGGCATCGAAACCCGCAGCCGGCCGTTGACCTCGCTCCGCCCAGATTCGAGCAAGGCCTCGGCCGAGCGCAGCTCCTCGATGGCACGGGTGCAGCGCTCGTAATAGACGTGACCGTCTTCGGTCAGGCTCTGCACGCGCGTGGTCCGGTGGAACAGCCGCACCCCAAGCCGTTCCTCGATCCGGGCAATTGTTTTTGCGACCGCTGATCGCGACAACGACAAGCGCTCGGCAGCCCGAGCGAAGCCGCCGGCTTCCACCGTCGCGACGAACACCGCCACACCGTCCAGTCGATCTTGCATGCGGGTCATTGTCGCGTTTCAAGCGACAGAGTTGTGAGAAACGTTCACCACTGGCGACCTGCAGTCAACCGTAGCATCGCGCTTTTCCCAGGTCGACCTGCAGAAACCGCAGGAGAAGCCGCGTTGATATCCATCGTCTTCGGTGCGCCCACCTACAGCGGCTGAACGCGTGGCCGACACCGTGCGCCGGCCTTCAACCCGCCTGATCTTTCTTACCCCAAGACCTCCACCAAGAGACCCACCATGAAACTGCTTTGCCTCGACATTCCCCAACCCGGCGCCAGCCTGGAGAAGTACCAACCCCACATGCTGGACGAAGTGCGCCACACCTGGCAGCTCTACACAGGCGGCGTCGTGCGGGACATCTACTTCCGCCAGGACCGCCCGGGCGTCGCCATCATTGCCGAGTGCGACTCGGTTGAAGCCGCCAAGAAAATTCTGTGCGAGTTCCCGCTGGCCAAGGCCGGGCTCATCGATTGGGACGTCATCCCGCTGGGCCCCTTCCACTGGGAAGCACTCTTCGCACCCGGCAACGCTTGATAGCAAGCGCATCGCCATGATCAAGGTCGTTTCATTCACCAACAAGGCGGTCGAGCTTGCGGGGCATCTTCATGTTCCGGACGACTTCCGCGAAGACAAGAAGTACCCCGCCCTCGTCGGAGTTCACCCAATGGGCGGCGTGAAGGAACAGACCATCGGCCTCTACGCCAAGCGGCTCGCCGCGCAGGGGTTCGTGGTCGTGGTGTACGACTCGTCCCATCAGGGCGAGAGCGGTGGCGAACCTCGCCTCCTGGAGGACCCCACGACCCGCGTCGAAGACGCGCGCTGCGCAGCTGACTTTCTCGCCACGCTCCCGTACGTCGACGTCGAGCGCATGGGCGTTTTCGGCATCTGTGCCGGCGGTGGATACGCACTCGCCGTGGCCCAGACCGAGCGCCGCTTCAAGGCCGTGGCCGGGGTCAGCGCCACGCCGATGGGCGAGGCAGCCCGGAGCGCGTTTGGTGTTCCGATTCCAAACGCCGAGCTGATCAAGACCTTGGAAGCGGCCGCCCGTCAGCGCACGGCAGAAGCGCGGGGAGAAAAGACTGTCTATCTCCCGACGGTTCCCGAGCGCCTGGAAGATATCAACGAAAACACGCCGACCATGATGCGTGAAGGGTACGACTACTACCACACGCCCCGTGGTCAGCACCCCAACGCACCGGGCCTGTTCCCGCTGACCAGCATGGACAGGATGCTGGCCTTTTCGGTCTACCCCCTGATTCCGGATCTGCTGACGCAACCCTTGCTCCTCATCGCAGGGAGCATCGCCGACACCAAGATCTTCAGCGACCAGGCGTACGCGCTTTCCAACGGGCCCAAAGAGCTGTTCGTCATCGAAGGCGCCACACACATCGCGCTGTACGACCAGCCCGGCTACGTGGACCAGGCGGTCGCCAAGCTCACGTCCTTCTTCGTCAGCAACCTTGCGTCTTGAGCAGCACACACGCTCACCTTCGCTTCAACAGAGACCCCCCAACCATGACCAAGCAAGCGTCTGACATCAAACCCATTCTTTTCGTCGTCACCAGCAACGCGGTGAAGGGCGCGACGGGCATTCCCACCGGCTACAACCTGGCCGAAGTCACTCACCCGCTGGAGAAGTTGCAGGCAGCGGGCATCCGCGTGGAGTTCGCCTCTCCGCAAGGCGGCGATGCGCCGCTGGATGGCCTGGAGGACATGAAAGACGTGGTCGTTGCCCGCTACTGGGCCAATGCGGAGTTCCGCCACGCCATCTCTCACACGCTGCGTCTGGATGACGTGGACCCGGCGCGCTATTCGGCCATCTTCTTTGCCGGCGGCCACGGCACGATGTGGGACTTCCCCGACAGCGCTGCCGCGCAAAAGGCCATTCGCGCCATCGATGCGGCGGGTGGCATCGTCTCGGCGGTGTGCCACGGCCCTGCCGCCTTGGTCAACGCGCGCCGCGCCGACGGCAGACTGCTGGTGGCCGGCAAGAAGGTGGCCGCCTTCACCGACGGCGAGGAAGAGGAAGTGCAGTCCACCCACGTGGTGCCCTTCCTGCTCGCGTCCACGCTCAACGAACGTGGCGCACACCACCAGAACGCTGCCAACTGGGCCGACAACGTGGTCGTCGATGGGCGACTCATCACTGGCCAGAACCCGCAGTCTGCCGCGAGCCTGGGCGAAGCGCTTCGCGACGCGTTGCTGGCGTGATGTGCTGTTGAGATGAAAGAGAGCACCGCGTGAAACTGATCTGCGTCGAAGAGCACGCGCTCGACCCCGCCATCGGCGCCGCCACGCAGGCCCTCGTGCTCGCCGAGGCGCCCTACCTGTCCGATTGGGGCAGCCGCGTGGTCGATGGCCGGCAGGTGGCCGATCGGAGCCGCCCGCACGTCATCGCGCCCAGTGAGTCCACCCGCAAAGCGCTGGACATGGGCCAGGCGCGCCTCGCCGACATGGACGCAGCAGGCGTCGGCATGCAGGTGCTCTCCTACGGCGGGTTTCCCCAACTGCTGCCTGCCGAGCAGTCGATCGCCCTGTGCCGCACCGCCAACGAAAAGCTGGCCCTCGCAGCACGGACCCGCCCCACGCGCTTCGCAGGGTTCGCCACGCTGCCTTGGCAGGCGCCCGAGGCTGCCGCACGCGAACTGGAGCGGGCAGTGAAGGCGTTGGGCCTGAAGGGCGCGCTCATCAATGGCCGCCCCGGCGAAGGCTTTCTGGATGACCCGCGCTACGCGCCCATCCTCGCCGCTTTCGACGAGTTGAACGTGCCGCTGTACGTGCACCCCGGGCTGCCGCTGCCCGCCGTGCAAGCGCCGTACTACGGCGGCTTCGAGCGTGAGCTCAGTGCGCGCTTGGCCATGTTTGCCTGGGGCTGGCACAACGAAGCGGGCATCCAGGTCGTGCGCATGCTGCTGGCTGGCGTGTTCGACCGTTACCCCGGGCTGCAGGTCATCAGCGGCCATTGGGGCGAGATGGTGCCGTTCTTCCTTCAAAGGCTGGAGGACTCCATCCCGCAAGAAGCCTCCGGCCTCAAGCGCCCCATCGTGCAGACCTACCGCGAGCACGTGCTCGTGTCGCCCAGCGGCATGCTGACCTTGCCGCACTTCCAGTTCATCCACACGTTGATGGGAGCGGAGCGCATCCTGTACTCCATCGACTACCCATACCAGAGCCTGGACGGCGCGCGTGCCTTCATCGAGCGCCTGCCGGTCAGTGACGCAGACAAGGCCCTCATCGCCTACGGCAACGCCGAGCGGCTCCTTGGCTTGTGAGCTGACATGAACGTGTTCGGCTACGCGGCGCAGTCCGCAACGGATCCTCTGGTGCCATTCGTCTTCGAGCGGCGCGAGCCGCGGCCCGACGACGTGGTGATCGACATCCTCTACTGCGGCGTCTGTCACACCGACCTGCACCTCGCTCGCAATCACCGCGGCTTCACGAGCTATCCGATCGTGCCCGGCCACGAGATCATCGGCCGCGTGTCGAGCGTCGGCCCGAGCGTCACGCGTTTCAAGCCCGGTGACCACGTCGGCGTCGGCTGCATGGTCGACTCGTGTCGCCACTGCATGGCCTGTGGGAGCGGCTACGAGCAGCACTGCGAGCAGACGCCCACCTTCACCTACGGCAGCATCGATCGCCACGACCGCACGCGCACGTTTGGCGGGTACTCGGAACGCATCGTGGTGTCAGACCGGTTCGTGCTGAGCTTGCCACCTGGGCTGGACCTGGCCGGTGCCGCGCCGCTGCTGTGCGCCGGCATCACCAGCTGGTCGCCGCTGCAGCGCTGGAACATCGGCCCCGGTAGTCAGGTTGCCGTTGTGGGCCTGGGCGGGCTGGGCCACATGGCCCTCAAGCTGGCCAAGGCGCTTGAGGCCGAGGTCACGCTGTTCACGCGATCGGCAGGCAAGGAGCAAGATGCGCGCGCTCTGGGCGCGGACCATGTGGTCGTCTCGACCGACGCCACGCAGATGGCCGCACGGGCCGGCCGGTTCGATCTGATCCTCGACACCGTGCCCTACGTCCATCCGGTCGGCCCCTATCTGTCGACCCTGAACTTCGACGGGGCCCTGGTGCTGGTCGGCTACATGGGGCCGCTGGACGCAACGTTCGACACGGCACCACTGGTCTACGGCCGCCGCGCCATCGCAGGCTCCTTCATCGGAGGCATCGAAGAAACCCAGCAGATGCTGGACTTCTGCGCCCAGCACGGCATCACCTCGGACATCGAGCTGATCCCGATCCAGCAGGTCGATGCGGCCTACGACCGGATGCTGAAGAGCGACGTGAAGTACCGGTTCGTCATCGACATGGCGTCCTTGCGAGCCTGACGCCAGCCGATTTCTTGTTCACGTTGGTGCCGGAATCTGTCACCAGTGCTGAATACATTGACCCTCTCACTCACAACAAGACATTCATCATGACGACTGGGAAGCCAGCGGTATTCGCACAGGCCCTCGCGGCTGTTCTTTACCCATCGAGTGCCGCTCGATGAAACGTGTTCAATACCATCGGTACGGCGGGCCAGAGACGATGCGGCTCGAAGACTTCACGCTGGAAGAACCGGGCCAGGGCCAGGTCGCGGTGAAGGTCAAGTTCGCTGCCATCAATCCCATCGACTGGAAGGTGCGCAACGGCCTGATGAAGATCATCACGGGCAGGGCCTTCCCCCGCCCGATGGGCATGGACTTCTCCGGGACGGTGATCGCCGTGGGTCCAGGCAGCACGCGCTTCAAGCCGGGCGACGCGGTGTTCGGCATGGCCCGCCTGAAGCAAAGCGGCGCCTTCGGCCATGCGGTGATCACGAACGAGAGCTTCATCGCCCACAAGCCCGATGCGCTTTCCTTCGAGAACGCAGCTTGTCTGGCAACGCCCGGTGTCACCGCATGGAACGGTCTCGTCGACAAGGCGCATCTGCGGGCGGGCCAGCATGTGTTCGTCAACGGCTGCACCGGGGCCGTGGGCGAGGCGACGGTCCAGACCGCCCTGATGCTGGGTGCCAAGGTCTCGGGCAGTTGCAGTGCCGGTGCGATGCAACGCGCTCGCGCGCTGGGCCTGCAAGACGTCTACGACTATCGGACCACCGATTTCTCGAAGCTCGGTCAGCGCTACGACGTCGTCTACGACACGGCCGCCACGCTGCCCACGTCGGTGGGCCTCTCGATGCTGGGCGAGAAGGGTGTGCTTCTCGACATCGACCCCACACCGGTCAAGTTCCTGCGCGCGCTGGTGAGCCGCAAGCTCAAGCCCATCGTCTGCAGCGCGAGGCCCGAGATACTCGGCCGTGTGGCGCGCGCGGCAAGCGAAGGCAGCCTGCGCTTGCCGATCGCCGAGACCGTGCCCTTGGGTGAAGCGATCCGCCTCATCGGTGAGCTCGAAGCCGGCAAGAGAATCGGTGGAAAGGGCCTGATCGCCGTGGAGTAAGCATGTCTCGAAGCCATCGACTGTTCGAACTCATGCAGGTGCTTCGCCGACGCCGCGGCACGGTGCTGGGCGAGGTGCTGGCACGGGAGACGCAGGTGTCGCTGCGCACGATCCGCCGCGACATTGCCACCTTGCAAGGAATGGGTGCGCACATCGTTGGCGAAGCGGGTGTCGGCTACATCCTGCGGCCAGGGTTTCTGCTTCCTCCGATGTCGTTCACGGAGGAAGAGATCCAGGCCCTCGTGGCGGGTGCCAAGTGGGTCAATCACCAACCGGACCAGGCGCTGGCGCTCGCGGCGCAGAACGCGTTGGCCAAGATCGGCGGCGTGATTCCTGCCGAGATGAAGCGTGCGCTGGACGACGACGACACGTTCTACGTCGGCGGGCAAGAAGACGTGTCGGGCCTCGATCTCGGGCGAGTCCGCCATGCCATGCGCGAGCAACGCAAGATGCGCATCGTCTACACCGATGAGGCAGGGACGACGGCCGCACGAACGATCTGGCCCATGATGATCGGCTTCGTCGAATCGCAGCGCTTCATCTCCGCATGGTGCGAGCTGCGCCAGGAGGTTCGGCTCTTTCGCGCCGACCGGATTCGAAGCGCTGATTTTCTGGACGAGCGCTACCCCGGCAACCGCCGTCAGCTCATCAAGGAGTGGCGAAGCCACTTCTGCAAGGTGCCGGCGTGCGGCCAGGCCACGGAGTGACCGGCTTGGCATGCAACTGGCTTGCCGTGACGCATGTCGAACTCCGGGGATGAGCGACAGCGGCTCTATGCTGGCGGTCGTTGCCATCTCACCTTGCACGATGTCGCCCATCTTCCACATGATCACCGGCGCGCCCGACCCGGTCGCTCCCTTCAGCCACGCAGTCGAAGCCGATGGCTGGGTATTCGTCACCGGGCAGATGCCGTTTGTCGGCACCTCGGTGGATGCACCCTACCCTGAAGGCATCGAGGCGCAGACGCGCCAGGTGCTGAAGAACCTCCAGACGGTGCTGGCCGGTTGCGGCCTCGGCCTGGAGCACGCGTTGTCGGTGCGCGTCTACCTCACGCACTTCGATGAAGATTACGCGGCGATGAACGCGGTCTACGCCAGCCACTTCGCAGCCGGGCGCCGACCCGCTCGAACCTGCATCGGCGTGACCGGTCTTGCCAAAGGCGCGCGCATCGAGATCGATCTCGTGGCAAAGCGCGGCGACGCGCCGGTGGCGAGTGGCTTCGTGACCTGAAGGCCGCGGCTGACTGCCCTTGGCTGAGGCCAGCCCGGCCGCTCAAACCCGCTCGACCGCCTTCACCGCCGCCCGCAGCCACTTCGGCGCGGCATCGGTGACCACCACGTCCACCTGATCCAGCCCAGCGACGACCTGCGGCTGCACCAGCTCGAACTTGCTGGCGTCGGCCAACAGCACGCGTTGCGCGGCGCAGTCCAGCATCGCGCGTTTCAGCAGCGCATCTCCGCCGTGTGATGAGGTGAGCCCGAGGCGCGGGTGAAGGGCGCAGGCGCCGAGGAAGGCCCAGTCCGCGCGGTGTGCGCGCACCGTGCCCTCGGCCTGCGGCCCGAAGAAGGCGCGCGTCTCGTGCGACCACTCGCCGCCGGCCAGCACCAGGGTGACCTGGGCATCGCCGCAGAAGAGAAGTGCCACGTCGAGCGCAGCGGTGATGATCGTCAGCGGCCGCGGGGCTCCGGCTGCGGCCAGCATCTGCGCCAGCGCGAGTGCGGTGCTGCCGCTGTCGATGAAGAGCGTCTGGTGCGCCTGCACCCGCACCGCCGCAGTGCGGCCGATGCTGCGCTTGGCCGAGACCTTCACGTCGCTGCGCTGCGCCATCGGCATGGCGCCTACATGGAGTGCGATGGCTCCGCCGTGCGTCTTCTGCACCAGCCCGCGCGACTGCAGCAGGCGCAGGTCGCGGCGGATGCTGTCTTCGGACACCTGGTACAGCGTGGCGAGGGCCGCCACTTCGACGCGGCCTGCCTCGCGCAGCATCTGTGCGATCGCGCTCTGCCGCTCCTCGGCAAAGCGAGGCCGCGCTGCCTCAGCCTTGGCGGGCTGATCGGTTTTTCGGGTAGGTCGATTCGCTTTCATGGGCTTTTCGGCTATGTGCACGAATCGGCACATTCTGGCACACTGCCGCAGCCTGTCGCAGCGCATCGCGCGACACCGAAATCCCGAGACTCGTTCATGACTTCGATCAGCGCTTCGGCACACGTCGTGCCGCATTCCCTCTCTGCCCTGCGCCGTGCACGCTGGGCCACCCGGCTCCAGTTCATGGCGCTCGGCACGCTCGCCGGCACCTGGGGCGCGCACGTCCCTTCCTTGAAGGCCCGCTACGCGATCAGCGAGGCCACGCTCTCGATGGTGTTGTTCTCCGCAGCAATCGGTGCCGTGCTGTCGCTCTTCGTGGCAGGCCGCATCGTCGGCCTCATCGGCGCGCGCAAGGCCGCGATGCTTGCGTCGCTGGTGATGAGCCTGATGCTCGGCCTCGTGCTCGAGTTCCCGAACGTGGTGGCGCTGCTGCCTGCCATGCTGCTGTTCGGCGGATCGATGAGCCTGTTCGACGTGGCCATCAACACCGAAGGGTCGGAGCTCGAAAGCCTCAGCGGCCGCGCCATCATGAGCAACCTGCACGGCATGTTCAGCGTAGGCGGCATGACGGGCGCGGCGCTTGTCTCCTACCTGCTGGGCGCTGGCGTGCCACCGCGGCTGCAGCTCTTCGGCATCTGCGCCGGTGTCGCGCTCGTGGCCGTCGTCTCGGCGCGCGGCATGCTCGAAACCCATGCAAGCGGCAGCGATGAGAGCGAGAAGTCGCAATTCGCCTGGCCGCGCGGCCTGCTCCTGATCATCGGCCTGCTGATCTTCGCCGGCATGACGGCCGAAGGCGTGATGTACGACTGGTGCGTGCTCTACCTGAAGCAAGACGTCGGCATGCCGCAGGCCCAGGCCGCGCTCGGCTACGCGGCCTTCTCCGCGGCGATGGCCCTGGCGCGCTTCGGCGGCGACTATCTCCGCGCGCGCTACTCCGAACAGGCCCTGCTGCGCTTCGGTGCCGGCCTGTCGGCTGTGTCGATGGCGATCGTGCTGCTCTCGGCCAACGCATGGGTCGCGCTGATCGGCTTTGCGCTCGTCGGTGCGGGGCTGGCGCCGGTCGCACCGATCCTCTTCAATGCGGCGACGCGTGTGCCGGGTGTGAGCCGGGCGGCCGCCATCGCGTCGGTCACGTCCATCGGCTACAGCGGCTTCATGATCGGCCCACCGCTGATCGGCAGCATTGCCACCGCAGCCTCGCTGACCCTGGCCCTCGGCGCGGTGGTGCTGGCCTCGGCGCTGCTGGCCTACGGCGCGCGCTACGTGCCGCAGAAATAAGACCGAACGCAGGACTCAGCGCTCGTCATCTGTCGAGCGTCGGCTCAAAGCAGGTGCAGCCCGCCGTCGCACTCGACGACGGTGCCGGTGACGAAGCCGTTTTCCATCAGGAACTGCACCGCGTGGCCCACGTCTTCCGCCCGCCCGACGCGGCCGACCGGCAAGGTCCGCGCCTGCTCGTCGAACACCTCGGCGCGGGCTTCGGCCGGCAACCTGTTCCACCACGCGGTGTCGATCACCCCGGGCGACACGGCGTTCACGCGACTCGGCGCCAGCTCGCGTGCGAGCGTTCCGACCATGGCCTCGAGCGCCCCGTTGATGGCGCCCAGGCCTGCAGTGCCGGGCCGTGCGATGCGCGCCGACACGGCAGTGACGAAGGTGATGCTGCCACCGGGTCGCAGCGAGGCCAGGCTGGCCTGGGCCGCATGGAGCTGAGGCCAGAATTTGGCCTCGAAGCCGCTGCGCAGGGCGTTCAAGTCGAGCGACTTGAAGGGGCCCGCGCCTTCACCCCCGCTGAGCGTGAGCACGAGGTGATCCACCGGGCCGATCTCTGAATAGAAGGCGTCGAGCGCAGCGCGATCTCCGGCATTGAGCTCGGCGCCACGGACGTCGCTGCCCATCTCCGCGAGTTCGCCATTCAACTTCTTGCCATCACGCGCGGCGGCGATCACCCGTGCGCCGGCGCGTGCAGCACGGCGAACCACCTCCAGCCCGACCCCTGACGAGCCGCCGATCACGACCACCGTTTGACGTTCCAGATTCATCACCGCTCCTTCGCTGGCATAGGTGAGCGCCGCACGACGCGACGCCTCCAGAGAAGTTACGCAGTAGAGTGGTATCACTCAAATCGTTTGACCTGATGATGGACATCAACGAGCGTGATTTCAGGCGGCTCGACCTGAACCTGCTGCTGGTCTTCAACGCGCTGCTCAAGGAGCGAAGCGTCACCCGTGCGAGCGCGCGCCTGTTCGTCGGCCAACCGGCCCTCAGCGCTGCGCTCAAGCGCCTGAGGCTGGCGCTGGGCGACGAGCTGTTCGTGCGCACCTCGCACGGCATGGAGCCGACGCCACGGGCGCTGGAGCTCGCCGCGTCGATCGGTCCGCTGTTGGCTTCGTTGCAGCAGGCGCTCGTGAACCGCCCGTCATTCGACCCGGAACGTTCGGACCGTGTGTTTCGCGTGGGGTTGAGCGACTCGCTGGAGGTGGCGCTCATGCCTGCGCTGCTGCAACGCCTGTCGAATGAAGCACCGGGCGTCCGCGTGATCGCGTGCGCCTCGAACAGCCAGCGCGCAGCCGCCCAGCTCGACGCGGGCGAGATCGAGTTGGCCATCGGCGTATTGCAAGACGTGCCGGCATGGCAGCGTCGGCAAGCGCTCTTCGACTGGACCTTCGTCTGCCTCTTCGACCCAAGGCACGTGAAGGTGCGCGGCCAGCGCATCACGACGGCCGAGTACCTTCGGTACCCGCATGTCATGACCTCGTTCAGCGCCGGCCTGAGTGGCTTCATGGACGAGCAGCTCGAGCGGAAAGGCCTGACGCGACGGGTCGTCTTCTCCAGCCCGCATTTCGCGACCAGCCCCCTCATCGTGAAGCAGATGCCCGTGATCACCACCGTGCCGACCTTCATCGCCGAAACCTGGCGCGACGCCCTGGGCCTCACCGCCAGCCCGGTGCCGATCGACGTCCCCAGCTACCGGGTGGAGACCTCGTGGACGGCCGCCCACGATGGTGACCCCGGCTTGCGTTGGCTCATGCAGGTAGCGCAAGCGTGCTTTGCCGGCAAGGTCTGGGGAAATGCTGCCGTCAAGAGACGCTCAGCGGGTCGGTGAACTCCGAGCCCCGCGCTCGCATGCAGTGCGGCATCGCCGGCAAGGACTCGCGGCCTCGAACTCCATGGCCGTTTCCGGCCAGCAGCGGCGCGCCGTGATGCCGACACTGGTTTCGAACGCCGGGCCATCGCCCGGCACGCCGGAGCCTTCATGCACATCTCGAGCACCCCATCGATCCTCTACTTCGGCACGCCTGTTGTGCTGATCGGCAGCGTCAACGAAGACGATTCATTCAATCTCGCGCCGATGTCGTCCGCCTTCTGGCTCGGCTGGCGCTGCGTGATCGGGCTCGGCTGCGGCTCGCAGACAGCGCAGAACCTCCTGCGCACCGGCGAGTGCGTGCTCAACCTGCCGTCCGTGAACGAAGTGGCGGCGGTGAACCGACTCGCGCTGACCACCGGGCGCGACCCGGTGCCCGAGGCCAAGCGGGCGCGCGGCTACCGCCACCTGCGCGACAAGTTCGGCGAAGCAGGGCTGACGGCTGACGCCTCCGAAACCGTCAAGTCGCCACGCGTGCGCGAGTGCCCCGTGCAGATGGAAGCGGTGGTCGAAGCCACGCATGGCCTGGCGGTCGACGACACGGCGCTGCGCGGCAAGATCGCGACCTTCGAACTGCGCATCCAGCGCGTGCATCTGGACGAACGCATCCTGATGCAAGGCGACCGCGATCGTGTCGACCCGGACCAATGGCGCCCGCTGATCATGAGCTTCCAGAAGTTCTACGGCCTCGGGGCGCAGCAGCTGCACGAGTCCACGCTCGCGCGAATCCCGGAGGCGATGTACCGCAGCCCTGACGTGGATCGCGCGCGCTCGGCGGCGTTGGCTGAAGGGTGATGTGATGCCGACCCACGGTGATGCGGTGTGGGTCATCTGGGCCGGAACGCGAGGGCTGCCGTAGTGCCGCGGCTCTGAACATGCACACGTAGAAGCCATCGCGTGACACGCCGCGCACGCGGCACATCATTTGGACACTGTGGGCTTGCCAGTTCGCGTCAATGACGCGAACGGCTTCTTCTCAATCCCGCATCGATTGACGTTCGGGGGGCGCATCTTCACTCTCTCCGTTAGTTCGGAGTGTCAACTAAACCGATGCAAGGTCCCGGGTCCTATCGATGGAAGGGTTCGCCTGCAGCGCACCACGGCCGCCTGCGTAATGGCTAAAGCGCGGATGCGAGGTCTTCCTCGCTGATATCTAGTGCATCGACACCGAGCTGTGTATGACCAGCCTCCGTGGTTGGAGCGAAGCTGAACATGCGAACTCCCTTTGCACCGGAGACAGCTGTATAGCGCACCTTGAGTACT